>Ga0307515_10004987_pt1 | contig 27081 bp, 18 predicted proteins | sample 17_EM_MG_FD_194513 | JGI IMG/M metagenome (GOLD analysis project Ga0307515, IMG submission 194513) | Populus trichocarpa ectomycorrhiza microbial communities from riparian zone in the Pacific Northwest, United States - 17_EM | ecosystem: Host-associated > Plants > Roots > Unclassified | place... | reverse complement strand
TATCTCACATCACTCTAAATACTCCCCATTATCAAGCTCACGCCTCGCGCTCAGAATCGCGATCCCCTAATCCGCCAACGTGAGCACTTGATCACATCTGCCTGGCCATTCCACTACACCCATCCACCGCTTCATGCAATCAGGCGCATGGAATTACAAACAGCCCAGCACCATATGATAGCATCGCTGCAGCAGGATCTCAATCCACTCTTCTTTGCCCATATGACTATTCGGGCTATCCTCTTACAGAGGAGCTATCTTTTAAAGAGAAGCTGTTGCATGAAACTATCAAAACTCATCAATCAAGGCGCCTCTTGCGGTTAATCGTTGCGCCATTGTATCACCGAAACCACCCAAAGTCAGATTTAGTTACAGATCAATACTCCGTCTCAGACTCGCTTGATCACAGGTAAGCAAGGCGGGATTTTAGTATCCGCTGACGGACGATTTTCACGCCACTACTGCACTTCTCCGTTCTCCCGTGCTGCTACCTAACTCTAACCCTACCAAGCTGCACTATCTGGCGACGGTGCAACTCATAACGGCTAGTTGCACTACATGCCGCCGTAGCAGCGCTACCGTTAGCATGCTCTACTTGATCAAGATTGGAGCATTTAGAGTCCGCAACGAAGCAAAAAATTACCAATATCGTGAAGGATAACCGGAGGAAGGATATGTCATTGAAATAAAAAGAGAATGATCTTCTCCAAGATAACCCCATCCCTCGTACAACACTCTCGATCTCCCTGAAGCATGGAAAATTTGTACATCGAGGTCATCTGTGATGGTAGGTTTATATAGGTGACTCTAAGTAGGTAGATAAAGCTAAATTTAGCTTTCCCGGCGATGCTATGCTCGCTCCGGTGGTGTTAAGCCAGGGTAGTTTAAGATTGGTAATGCTTTGCGGTGTGCCTAAGCAGACAAGTTTATTGGCTTTTAACCCCGCATTTGCAAACCCCGCCCCAGGTTTTTCAGCTTAAGTCTCAGCTGAAGCTACCAGTAAGCCGCAACCACACGCTGCTTGCCCCAACCCCGCGGATAATAATGAAAGCACGGCTGGAGAAATGTTGCCTAACGGCGTGAACAACGAAGCGCATGCAATCGGCGAACATTTATTGACTTCGCAGCCTCCGACAAGCAGGGGCTGAAGTCTCCTTCCGGACATGGGCGAATTGGCCCAATGGCAGCTAGCTAAGTGGGCTGGCCCCCAAACCGTCCGTGCAGCATTGCTGATAGCACATCTAATTAACAACAGCTCCCCCGCTTCGTCGAGCGGGCAATTCTCCTCTATCCATACCCAGTGTCTTGTGAATACCACTACTCCCTGCGATGGCCTCTGATATTGGAATTGCCGAGGACCCGCCAGCGGCCAAAGATCCTCAGCAGACCCTCAACGAGTTTTGGGATAGCCTGATAACCAAGAAACCGGGCAAGGTCACCTCGATCTTTCCCCCGAGCTTATACGCCAACCTCCTCCCGCCAAGACACAAGAAGGGGCCAGCCAAAGGCAAAAATGCGGCCGAGAGCTATGAGGCTGCAGCGGAGGAATGCAGGAACAAGGTCAAACGCATTGTGCGGGAGTGCAACCGCACCAACGAGAAGTTCACCGATCCCGACTTCGACATTGAGGGGGACTTCAGGCGGGGGAATTGCTTGAAGGGATTGCTATCGTGTTTTGACGATGATGAGGACTCTGGCCCCTCAAATTCGAGCCCTGTTAGCGTTTTCCAGCTCAAGCAATGCCTGAACACGCTTAAAGATTCCGGCATTCTGGCTAGTCCTATAGTCTCGCTGGACATGAACCTCCTCAGCAAATGTTTCGACTACGTTGGCAGCTCTCGCTCTTCTGAACCAGGTTCCGTTCACAGAGTTGAATGGATCTATGAGAATCCTTCGTTTGTGGTAGACGGCTACTCGAGCTCTGACGTACGCCAAGGTAGAAACGGAGACTGCTGGTGGATTGCAGCCGTCGCTACACTCTGCAGCCTCGAGAAGCTGATGGACAAGGTTTGCGTTGTCCGTGATGAAGAATGCGGGGTTTATGGTTTCGTCTTTCATCGCGACGGAGAATGGGTCTCCACAGTCATCGATGACAACCTTTATCTTACAAATGAGGATTTCGATGTCTTTGGCGATAATTACGATGCCAGCGGCAAAAAGGAGCGCAAGTACAAGAAGAACAACCAAACAGGCTCCGATGCTCTCTACTTCGCCAAATGTGCGGACGCGAATGAAATCTGGCTTCCACTGCTGGAGAAAGCGTACGCTAAAGTACATGGTGACTACGAAGCCATTGAAGGCGGAATTTCTGGAGAGGCAGTTGAAGATATGACAGGTGGTGTGACAACCAACATCATGACTAACAAGATTCTGAGCAAGGAGAGGCTCTGGAAGGAACTCTTGAATGTCAACAAGCAGTTCATCTTCGCAGCATCGTCGCCGTGGCTCGGATCTGATTCCGAAGCCAGAAGAGGTCTTGCCCTCAGTCACGCATATTCCATTCTCAAGGCCGTGGAAGAGGAGGATGAGGAGGGCAACAAAGTTAGGCTAGTGTTAATAAGGTAAGCATTTCAGTATTCCAAGACAGCCCCTCGCCAAATTCACTGGCACGTCCTGGCTCACACAATATCACTTTAGAAATCCCTGGGGCAAGAGAGCCTGGAACGGCATCGGCGAATGGAACGGCCCGTGGAGCGACGGCTCCAAGGAATGGACGCCGTACTGGATGAGCAAACTCAACCACCGCTTCGGCGACGACGGCGAGTTCTGGATGTCGTACGACGACCTCCGCAGCAAATTCGAGATGCTCGACCGCACACGCCTCTTCGACCACGAGTGGACGGTCGTCCAGCAATGGGCCAGCGTCAACGTGTCCTGGGTCAGCGGCTACCTCAACACCAAGTTCCTGGTAGAGATCAAGAAGGCCGGCCCGACCGTGTTTGTGCTCTCACAGGTTCGTCCGCGCTAGTTCTGAATCACAGAATCCCATTGACGCTAACCGGGTTGTCCTAGCTTGACGACCGCTACTTCAGAGGCCTCGAAGGCCAGTACAGGTTCGACCTGCACTTCCTGCTGCAGGAAGAAGGCGCCGAAGCGGGCGACCACATCGTGCGTGCCCGCGGCGCCTGGTTCGGCAACAGGTCCATCAGCGCCGAAGTGGATCTGGAGCCTGGACGCTACGAAGTCCTACCTAAGGTTGCGGCTATAAAGATTCCGACCAAGCCGGAGGTGCAAGATGTGGTAAAGGAGTTGGCGGAGAAGAATCCGCAGAAACTAAGGCAGATCGGCATGAATTATGACATGGCTAATGCGAAGGGTGTTGTGGAGTTGACGGAGGAAGAGAAAAAGGCGAAGGAGGCTAAGAAGAAGGCGGAAAAGGAGAAGGCGGAAAAGGAGAAGGCAGAAAAGGAGAAGGCCGAGAAGAAGAAAGCTAAGAAGCCGAAGCATAAGGGGAAGAAGAAGGCCAAGAAAGAAGAGGTTGCGGAGAAGAAGAAGGATAAGCCTGAAGCAAAGGAGGAAGAGAAGAAGGAAGAGGAGTCGGAGGAGGAAGAGGAATCGGAAGAAGATATAGAAGAAGGCAAGGAAGGAGAAGATGGGAAAGGTGAGGGGGTAGATGAAAGTGAAGATGAGGAAGAGAGCGAAGAAAGTGAGGAAGAGGAAGAAGAAGAGAATGGAGCTAAGGAGACTGGAAAACACAAGAAGAAGACCGCGCCCGCCGCTCCTAAACCAAGCGCCGCCGCGGACTATCCAACCCCGCCCGAGGTTGGCGCGGACCCAGACGGTGGGCCTTCTCTCGAGGACGCCGACGCTGCTCCTCAGCCTGCTGCCAATCCTCCTCCCACCGAGGAAAAGATTAATCCTTGGAACGCGGTTTGTGTTATCGGCCTTCGCGTGTATTCGAAGGATCAAGACGTTACCATCAAACTAGTAAAGCCCAAAGATGACGAGGAGGCGGCATTGTTGGATGCTGATGGAGCCACACCTGCCGGAGCGACTATGTAAAGTGGAAACAATGATTCTGCGTCTTAACTCATAAGGGGCGGAGCAATTTTCATTAGAATTCCATAGTTTTTAACTTCTGTATTAATAGATAACGTTGATCTCAGTGGCATGTCTTTCGAAACGGACTTAAGCCTATTAACGCCTTTCCCCTTGATGTTATCGCCTTAATGACAAAACTAGTTTAATGTTCCATGCACTATTACTCGCACTGGGACCATCTCGAGCTCAATGGCTGCCATTAAAGTCAAAGCCTCTACCCAAGCAGTCACCACCCTATAACAAATCGCACCACTCCCCATACCCCGCTCCCATGCAACTACTCATGAATTGCTCTTCTCCAGCGCCTCCGCCCCGCTCTCGTCCTTTGCATCCTCAGCCTTCTGCTTCTCTCCTCCCCAAACCCACGATGCTGCCTGAAAAGCCCCCACTCCGGCTCTCGTGCTCCATGCCACGGGAGCGACTCCATACCCGCCCATCGCCGCGCTTTCTAACGTCGCGAAGATACCGCCGGCCGCACCAGTGCCCAACGTGGCTTGAATGCCCGCAGCAACGGAAGCTGGGAATGAAAAAGAAAAGTCAGTCAAAGATTCTAGGGAGTAAGTGGTATAAAACGAAATGGGCAAGCAACGAGCACTGACACCGGGGTGGCAGTGCCAGGAGAAGTTGGGATAGGGGTGGAGCAGGACAACAGGGCCGTTGATGCTCAAGATCATATTGAGAAAAAAAGGTGGGGGGGGGGCGAGGCAGAGCATTTATTATTACTAGTGCAAATCCCAGAATAGGAGAATAGTACCTGCACGTGGCCCAATGCTCGTCCACCCAAGCGCTCCAAGCAGTGGGGTGGACACAAGGCCCGGTGCAAAAAACGCTACACCGCCGGCAACATGGAAAGCAGTTTGGTATGGGTGCGCTATGATCCAATCTGTCACATCTGTGGGGAGGTTCTCGTAGTCGATTGCAAGCACGCCGTCTTGGACCTCACGAAACTTCTCTTGCGCGTCCGTGGAGAGTTTATTATAGTCGATTGCAAGAACGCCATCTTGGACCCCACGAAGCTTCTCTTGGACGTCTGTGGAGAATTTATTACAGTCGGCGGAGGCGAGACAAGACTTGGATGATGCTTGGTAAGCGGAAATTGCAGTGTCTGCAAGGTAGATGGAGGATTTCTGTACGAGAGATGAGAGCTGGTTGAGCGCGTTCTGGGATAAGGCTGAGAAGTTGGGCGTCAAAGCTGCCTCGGCAGTTGAACCGTCGGATGTAGCTGGTACAGACTTTTCTCCTAATGCAGACGTGGCAACGGAAAAAAGAGCAACTACTGAGGAGAGCTTCATTGGGTGTATGGCAGGGGGATATGGAAGCTGAGGGATGTGAAGGCTGGTGTTGTAGATGTTAAGTAGTGAAGGAACCACGCCGCATTATCGAGCGAGACCGAGACTGATAAACCTGCAGCTAAACGGGCCAAATTAGATGGTGTCGTAAACAAGATTTGATACAAGCACTATATAGGATATCATACATTGAATAATCCCAAGCACAGTGGCATACATGTACAGTCTATAGTATGGGAACGGTGGCGTTTCATGTACTGCCAGTTCTCTCTAAAGCCTGCCAGGAGGTCGCAAACCTCCATCCCAACTCCGTCTTAAACATCGACCTTCTCCTCTTTCTGCTCTTCGTCTGCCTTCACGGGCGGTTTACTTTGCCTCTCCACAAGCTCAAGGAACAACCTCGACACCTCCTTCCACTCCTCTTTCCTCTCCGCCTCACGGCATACTAATCTGCACCCCTCCTCCTGCTCCTCAAACACCGCACCCCAGACCACCTTGATTAGCGCGCCCACACCCAGACTAAACGGAATGAGCTGGCCGACGGGTAAGATGCTCTGCACGCCATTGACATAGTTCCACTGGATCGTCAGCTCGGTCGAGATGACGAGCTGGATGAAGATAGAGGCGGTGGTGATGGCGTCGCCGATGATGGCGCGGCGGTCCGGCGGCGGCGGCGGGTGCGCCGTCATGTGCAGCCGCTGCACGAGGCCGAGCGTGTTGGGGGTCGGCACATGTGACGCGGGGTAGGTCAACGCGGCGTGCAGGAGCGCCGGCCACGTTCTCAGCGGCGGCCGCGAGTAGGACTGTGAGAGGAAGGTCATGAGGTGCGGCAGCTGAGGCGTCAAGGAGTTGAAGAAGCCTTTGTACCATCTTCGCTTGTTTGGTGAAGGCATGCCTGGGAAAAGATAGGTCGGGATGTGATAGATGAGCGTCACGATGCGGGGAAGACTGCGTGGATGTGTGAGGATGGTGTAGGGGAGACGAAGGAGGGAGTAAGGCGGCGGAGAAGGTGGCGGGCATAGCCGGGTGAGATAGGTGTTTGCTGAGAGGAGAGCATCGATGCTATAAGAAGATCCGGATGGCTGTCGGGTGATTGATGTACCGGATGGTGAGATGGCCGCCGGTCCGCTTTTGAGAGTTTTGCTTGATTTGGTTGTTGGCGATGATGGTTGGGATATATTTACGGTGTTCACTCTTGTTGGCCCAGAGAAGTCAAAATCCTCTTCGTTTAGTTCAATCTTTTCTAGTGGGCTATGTGGAGATGTCGAGGCTGGAATCGCACGTTTACAATCACAACCTTCACTTCTTTCAGCGGACCTTGTTTGGAGAATGTCGTCCTTCCCGGTTTGAGTGCTACAGCGAGTGGCTAATGGATTGCTCTGCTCTTGCTCTTCGCGCCGCTTCTCCATAGAGATGCAGAGTTCATCTTCGCAGCCGTGTAGACTGTCTTCACTATCTTGTAGTGCGTCCCGCAATTCCTTCTCAAGGGCCTTCATGAAGTTTCCTTCAGTGACCTTCTCTAGTTGACGATTCCGGTAACCTCGAATGGCATTTAGAGTAAAGCGGAAACATCTACCCAGAATCCAAGGAACACAGAGAATTAGATTGGCAATTCTAACCCAACCAAGCAGGTTCCCTTGAGTATACAGCCAGTACACCATAGTTTGATTATTAGGGGTTGGAGTCCTTTTCATTTGATTTATTCCAACAAACCAATACCAGATGCTGAATGCATCTAGGGCGATGAAACAGACCCCTTGCATCAACTGAAATTTGACAGGAGCAACCCATGGAAGACTGTCCTTGCGTTGTCCATCCTGGTGTCGAAGACTCACGCCATACATATTGGTGCCGATGTAGGCGACGAGATAAGTAATCTGAATAAGTAGGAACGGCTCTACGGCGTAGGTGCTTGACGTATCCCGACAGAGAAAAGCAGTTCCAAATATCATGGCAACCATGAAGAGAATATTGACAGATTGGAGGTAGGAGGCCTCACCCGGCACAAAGCGGTTCGCTGCCCATACCGATAACGCTTGTGTGTAGTAACCGATGCGAATTCCAAGCCCATAGACATCTTGATTGCCATTAAAGCCATAATGCTGGCTGCTGCCCATGGTGTTGTTGAGCGAGGCTCCGGAGGAGCTCTTGGCGAGTTCGGAATATCATACAGTCTCTGGTCGACATTGTCGCATGGCCAGTTGAGGTGACGCCGTGTTAATATCATAAGGTTCGTAAAACGCGCAGACTAGACAGGAGGTCGCGTGGGCCAATTAAATTAGTGCGCTTGTACACAGCCTCCACAGAATACGAGGGTTACGATACGATCGTTGTCACCGGCTGAACGTCAAAGGATGATCGACAGATGCCCCTCAAACCATGCAACTCGACTTGAACAATCCACTGCAAGCTACGGAGGTCGCTGTCATGAGTTCTTGCACCTTCCTAGTTAGGAAGTTAAGTTACTAACTCTCTTAGTATATTATTAAATAAGAATTTTTATATTTTCATATATAATGTTATAAGCTTTATATAAATTCTAAGTTATAGCTATTATATAATTAGTAGTATTAAAGTAGTTATTATAACTTAAAATTTATTAAAATTTATTAGTGCTGTAATTTACGCAGCCGGTATTGCAGCTTACGTAGCAGTGCTAAAAATTACGCATTTGTAGCGGGATTGTGCCTAAATTTACGTGGGGTAGGCTGATAGCTGCGCACCCGTGATTGCGCGTGCGCAGTCGCTTAATTTCCTAATTAGGAAGGTGCAAGAACTTATGACAACGACCTCCTGACGGTGCTGAGAGTTCTGACGATCTTTCAGCTGCGAACCAATCATGTAAATCCACCAAGCAAAATCGTCTTCAAAAAGTCTGAGGGTGCCACTATCCTAGTTTGTACCTAGTTTCTGGTATCTATTCTACTCTCAACACACGTCATAGTTATCAACACTTAGAAAAGGTTCCATTTATAGCCACAGAGCATATTTCGAAGTTGCATATATGCGTAGCAATTCCGCTGTCCAGTATTTCCAAACATAAATCCCGGATATCTCCCGCCGCAGTGCTCGCGCCCTACGCTCCACTTAAATATCCCTTCCGGCTACCCAGCCAGAAGAAAAAATAAGCAATGAAGCATACAATAATACTCATGGCAACGCCCCCGGCCCACGGTGTGGTCGCGAACTGTGCCAACTCAGCATCAGTCTTGAACAGCACCAACCAGCCATTGCTGCCAAGCCCCAGCTGATCGCCCTTACAATAGCACCGATCGTAGACTCCCGTATATTCGAGCAGTGAGCTCAAGATCAACCAGAAGGCGTTCAGCGCCGCTATCAACTTGCCCAAAACGCGGGTTAGGACAGCCGCACCACATAGCGCGGAGTGGCTCCAGGTGCGCGTATATCCTTGGGCACCTCTCGGCCCAGTAGTGTGTTTGCGGAAGTCTATGGCAGGGTTATTGCGGTGCTCGCGCTGATACCGCAGCAGCGCGGCGTGGGAGAAGAACATCGATGCCGTAAGGAGTATCCATACTAGCGTAGCAAAACCGCCGTAAAGTGCATAGCCGCCTGACCGGCACCCAATTCCTCTGGTAGGTGTGTAATAAGCTATTAGTATTCCTGGGCCAGTTGTGCCCCATTGCACGAAAACGGCGAAGAGAGCTGCGACAAAGATGCGCTTCCAGACTTCTGCCGCGATCTCACTCCATTCGGGATACGCCATGATCGGAGCTCTGCCGAGATCTAGGCCGCAGTACTGTGCTGTGGTGCATAAGTCGCCTGCTAAGTTCTTCTCAGGTCGTTTCGTAGAGTCCCATGACGATCCAGCCGGATTCTCTGGTCCTGGCTTGCATGTCTTGCCGCTAGCGAGCGCAGCGAGCGTAGTTGCCGTTGCGGACTCGATAGTGCGGGCCAGCTGCCACCATGTAAAGACGCGTGCATAATTGAAGATGGGACCTTCGAGTCTCTCATCACCGATGATATCAGCGCCACACCAGCCGGGAAGTTCGAGATTTGTCACTGGAGGAGCTTCAAACGCAGCCTCGTTAGTCGCCATGCGATGAGGCTGCAGAGCGAGACCTGTCCGGACAACGATGCCGAGTTGCTCGCCCTCTTCCGTAAAAGGACCTTCATCACTGACAGGCGGTTCTTTGGCCCGATAGGCATCATCGGTGTGAAGAGCTTCGTCGATCGAGTCCGCACTTGCCTGAGTTCCGACCGTGACCCATCCCCAGATGACAGGAATCTAGGGACAAATTAGCAAAGGAGCACCCCTCAACGACTGGTGGTTTCCGCTTACCAACCACGTCCACAAACTACTCGAGGAAAGCTGATTCGCAACGACTATATCACCTGTCGAGGTTATGAATGAGCTGCTGACGGTGAATAACCACGCAATTGCAGCGGCCAGGATCTGTGCAACGAGCGAAAACGTAACTCCTCTTCTTGTTGTCCTTAACCTCTTTTGCACGTTCCGCCACCATGCCTGATTCTTCGGCGCAACTAGTAGACTACTCAACCATCCCTTCTCCTGCGATGCCCGGAGAGGCACTTGCTGCGCTTCCTGGAGCAGATATTGGATCGCACGCACCCGGTCGCTGTATTCAGCGTATTTGTCGTGCACAGCGTGCGACTGCGCTTTCATGGACAACTTGTGGAACCGCTCGCGCACCCAGTATCGGTTGAGGATGGTGAGCGTCAGCGAGTATGTGATCATGGTCGGACTACCGACTGCAAGGCAGAAACTCATCATATTTCCCCATGGCGTGGCGGTTTCGTAGGGCAGTTGTGCCGTGAGTGCTAACCATGGAAGTAGATAGTTGGAGAAAGAGGCCGCAAATTGCTGGAAATCGAAACTCTGAGCGGTGCGTTAGCATCTGGAGATTTATAGAAATGTCTTCAACTAGCAATTGGGTGTTTTGGGGTCAGTACATATGGGATCGCGCTCATATTGCAGTACTTGTAACAGTCGGCGATCGTGACTCCCCACGTGTCATTAGTGATCTGTGATGTGGGCTGCCCGTTCACGTCAACCAGGTGAATTAGACCTTTCGTGAAGTTCTGGTCTTCCTGTAACGGTAGATCCGTGATGCATTTTGCGTTCCATCCTTGCGTCGGGAGGTTCCCAAGGATGGCTTCCATGCGCAATTGTAGGTTTGGTTGTCTGTATGAAATCTACGCGATTTGCACGCGGGTCTCCGCGCAAGTACTGGTTGGTTTGCAGCAAAAGCTTGTCTTCGAGTTGGGCAGTGAGAAACCTGAGAGCAGGGCTAGCCTAGTCACCGGGCGGCCTGCGCTAATGTATCATAGGAACTGTGACATTCTCATGTCCTCGAGCCGCATTATTTCAGCTAGGGAACACGGGAGCCAGGACGAATTCAAGCCACCATATAGGAACAAGGATCCTTCCATTAGTTAGCGGGGAACACAGCGGCACGCACCTGGGACATGTTCCTCCCAGCTGACGATTGGCGAGTTATCCCTTGCAACGTCAAAATGGGTCCTCAGGTTATCGATAAGAACTAACCAATCAAATTAGCTAGATTCGGTGCCTGTACTTAGAAATTTGTGGGTTTTCCTGCACGGACCACTTACTCTGAGGACCCTGACGTTGCAAGGGATATCGCCGTGGGGTACAGAAAACTTACTCCTCTTGCAATTAAGGTTACGAATAATCTATTGTTATCTCGTAAATCAGACGCTCCGTAGTAGAATTTAACCGAACTTAGTTAACTTAGCACGTGCTTAGTTACGGGGCAAGAATACACTCGTCTGCTCCTTATATTTTAAGAGCCCGTACTCTTTAACCATATTGTTCTCTTACATCGACTCTCCTGTGACTCTTACTCGGCTTGCCTGCTCCCTACCGTTCACCTGGCAACTTTCGACTACCCCGTGGAAAATTCGTTGGATAGGGAGCAGTACAACGTCCGTGCGCTACAACGATCCGGCTGATTTATGAGATAAGGGCACCTATCACATGCCTCGTTAAGGCGTCCACTCGGTTTCTGGCGCCCTAGTTGTGCCCTCATGAACGGCTCTTACATACTGAAGAAAAACATGCCGGTTTGTCTATATATTGAGTTTTAAATTATTTCATGCCATTATCTGGGTTAAATTTAGAGTGGCGAGGACTAATTGAATGGTTCTTCGCACGTATTTTAGCCCTATACGCAGGATATGTCCTGTTGCTGCAGATTATATGCTCTAACTAAAGGCGTCTAAAAGGCTGTCCAAAGTACCTCTGGCGAGTCAGAAGAATCGCCAAGACGTCTCTTGAGTGATACAGCAGACTTGCATTAATCGACTGCACAATTTACAATTTCTCCATTTCCACAGGACTGAACAAGGGTATAAGGAGCCCAGAACTCTAACTCCAACCAGCACCGCCATCAAAGTACCATAATTTTCCAAGACCCAACCCAAAAGCAAGAATACTCTATTCAAAAAACCGTCTACTTCTTTGGCAAGTCCCTGAACACCCTTTTAAAGATATCCTTACTCTTGTACAAATTCAGCAATCGTAGCCTTTCGTTGTCCAAATGCGCGCTATCGCTTGCCTGGCCACACGGCAGATGCGCTGCCGGAGCGCCAAATTCCTTCTCTAGGAAGCGAATTGATGGGATGGAGCCACCTTCACGGATATACAGTGGTTTTCTGGCCAGAGTTGTCGGCTGGCTAGACTCATTATCGTTCGGTACATCGTCACCGACGCTAGTACTACTATTTGCGAGTGTGTTCGATGTTGCAGGAGAAGGTTTAGAGGAAGTGAAACCAAGTTGCTTGGTGAGTGACTTGGCCGCGCTCACCGAGCTTTTTCGTCGGCCTTGGGTTGGGCCCCAGACTTTCATAATGGCCTCTTCCAGAGTTTTAAAGATCTCATTATTGAAGTCTCCAAGCCATGGCTCGGCTTGGTGGTCGATTGTAACCGTGAGTCGGTTCTGAGAGCCAAGTTTGTCGAATTCAGAATGTAAGAAGCTGGTGAGCATCCCCGCAATTTCGGCAGACTCTTGATTTGGCACGAGACGTAGGGAAAGCGAGGCACGAGCTAACCTTGGGATAATTGTTGAGTTTTCTGGACCCGACGTTTGAAAACGGTGGATGGTCAAAGATGCTTCTCGCCAACGTCGCATTAGCGACGTTGCAAGCTCTTCCGGATCGCCGAGATCAGGATTTCCTCGAAGTAGCGTTTGTGTGATGTCCGCATATAGTGTTTTCTCTTCGTGGCTGCGTGGCAGAATAGGATCATAGAAACATGGAATTTGCACTCTCCCGTGGGTACCGGTGAGTTTGGCGAGAAGCATTACCAGATCTTTGAGGGATTCATCCAACATAGCACTCCCGTCGACTCCGCTATGGAGGTCGGGGTGTTTGCTTTCGACTTGTACTGTAGCATGAATGACTCCACGCAAGCCGTATGTAAGGCAAGGAACATGATCGTCAAGCCAATAGCTATTGGCTAAAAGGATCCAATCGATATCGCCAATGAGTTTCTTGTTACGGCGAATTGCATCAGCAAAACCGCGAGAGCCACACTCTTCCTCGCCCTCAATTAGGAAAACGACATCCGAGTCTAGTGTCTGATCTGCAATTAGATCAGCCACAGCATATATTGCGGCCATGACTGGACCTTTATTGTCGGATGCCCCGCGTCCATACAGATATCCGTCAATTCCTTGCATCGAGAACGGATCGGTGATCCATTTGCCCTGTTCATTTTCGGCTGGAATGACATCGTAATGGCCATAGAAGAGAATTTTCTTTCGTGATGCCGATTTGGCAGGGTTACCTCTGAATTTTGCAAGAATGATTGGATTATAAGGGTCTTCGGCATTCAGCATCTCAGTAGCTGCCCCGAAATTCTTGAATACTGATCGAAGGTACGAGGCACCTCTCCGACAGTCCCCTTTGTATCGTGGATCAGAAGACACCGTACGGTAGGAAACAAATTGCTTTAGACTTTCAAATAAATGCTCTGTGGGATCAATGTCAGCGACAATGTAGATGGCTTTTAATCGGAAGGGACTTACCATTGCTAGTCTTCTTCCCACTAGCGGGGGCAGAGACGCAATCACGCACATCCCAGATCGCTACAGTGTTATCATTTCCTCCAGTTACGAAAATAGGTCGGTCGTTATACATAGTGAAAGTTGACGCCAAGATAAGATGGTTGTGCGCTTGAAATTTGCTAACGCTCTCATATTGACGGTTGAATTTCTGTGGGATTTTCAGTATCCTATAGATCAGGGGGCCATGCATACGCTTACCTGAACAATTCCAGTAACTCCAGCACTAAATAGATACCCACCACCCACACTCAGAGTCAGGACATCACCAGTCTTAGCCTTCAAGCTTCGCACAAGCTGCTTGGTCTCGAGGTCCCAGACGTTTATTTCCCCATCAAGACGTCCACTATAGAGAAATGTTCCATCCAATGCAAGTGTCAAGATAGACTCTCCCTCTTCTCTTCCATCCTCGAGCCTATGGAGTTCGTAGATAGCACCTCCACGTTTGGCATCCAAACCCCACAACCGGATGACGCCATCTCCGCCGCCTGAGATGAGTATTTCCTCACTTGGATCATCCGATATTATCCCTCGAGCCAATAGCATGCAATACACGTACCCAAAGTGTGCAAACTGACGTATATATTGTTTGTCGATCTCAAGTAAGCGTCCGCCTGTAGCATGCCGAGGACCTCCTTCAACTGACTGGCGCCTTGGCGTTCGGACTCCTCCTGGTCCAGATGAGTCAAAGAATCTGTCTTCTCGAAACGAGGGGTGTGATGTGGGTTTAGGCCGTGGTCGCGTGTCCTTTTCCTTCAAGTCATACCACTGTCCAAATGTCAGTGTCAGTCTATGAGTTTCCGTTGAGCCCATAATACCTGTATGCTTGTGTTCTGAGCGCCCAAGTATACCGTCTGGAGGGTGGAGGAATACGAGACGCAGAATATGTCGCCAACGTCGTAGGTGGAGTATATGGAGTATACCCGTGAGAAAGTTCGTGTGCTCCAAACCTAGCGGCAGAATAAGTAGTGAGCTAGATTGCTGTAGCCACAAGCTTACATTAACTATCCGATCTCCGGCGCTGGAGAAGAGGAGCTCTTGGTCGTGTGATAAGCCAAGCCCCAGCACACTCCCTCTGTGTCCCTCAATGACAGTAACACGCTCATAAGTATCGAGACTGTACACTAGAATCTCCCCAACCTGTGTACCAGCAAAAATATACGCCTTAGAGACAACGAGCGCAAGAATGGATTTGTCGTGCCTCATGCGATGAAATAAGGCAGGGGTGGCCACTGGCTTGGTCGCCGCGGTCGGTCGACCATCGTCGTCCATAGTTGGTTCATAATGAACTGTGGTATCTTCTACCCCGCGTGGATCTGTCAGCGCATGCTGTAATGAGCCAGTGGACGACATGAGAAGATTGTTTTAATCTTCGAGGTGGGACCAGATCTTTGGCGAAACCCCTGACCTCGGCTCGGCCCGAATTTTTTTTGGTGGCGTGAGAGGGATCTCGAGTTTTCTCACCTTGCCTCAACAATACATCACCACCATGGGGAACACTCGATAGCTGCATTTCTATATCCACCGGCTTCGAAAGCTGACACATAGTACGGCCGATAGAACTACACCCGGTAAAATTGAGACACTGGAATAGTTCTGACTGTCGAGCCGCTGACGCTCGTGTTATTGGATCATGTCGAAGAACCGGACACTCATTCTCAGAATTGACATTTTGCGTGGGATAGATTCGCTTTGGCTGCGTACGAGGAATGGCAGCAGTACTTAAAGTCGAATGGCGAATGGGCGCCATCATACACCGCTCTGAACTCCAATCCTACAATGAGGGATATATGGGATGACGAGCGAGCACTCTAGAATTGCGAAATTTATGGATGACTCCTACAATTTGAGGCGCTGGCTAGACCTACCCAAATGCCTTGCCCGCGCCTGCAAGCACGAAAAATTCCAGATCGTAGGACATTCCAAGGTTACGTGCATGCAAGGTTATGCAGGTACAACTATTGACGAGCTATGCATATGGCGGAAGCGCCGAGGGGCTTGAGAAATCAATCAGCAATCGCTTCTAACTTTTCTTTTATCTTATTTTCTACTAGGTACCTATTTTGCACATATCGGACATGTCATGTTAGCTTTGGGGTTCCTCCTTTTTAACCCAGCAAAAAGAGGTAGTCCGTTCGTTGTATGTCTCTTTCAGATCGACGATGAATCGAAAAAAAAACGTGACATCTACATATAGACTAGATATTTCGGACGCATACGGCCAATTGCTCATAAAATTCTTCCGAATGCATGTAGAGCTCCTCCTATCAGAGTGGTCATCATTTCATACCCAGGCATGATTGCGGAGCGGAGCGGTTCACTACAGCTAGAACACCTCAGTGCGGTTCCAACCAGATTTCCATGTTGTACAAATAACAGCTGCGCTCCTAAACGGGATCTATACTGAAGCCAAGTACCTTTTCGACCTAAATAGACGAGCCCCAATTATTCCCCGAGATGCGGCTTACAAGGATTGGGCAAGTTGCACTCTTAGCGGGAAAGATCAATCGCTTTTGATCTACGCTACTCCACATGACATGCATCCAACAAACTGTACACAAGCAGAGCGCAGCTCATTTCCAACCATACAGAACTACATTATGCATTATGACACCGTCTCCTGTGCCACATCGCTGCCATACCCTCCCGCAAAATACCCTTCTAGCCCTTCGACTCCACTCCCCTTTCTATTCTTTGGCGGCTGTGGCCACTCGTCCAACACCACCGGATTACCTGTCAGCGTGAAATTGACCATAGCCATAGGCTGAATATCAACCATCAGCGCATAATCGCCAGGGTAAAGCACTTTATTTCCCTGTTCATCTACTCTCGCTAACGAGCCAAGCGTAAGATTGAGATTAGCAGTGCTCGTCAATTGCGGAGATATAGAAAAGAGGCGCTGGTACGCCACCAGCGATTTCTTAGGATAGGGTGCAGGCCCGAAAGACCCGGTGAGAAAGAGGAGGGTAACGTAGTCGGAGCTCACGTTACCTGTGTTGCTGATGGTTACTTCGAGAGTAGACGGAGAGAAGGGGCAGCGATCTAGGTAGGTTGCGTTGCTCGCGCGGCATGTGGCGAGGAGGGTGGAAATGCTATAGCTCTGTTGAAGGGAAGATTGAATCTGCGCCGTAAAATTGGTGTAATGCAGTCCACTGCCAAATTCGAAGACAGCGGTGCCGTTGTACCACTTGTATGTTCTCCCTGGGTTGTGCGGCCCAGGTCGAAGGGACATGTCTGTCATTGGAACCTCGTGGATGTAAGAAGCTGGATACTGCGTCGTAGGCAGACGGCCAGCGGGCGCCGCCTTGCCAGTGATGATATCGAATAGCGCGACGCCGCCATCTTGACCTGGGTACCCTCCCCAGAGGAGTGCGGAGATATTCGGATTATTGACAAGCGGGGAGGAGTCGATCTGCCCGCCACCCATTTGGAGCACGATCATAGGCTTGCCATATATGGCTAGCTGACCGATCATATCGAGCTGCCCGCCACTCCAGGCGATAGATACGCGATCATTTCCTTCTGATTCGACAGAGTTGTCGATTCCTCCGGCGAAGATGATCAGGTCGCTCGCCTCTGCAGCCTGCCAAACAGGACGCCAATTGTCCGTCGTTGGATCTCCCTGACCTCCAATGCCCTGGGCATAGTTTACAGTTACATTCAATTGCCGCGCGGCGTAGAGTGGACTGTGGAGGTATGGAGGCCGCCCATAATAATTGCCCTGCATTTGCTGAGTGGCATCTGCCCAATCTCCAATAAGGGCAATTGAAGAGCTGGGGCTGAGAGAAAGCGGAAGAAGGCCATCGTTCTTGAGTAAAGTTATACCCTCAACTGCAGCCCTGTATGCAAGCTGTTGAGCTCCGGGGGTATTAACGTTACTAAAATCGTACTGACGATATGGTTGGGATTCCGGCGGATCAAAATACCCAAGACGGATGAGAGAGGAATACTGCCGGATAAGAGCTCGGTCTAACGTAGATTCGTTAAAAAGGCCCTGAGCAAAGGCTGCTGGAAGATGATTTTGATAGTAGGTGCCGCAGTTGATGTCTGTTCCTGCATTCAAAGCATCTGCCACTGCCTGTTCGCGGGATGAAGCCCACTCGTGAGGGAGATGAATGTTTTGGACTGCATCGCAATCGCTAACAACCCACTGTTGCTCGTTCGTCCAACCCCAGTGCTCGCGGAGTATGTTCTGTAGCAGATATGGATCCGCACATGTTGGGACTCCATTTACAGCATCTACCATATTTAGCTTTAGAATGTTAAAAGGCGGAGAGGTCGGCCAAGACTGACTGTAGGAGCACATGAAAGCGCCAACGTTGGAATCACGGGCGCAACTTTGAAAGGGTGGTAGATAGTACTCTGCCATATCTTGGATTTGCATTTGAGCATTAAATTGATACCTGAAATTACCATTCCAGCTTTCTATGTCATAACCTGTTGTAGAATTTTAGCGGTGGACAGATGTTGTGGATAAAAGGATTCTTAGTATACCGGCGAAATGCTTGCAGGTTGCTACTATACGTTTGTACTTCGGATCATACCCGCCTTGCAACCCATTAATTAAAGCATGTACGTACGACGACAAATGAAATGGGTCTTCTCCCGGCGTTTCTAAATCATAAGCTTTAGTAACCGTTTATTCCTCAGGCCCTTGCTGGACATCCATGTAGATACTTGCCTTGGCCTCTACCCCACCGTGGATCTTTGAAGGGGTTAATATTTGGCGTCCAAAAATCTAGCCCGGCCCGGTTTGCATTATTAAATGCACGTACCTCAGTACTAACTACGGTAGCTACATCAGTAATGAGGGCATCATCGAAGGCAGCGCCCATTAAAATAGGTTGCGGGAATGAAGTAGCATAGCTGTAATCTCCAGAATCTGAAAATTTAACGCCAGGTGATGATGCAACACCATGAAGGGCCTCTTGCCACCACTGATAGGGTGGTAGTCCAAGACGGGGCACTCCCGGACTTGTATTGCCGGTGTTGATGAGCTTTTCTTCGATAGTGAAGAGGGAGATCAGAGCAGTTGCTCTTGAGAGAGAAGCTGGTTTAGTACTTCTCAGCATTGATGCAGACAATGGGGCTCATGGGTGATCAGGGGAAACTTACAGGCTGACGTGTCACAGATTGTATTATTCCTTAATGGGCCATTGACACAGTCTGGGAAGAGTGCCAATACTTCACTCCCAAATAATAAGATAGCGGTCACAAGCAAAATAGACATTGTAGACTGTAGACTGTATACTGCAGATTGAAGATGTGCTTGTAGACACTGAAACCCAAAAGTCTTTGAGCTTTTCAGGTTCTTATAACTACACAGTGGGTAAGGAATGCCGAAATACCGCAGTATCCAGTCGCAGCTTACAACTGCAGGGCCCTTACGTTCAAGGAAACGCTTTCAACGATGGGAATTCCCGCATTAGAAATAGAGGCGGGATCACTAGAGAAAGTCAATTGCCGAATCGTCAAGGGATTTTGTATCGCTCGTGCTGACACAATGCCTGCATAGCGTCTACCCTTACAAATAGAAGTCCCTGCAACGTTGTAATAGAGAACAGGCTATGATACGGTAGGGGTCATTGCTGAGTTATCCCAAGCGCTGTTGAGGCCCGTACGCGAACACCGAAACATCAACACGCGGCTCCGCCGTAGTATCTATATAGCTTTGTATATTAATTAAACCACCACAGAGGGTCGTAAACGTACTTCCGGTGATGTAGGCCTTGTTAAACCTGATTAATATGTTGTTCTAAAGCACAAGAAGGCCAAAATTCCACCGCCCGAGCCCTAGCCACAGCCTAATTTTAACCCCTTCCCTATTGACCCTCTGTACACTAATGGCGCACCAAACCCACCACTACAAGTTAATCCTGCTGATCCTCTTGCATTATTCAGGCTTATATGGACGGACAACTTACTTAAAGAGCTTGTCGCACATACGAACGAGTATACAAGGCTTTACCCCTACCGAGAATACAAGGACAAAGGTAGGAAGGTTATCCCTTGCACAGTTAAACCCGTCTAATAACTTGTGGCCCGAGCTTGACCAATCAATTAGCTGCATTTATTGGCGGTCAGTCGTTCTGCCATAAACCTGAGGTTTGACTTGAAGCTTTAAATATAAATATAGTATTGCGATAGTTTAGGATATTCGGTAGGTTGAACAAAGTTTTCGTCACCGGTTTTACGATTTCGAACCATTACATTGTTAATTCATTAATTAAAGCCTGGTACGGATGTCGCTCTCTTAAGTCTTTGCACCTTCCCGATTAGGAAGTTTGGCTTACCGTCTGGCAGAACATTAATGTAAGAGATATTTTATCCCTTACTCGAGTGTATCGCCTAGGAAGCCTCAGGGGCTGCCTAGGCTAGCCTTCGGCTAGGCCTTGGCACCTCCTTATAAGCTCCTCAGGCTTGCAGCCCTTCCTCCCCCTATCGTTTCGTCTCTGTACGAGGGTATTGCCCTACCCTACTCTTTGCCATATCGTCCTCTTCCATCGACTCTCCTGTGACTCATGCTCGGCTTGCCTGCTCCCTACTGTACACCCTGGTAATATGCCTCACAATTATATATTTTATTACTAAAGGCTTAAAACTTGCATTTAAAGCTTTAAATAAAAGGCAATATAGAGGCGATTATTTAATTTAATAAGCTGGTTAGTTTTAAAGTTATTCTACGTAACTATAAGTTCCTGTTCTATTCTGGCTCCGCCACCGACTCTATAAGGTCCTCTAGTTAAGTACTAATATCTCGTCAATACCCTCTTCCTACTTTCTTAGTAACTATTTATATAGATATTTAGTGTTTTAAATGCGAGTTTTAAACCTTTAGTAATAAAATATATAAAGTTCTACCGAGCGGTAAGCTAAACTTCCTAACTGGGAAGGTGCAAAGACTTTAGATGGCGACCTCCCCCTTTATACATATACCACGTTGATAATCCAAAGGGTGTTACAAACTCGAATTCGAACTCGAACACGACGGCTAGCATCCTATTACTACACGAATTTGGACTCGAAAACAACGACTAGCACCCTACTGCCCAACGAACTGACAAGCTTTGCCCCGATTTGCCTGTAACGGAACCTTATAGCAAGAACTACGGTGGGCTCGTTATTAGGCTAGGTGTGTAGGAAATGCAAATACAAAAGTCAACAACGTAATAACAACTGGTAGAGTGGTTGCCTAATAGATTAATTCTAATTGTATTCTGAGAATTACTATAAGGAAAGAACTATCTAGAGTAGGGACTGTGGTCCTTTAAATACACAACCGTACTCCTATAAAATCCTTCTTATACGTAATGTACGTATTATATATAAGGTATATAAGTTCCTCTTATTCCTCTTATTTAATATATAGCATATTATATAACTTATACTACTATTCCTCGTTATATAGTTCTACCGGTTCTATCTTAGACCGTACCTATATTAACTAACTAGCTTCTTCTAACTCCTCTCCAAGTAGTTGTAATATTGTACTTAAAGCGTCCGTAACACTATCTCCCTCCTTTTTATTTTCGTCCTTAAAGATTCTAAATATCTCCAAGTTATTTACTAAAGGTATAATGTCCATCTAATTAATTTAGTTAATATTATTACTTATTATACCTAAAGTATCTTCTTCTTTATACGCGTAATGTTATATACGCACTATTACTGCCATATTATCGCTAGGTGAAATAATACCGTCTCTATATTCTCGTTATGTAAAAGAGGGGTTAGTTTATATTACGCTAGTAAGCCCTTTATCTTAGCAACCTTCCTCTTATTTAGAGTGTACTAAAGTAAATATTTATTCGTCCTATAATATTCGCTCTTCTTCTAACGCTAAGTATACGCGTCCTATAACTCTTAATAGTCTTTAAGTTCCCTAAGTAATTTGTTATAGGGTTTTATATTTAATCTACTACTACTTATCTAGATGGCGAGCTAACTTAAGCCCTTACTAAGTTAAAACGTTCTTAGGATATAGAGCAGAAGGCTTTAGAGGCCCGTATTACTACATCTACTTATCTTCTCCGTCTTAAGAAAGTTTATAAGAAGGTTTATTCTAAAGAGTAGAAACTTATAAAATAAGGTCTATAAGAACTTAGTAATAAGAAAACTAACTCTCTTCCTATAAAGGGAATAACTCTAAGTAGTTTAATAGTCGCTCTTCCTAGGTCCCCCTTAGGTAACTTATTTTTTAATAATCCTTCCTTATTAATATTGCCTAACCTATTTTCTTTTAATACTCCTATACCTTTTCTATAGTGTTCTTTAAATTTTCTAGTAGCTCCTAGGTAGTCTTATTATAGCCTATCCACTTAACCTTATACCATATTTTATTGTTAATGTCCTTATAACTAATAATCCTTAAAACTTGCTATTTGTCTTCTTCTCGTCCTCTATACGTGTCTGCTTTATAAACTAGTAGCTTAACATTCCTATATACTAGCTCTAGCATTGCGATATGCTATATAGGGTAGATTTTCATCTTAGCTAGTAGGTTTAACTTAAACGTAACCGGTGAAATTTTTTATATAATTTTAAAAGGTCCTAGTCTAACGTAGTCTAATTTCTTACTTAGTTATTAACTTTTAAAATTTTTGTATAGTAGCCACACTTTATCTCCCTCCTTAAGATCTAGTCCCTTAGATCTCCTAGCATTATAGTATTTTTTTATTCTTTGCTATACTACCTTAGCTATTTCCGTAAGGTTCTTATAAAGATTTATTAATATCTCCATCCTTTACTTAGCTGTGCTGCTTGTCTTTTTTACTTAACGTGGTAATAATAATATTCTTAGCTTATATCCATAATTCGCCTTAAATAGTAACGTACCTATTCCTTCCTATAGTGTCGCATTATATATAAACTGTATAACTAGTAATAATAATACCTAATTATTTTATGCATAATTAATATAGTGTTTTAGATACTATTCTAGTGTCTAGTTTAATCTTTCCATTTAACCGTCTATCTGCGGATAATATACGGTAGAAGTTGCTGCTCAAACTCCTTACTCTGCTAAGAATACCTCCTAAAATGCTGCTATAAATCTTAGATCTCTATCTAATATGATTTTGCTTAGTACTCTGTGTCTTATAAATACTTCTTTAATATAGATCCTAGCGACATCTTCCGCTAAGATTTCTTCTATATACGCTATAAAGTATCTCCACTTTATAAGCTTATCTACTATTACTAAGATTATATTATAATCTTATCTGGTAATAAGATCTCTTAATTTTAGCAACTTAATAATAAAGTCCTATAATATAACCTCCTATAGTCTCTCTAGTATTTTAATAGGTTATAGCCCTCTATATAGCTTATGCCTTATTAATTTATTTCTTTAGCAATCTAGATATTCTCTTATAACCTTTTATGCTAGGTTCTAAATTCTATCAATAATATACTCTTCTTAGAGTCTTAACACTAAGCCCATAGCTCTATTATATCCTTAAGTTAGTCCCTTATAGAAATCTTCTATAAAGTGCTCTGCTATACTTCTTGGGATATACTTTACTTCTTAGTTTTAATATATATTTGCTTACAGATCTTCTAGCTATGCTTTTAGAATTCTTTATACCTAAAAGCTTTTTAGTAACTTATAAACTTTCTCTAGTTCTTCCTAAGTTGCTATAATTTTTAGATAATTATATCTAATTAATCCATCTATATCTTTTCGCAATAAGGCCCCTAATGGCTTTTTATTATCTTATAGTTTAGCTTTTTAACTTAACGCATCGGCTCGCGTGTTGTCTATACCCTTAGTATACTAAATCTCAAAATAGTATTCTATAAGCATTTCTGCCTATCTAACTTATCTTTAGTTAAGTTCCTTTATTGTTAAGAATCCTATTAGGTTCTTATAATCCGTCTTAACTATAAATAGTTTCTTTATGCCTTGTAAGAATGCTCTTTATTCCTTTAATGCTGTAACTATACCTAATAACTCCTTATTATAGATATTATAGTTTAATTCTAGTAGTATTATCTTCCGACTATAGTATACCACTAGGTGCTATTTATTTAGATACTTTTATATAAAGTAAGCCCCTAGTGTAAAGTTTAATATATCTATTTCTATAACCGTCTCTAGTCCTAGTTAATAGATCTTAAGAACTGGCTCTTGGGTAAACAACCTCTTAACTTCCTTAAATAGTTCTTATTGTTCCTTTCCCTATATCTATAGTTTTTCTTTCTTTATTAATCGCGTAAATAGCTTAATGTCCTTTAACCATTACGCTATAAACCTTCTATAGTAATTATAAAACCCTAGGAACAATCTTAATTACGTAACGTTCTTTAGTTCCTACTAATTTACTATAGCCTTAATCTTTTTAAGATCTATACTAAGTTGGCCTAGTTTAATAATAAATCTAATAAAATCGGTCTTCCTGGTAAAGAACTCGCATTTCTTAATTACTACTAGCATTTGTTCTTCTTATAGTCTCTTTAAGACCTATTTAATATATTCTCCGTGTTCTTTCTTAGTTATTAAGTAGATAATAATATTATTAAGATATGCTATAACAAATTAATTTAAGTGTTCTCCTAATACATTATTAATTTGCTTCTAAAACATTGCTAGTGCATTTATAAGCCTAAATTATATAACTAATAGTTTGTATAGTCCTTCCTTTAACCTAAAGGCTACCTTCTATTTATTGCCTTCCTTAATCCTAATCTAATAGTACGCCCATCTTAGATCTATCTTTATAAAGATTTACGCATTACCTATCTTATCTTAGATTTTGCTAATTAAGGGTAAAGGATACCTATCCTTTCTAGTAATACTATTTAACTGTTTATAGTCGATACACAGCCTTAGTTTGCTATTTTTCTTTAGTACAAACAGTACTAAATAACCCGTTAATAATTGCGATAGTCTAATATATCCCTTTTATAAGTTCTCTTAGATAAACTCTTTTAGTACTCTACCTTCTTTTTTGGTAAGCTTGTAGATTAGAAAAAACCTTAGGCTTATTCCTAGCTCTCATTCTATCTTATAGTCCTATGCTATATATTTTAACAGCTTTTCACTTTCTAGTAACTATAGTTTCTTACTATACTTATAGTATCTCTTTAGTATATAGCTTAGCCCTTTCTCAATTTCTTTATAGGTTGCCCCTACTTAGTACTATACCAACTTAGCTTATTATTATATTTTGCGGCGTTAAGTATCTCTAATATTAACCTAACCTATAATCTAATTAATCTTTAGATTGTATTCCTATAACTAAGGCATTCTTAATACTGCCTTATTATTCCCTAATAGTAATATATTAAAAGACATCTTAATTTATCTCCCTTTAATGGTTAACTAAATAGGTCCTGTTTTAAGATTAATAATACCTCCTTTATAGGCTATTAGATCTCCTAAAATTATCACTAATAGGTAAGGACATTCCTTTTTCCTATATGGTAACCCCATTCTTTTAACTACTACTAGCGAGATATAGTTCCTTATTGCTCCACTATCTATTAATACCTTAAACTGTTAATCTTACCACTTAACTTATAAATTTAGGTGTCGTCCTTAAATTCCTTTAAGGGTCTAAAGCTCTACTACTAGTTCCCTCTAGTCCCGTAGGCCTCTACTTTTCCTAACTATTAGCTACTTAATCCTGTTTATACTTAGTCCAACTTAGGCCAATACTTAGTTTGCTTTTTATCTTTAATATACTATAGATAGGTATTCTCTAGACATTCCCACTATTATTATCTATCTAGGTATTCTTCCGTAAGGAATCTTCCTGGCTAAAGTATTAAGTCCCCTTATTTTTAAATTTCTACTAGGTGCCAACTATGCATATACTTAGCGTTTTAATATTTTACCTCGTCCGTTAACCAATGCATCCTTACTAGATATTTCTAATTTTTATCTTTTAGTGCTCTATATATATTACACGTATTATCTACATATACTATCTACAATAATATATTATCGGAACGTTAATCACGTGACGTAGTCACGAGACTACAAAGCGAGACTAACTGTCTGACCTTGGAGCAACCCCTTTCTTTAGACAATAACAACTACCAACTTCAACACCGCATACGTACCACTACAAGTGATATTCGTGCACGTTAATAATGCGAGTATACCGACACTAATCAGTAGACGTACAGATCAGGAAATACGCAATAGCAAAGCTCGAAACCACGCATTAGCTTAACTGCTAACGCGTTAGATCGCAGAGCTATCGCCCTATTTTAGTTAAAGGAGAAAACTACGTTACCCTCGAAGCTCGAGACCACGTATTAGCTTGCTGATGCGTCAGATCGCCTAAAGAATTATATCTTTACTTAGAGAGAGCTACGTTATCCTTAAAGCTTAAAACCACGTATTAGCTTGCTAATGCATCAGATCGCCTAGAGGACCCTCAAAGCTTAAAACCACGTATTAACTTAACTGTTGACGCGTTAGATCGCCTAGAGGACCGTATCTCTGCTAAGAATCGTCTACAGTATCTAAGAACTGTAGATTCGTCAATAGGACACGTACATACCTGGAAGACACTACCCTTAAAGCTTGAGACCACGCATTAGCTTAACCGCCAACGCGTTAGATCGCCTAGAGGATTATATCTTTGCTAAAAATCGTCTTTAGTCTTTAGTCTTTAAAAACTGTAGATTTGTTAAGGGGACACGCAAACACCCTTACCTTAATACCCTTACCTCGACACCCTTACCCTTAACCACCCTTATACCTACCCTTTTAACTACCCTTGTACTACCCTTATACCTATAACTATAGAACTAACGGAAAAAAAATAGGCCGTAATAGCTAGTAAATATAGATACGGAATTAATGTAGACAAGGCTATAAAAGATAAGCTAGTAGAGTTTGTAGAAACGATAATATATTTAACACAAGACCTTACGGACAACGACTTATGGTATATCTTTTGGGAGCAGTTTAAGGGGTTTATAGTAGAGAGCTTCAAGAAGATGCGCATAGATATTAGATCTAAGCTATAAAGACATCTCCTTAAGAGAGGTGTTTATGTAGGCAGACGCACTAGCAGAATTACTATATCTGAGCTGTTATTTAAAGTTATATAAGAAGAAGAGCAGCATTAGTGGACAAATGAGGACATTATAGCAACTATTAAGGAGCTAGCAGAACTACTGGCTTTAAGAGCACTATAAAACAGGTTAAACCACACTCGTGACGGTCTATCGGGTCAACCTACAGCCATAGTTATAATACTACCTAGGTCTACTGCACCAACTACTACCTAATAGTAGTATACCCTATTATAACCTACCTCTACGCAAAATCAGCAACTATCGCCTATAGTAACTGCCTCTCCTCTAGCAACTGCTCCTACCCCACCACTAGCTGCTCTGCCAATTCCACTAGCTATTTTAACTGCTACTACCCTATCTGGTCCTCCTCCTGCCCAGTATCCTTACCCTAGTACTACTAACCTCGACCCCGACTTCGTTAAACCGACGACCACCCCTACAGCTACAACACTGCCCAAAACGCAGACACCTACCCCTATAATACCACAACTATCTATAGAGTCTCAACTGCAACTACCACAACCACCTATAAAGTCTCCGCCGCAACTACCCCCACTACTAGCTACCCCAATCGCTACCCCTACTGCCCCCCGTAGTACTCCTACCCTACCTAGTCCTCCTCCTGCCAGGTATCTTTACCCTAGTACTAC
>Ga0307515_10004986_pt1 | contig 27086 bp, 15 predicted proteins | sample 17_EM_MG_FD_194513 | JGI IMG/M metagenome (GOLD analysis project Ga0307515, IMG submission 194513) | Populus trichocarpa ectomycorrhiza microbial communities from riparian zone in the Pacific Northwest, United States - 17_EM | ecosystem: Host-associated > Plants > Roots > Unclassified | place... | reverse complement strand
ATTGATAATATTATAAATTGATGTACTTGAAAAGGACTTTGGAAGGTCACAAGTCTGGTTGCATCCATAAATCCAGTTAAAAAAAAGCTAACCAATTGGAGTTTAATGCCATTATAAAAAAACAACAGAAACACCAATAAAAAAAATATTTCATCATTTTTTTTTATGAAAATGAAGATGAAATATTTTCATTATTAATTTTTGATAGAAATGTTAACAAAATAAAAAAAAAATCAATAAAATTTTTTAAGCAATTTAATATGTCAGCAATATTATCAGTTATCTCTCATTTAAATTTTTTCTTGAAGTAAAATTTATAAAAGAAAAATTTCAGTAATTTGAATAAACTAACTAAATTAATATAAAAAAATATTTAAGTTAATACTGACCTTCAACCTTGAAAACCATGCACCAACCTGCAGTTTCATTCAGGATGTTTGAAACTTAACTCCAAAACAATAGAATTTTTATTGATGATTTAAAGGTCGATGTTATTGTTCTCACAACCTTAATATTTGTAAACCTAAAATTGCATTTGTTAAATGAAATTAATTTTTTAAAAATTATTAAACATGTTGTTGTGAAAGCAAAACAAATTGAAAGTTTGTCCTTTCAATAATAAAATTATTGCACACTCGACACAATAACATCAGTTCACACCACAATAATAAAATAAATATTTCTTTTTCATTCAATAATAAATTAACATCATTGTCATTACATTGAAGTGAAATGAATTTTGTCCATAAATATTACATTATAATTTATGGCATTACACATTCATGTTGTGCAATTTAATCAGAATTGTCTTGTTTTTCGTCAATTGACTCGTCCTTATCTCCATCACAATCTTCTATGTTGATTTCATCATTATCATCTTCATCAACTTATGTATGTTTACTGGATCTCAAAATATTATTTAGCACCTCAATGTCAACATCAACAAAAATATTCTTGACGATGTGAAAATTTAAATTTTTTTCTAAGTTATTAGACAGAGCAACTCGATATGGATAAACTAACTCACCAAGTTGAAAGATATCATCTCCCATAGTTAATTCATCGTTGTCATCCTGAATAACCTTGACATAACCCCTGAGTTTGGTTTTCATTATGGAAAACCAATCAACTCTTGAACGATCCTTTCTAGAGGAAGGAGTGTATATGTAATAATCTTGCTAGCATTGCTTGGCGAAAACAAAGACATCATCAACAATGGATTGAAAACCAAACACAATGTCACCGTACTTCGACACTATGTCATACAATTCTTCACTCGAAAGAAGCAGCGGTGCAACATCCCTTTCAACTCTGCCAACAAAGAAGTCTTTTATATTCTTTCTGAATTTATGATTCGTTAGCAAGAACTGTCAGTGACAGCTAACAAAAAATATTTTGCCGCTATTTGTTAGCGTGAATGCCCTGTTATTTTTCATGTTAGTTTTCCATGTGTGCTCCAATCAGAAACCATTTCTTAAGCTAGAAAATCATTGATATTAATAGTCTACATCAAAGCTACCTTCATCAGAAAATTATATTTCCTCGATATATCATAAGTCAAAGCCCTAGATGACCACAATTGCTTCAACTCATCAATTAACGGTTGAAGATAAAAATCTATATTCCAACCCAAACTATTAGGTTTGGGTATGACTGTAGATAAAAACATGAAATCCGGCCTCATACACATCTTCGATGGCAATTTGTAAATCATGAGTATCACCAGCCAATAAAAATAAAGAGGAGCAAATGACCAGAATAGATTAAATCCATCTGTATATAACCAAAGATGCACTTTCCTTGTCTTCACTAAAAACTGAGGATGTACATTGTTAAATTGTTTCCATGCTTCACCATTAAAAGAGTGTACCATCACTATATTTACCGCGTCATGTGATTGATGTCATGTCAAGTGCTCAATAGTCTTTAGTGACATGAATAACCTCTGCATTCTAAGTGTGATTGAGAAGTATTTAAGTTTTCTGTGTGTGCTTAATAGTCCATTCGATAATTCTATCATAACCAACTTCATTCAACTCATGATCTGATTTGATGGTGAACACCTATACAACGACTAATAATTTATGCAACTATCATATAATGGTTCATTAGAATTTTTTAAAAGATCAAAAAACCTGGTCGCGTCTACATTGGGTTCTTTATCTACGATTGGACATTGACCGACATGATCCTAATTTATTTTCATATTGACTGACATGATCTTAATTTATTTTTATCGCATCTATAACCATATTCATATAAGGATTACTATTGTCATCTACAACTCCAAACACGTTACTAGAACTAGAAGTTGACCCAACCATCTTTTCTACCATAGTATCGTGAAGACACATATGGTTCTCCGTGTCCATACCAACACATATATTTCTTCATGAACCTTTTTTTTTTATATATAAAAGATGCATCGTTACAACATCTGGACCAAGAAATTTTTTATTTTTACACCTATTGCATGAACATCTAAGATCTTCTTCACTAATATTTATTGGATTAGATTGTGCATAATTAATAAAACCCTGAATGTTATTATAATAATCCATCATCCACAAACTTTGAGGTAAATCTCTATACATCCATGAACGACCATCCATTACATATATCAAACCTATATAAAATAATGATGACAACATGTATTAATTATCTGCGTTAACTAAATAAATTTTCAAAAATATTAATTTAGCTCAAACTTATTCAATCTATTTTAATAGTTCTCTTAATTCATTGTCAATTATCTATATAAATTCAAATTTCTATACATTTATCAAAAATTTCAACTCAACAATAAAATTGACAAAATATTAAACGAACCCATTAAATAAGCCATTATTTATTTCATCACAAAACACCTAAGTCAAAAATTCGACATAAGTTTCATCAATTTACAAATAAATATAATTTTATAAAATCTAAAACAAACCCTAACATGTACAAATCATAAATCCATACAACAAATTTGTATGAGAAAAAAAATATAAAACAAGTAAACATCCAAACAAAATACACATGCTATAAAAATATGCAAAACAATTAACATTTTAAAATTAAGTTCAAATAAAAAGGGGTAGACTTGCTTACTTAAAATGGAGAATCCTTAATAAAATTCGAATAAGAACACGAATGTCGACAAATTAAGTGTTGCGGTGGCTAAATTTGTTGTGGAAGGTTCATTTTTGTTGAGATTAGGGGGAGGGGAGGGATGCACAAAGAAGAATGAGAAATAGAGGAGGGGGAGAGGAGGGTTAATCACCAAGTCATAAATTAAATATTACTGATGACATTACCGATGGAATAATTTCGTCGATAATTCCATCGGTCATTCTGTCGGTAAAAATATCATGTCACTGTACAATTTGCTTTTTTGGAATCTCATTGTAATACCATTCGTAATTCTCTCGGTATATACCGAGGAAAGTTTTTCATTGGCATATTTACAGACCCGTAAGATTAATTGAGGTACGCATAAGCTGGTCTAAACATCCATATTAATAATAATAATAATAAAAAAAAAGAGATTGCATTGCACCGTAGTCCGCATACTAGCTAGTTTACAATATTTTTGAATAAAAAATGAGAGAGAGAGAGAGAGAGAGAGAGAGAGGTACATTGAGTATATACCGAGGAAAGTTTTTCATTGGCATATTTACGGATGTACTTTACCATTGAGTTAATTCTGTCAGTAATGTCATCTGTAAAAGTTACACGTCATTGTATTGTTTGACTTTTGTTTTTCATTATTTATTTTATCACTGCAATTCTTTTGGTATATAGCAAGAAAAATTTTCTGTCAGTGTTTACCGATGGACATAGAGATGAAAAATTCTGTTGATAAAGGTCATCGCAATATATCAACAAAAAGATCTTGTCGGTGTTCCATTTATATTTGTCAATTTTCTGGTAGTGCTTAAAAGAGAATGCAACATTACTAATTGTTTCTCTAGCCTAACATATCTTTTTGCTTGAAATTCATTAACATAAGAAGAATAGTTTATTTCAATATAACATAGTTTATTCCTTTTGAAATTTTCCATGTCTTTAGAATGCAGATAAATAAATAACGATTAAAATCTAAGATCTAAGGTTATTTGGTTCTTGGTTAGTGAATATATGGTGTTTTAATCCAATGAGATCATAGTCTTTTAAAATCCAAAATTTGTATTAGAATCCATTAATTTGTTGTATAGGTGAGCAATTGTTGGCTTGAGGATCATAATAAACAAAACACTGACATAATATTCTTTCCAATGCCGATGAAATAATTTTTAGGCAATTTTATTGGTATTTTCTAATGATGACATGATAGAATGCCTAGACGAACAAATTTTCAATGTCGGTATTTCATCGCTTATTCCATTAATATCAGAAAATACTGAGAAAATCAATATACTGATGAAATTTTCTATAGAAAATTTCAATCAATAAAGTTCACTATAATTTATCAATGAAATTATTTCTATCGGTATTTTTTTTATATTTATTGATTTTCTGATAGTAATTTTTTAATTTAATGATAACATCCAAAAGTATAAATAAAGTTGAAATATCAAATGATCAGGTGAACAATCTATATATATTTTAATAATTAAAAAACTCAGTGGACAATTATTGGCACATTATTTGGAGTTGATAATTTCTTGTACAATGAAGTGACTTAATTTGGAGGGTGCCTCCAAAGAAAATTTGTCAAGAAACTTATTTGCTTTCCTCCAATGTCAATCCTCAATTTGAATTATTTGGCTTTGAAATTGAAGAGCTCTCCTAATTATGATGAAGACTCTCGCATGGGACATATATATTAATTACCTTCGAGGAAGTAAATATTAATTATCATATGTATAGTAATTACCTTGCAGCATCAATAGACGTTGGAGGGACCTGATCTTCCATGAAAGTTACCACCCTTGTATCTCTGGTTATATATTCAAGGTGTACCTGACTGCCCAAACAGGTACTTCAGATAGGTGAGATTAAGAAAGCACACTTCATATGGCAGCAGCTTTTTTCTTTCCACTGGAAGTGAGTTAGGTCTGAGAAACTAAATTGTAAAGTTCGTACAAAGTTTTCTTTAGAGAATCCTAGGATGACTTCGGAATTGAATACAATCACACAACTCGCCTTTCACGTTATAATAAACCCTATAATGTATACATTAATTGCCCTGCAACACACACATTGTTTACCTGATGAACATCATGAATGAGTCTTGTTTGTTTGTACACTAGTCCTGTATATTGACTTCACAAAACTCATATTCTTGTGTTATCATTGTTTCTGATGGTGATGGAACTGTTCTCTGATATTCTAAGATATCAGACTTAGATTCAAGAGCTAAAGATCGCTGTTGAGAATTGATGAACTTGTCCTGCGCTGAAGACCGTTTCTTCTTTATTTATTATAGTCATTATCTTGTTAAAAAAACCTAGCTACACAGCTAGCTATCGACCCCTTGCTTTGTATTTTCCAATACGGGGGTGGTTTGGAGGCCCCCTCCCAAGAGGTGTTGCTCGAAGAAGAATAGTGGGAAAAATAGTGAAGACAGAAAAGGGTATGGAGCAAATACAAGAAAATTCATCCATAATTAAGAAACAAGTAATTAATTTGTTGTTAATAATTAGATAGCAGGTTGGATGCTTTACCCACCCAGAAGAAGGAAAAAGAAAAACAGTGAGATCCTATGGGTAGACAGGGCCCATGTATTTTGGCTACCTCGATGCAAATGCATGCATTTGAATTGTTCCACTATTGAATTTCTCATATTTTGATGTTTTTTTTTATATATTTATATATATAGATAGATATATACGAGTTTTTGATATACACATATTCCTTACACAGAGACGGTGGTTTAAGATTTTAGATAACTGAGTATATATAAGCTTTTTTGAACATTAAAGTAGGTGCTGTGGTGGTTGGTTCTATGTTCCTTGGTGATTTAATTGCTTTATCTTCAAACTCTGTCATCCAACCACAAAAAATATACCCAAGAAATGAAAAATAAGAAAATAAATAAAGAAAACAAACAAACAAAAACGCGAAGAGGACAAGGAGATATTTTTATTATTGAATTCATCAACAGGGACCCCTCCCCTCCACCACCCACATACAGTTCTCGTCATCATTTCTTTATATTTTTCGTTTACTAAGCTTTTGGGTCTTGGAAGGGAGACGTTTTTCTCGTTTTTCAGCTGATTGTGTGTATCTTTCGACACCCTCCGATGAAATCTTAATTTTTATTGTTTTTCTTTCCACTCTTTTTATAATAACACACACACCTTCCTCTTCTTCTCTTTCTCACAGACTCGCACTCTAAATAAGAAGAAAAAGGTTCCTTGTGGCTCATCAAAGATGCCCAAGGCATCAAATGATATGAAAAGGGAAGGTCAAATCACAGAACTTCCCTTGTTTTGATCTATTCGCAGGTACCTCACTCAAAAGCCATAAAAGAGAAAGAGAAGGAAGGTGTGTCTCTGCAAGTATACTATAAGAAAGATATATATGGAGTCCTCAAGTGCAGCAGAACTGATAGATAACAACCTCTAATGATATAGAAGATATACTTACACACCACAGTACCCCCACCACCAATCAAGAAAGAACACAATCAATATATATGTACTAGCACATGAATTAACTAGTCAAGTGATTTCCTGTTAGCGCAATTTTTTAATTTTTCTTCCTTCGTGTGAATAAAATGAGGGCTCATAAATACTTGTATGTTTGGATAATATGAGTGAATAAAGAAGGGTATATTTCTCTTAGCCTTTTTAACCCCATCTTTCTCTTTACAACTCCTTTTCCTTCTCAAAGAGGGAGTTGCTGAGATTTGAGTCTGACAAAGGTCTTTCCTCTCAAGTAGTGAAGAGACTGTTAAATCCATAGATAGATCATACAAGAAACAGGTGGCTGTGTGTGCGTGCTCCTTTGTGTTTTTCAAGTATATATAAACACACACATATACGAGTGTCCTCCCCTTTCCTTATCTCATGTATTTTAGCCTCAACTGTATATACTTCCCTCTCTCCCTCCCTCTCAAAATTCATGGGCTTTAGGTCATTGTAAGTGAAAAATTGTTCTTTCCGCTTGAAGTGCAGATGATCATGAAGCACGTGCACACTCAGTTTTCCATCACAACAGGTTCCAATTATATAAAAACTAATACTATAATCAATTCTATCTCTCTCTTTCTCTTTCTCTATCAATCTCTGCACTATCTCTCTCTCTATCCCTATATATATAAACAACACCTCTCCTTAATCCACTCCCTTTCCCTCTTCTTTTCTAGTTCTTTCTTCTTCTGTTTCTAGGTGTTGTGTTGATTTTCAAGCTGTAGAAGATGGAAACGTATAAACATTAACAAACAAGAATTCTTTTAAAATCTTGATTTGATCGTACTATTAAAATCTTGTTCAAATGAATTCGCACAAGAAATTCTTTGATGATCTACACTTCAATTTTTTCTGGATTCCTCATGCATCCTCTTCTTGATTCACAGGCTTACAGTAAGAAGAGATCAACGCAGTTTCTATAAAACTCGATCCCATCTGTTTCTAACACTTCGTTTTTGATGGGTTGATCACAAATTCCACTCTCATAAAGGTAACATAAAAAACTCATTGAATTATACATATATGGGGTTGTCTGCATGTAGAAAGATGAGGAGTGGTGTGGATTTATGTTTGTACGTGTCTTTGGATTTGATATTTGGATGTGAAGGCTGATAACTAACGTAGTCTCTTTTCAAGTGTAGATACAAGACTGAACATAGTTTTTCGAGAAAACCAATTCGATGGCGACATACTTTCATGGGAATCCTGAAATCCAAGCAGCTGCTGCATCAGCGGAAGGTCTTCAAACTCTTGTGCTTATGAACCCTACTTATGTCCAATACTCTGAAACCCCTCCACCACCACAATCCAACAACCTTGTATTCCTTAACGCCGCTGCTTCTGCTGCTGCCAACAGCCTCTCTCCTCCGCCGCACCTCTCGGGCCACGCGCCATCGAACACCCAACAGTTCGTCGGTATCCCTTTGGACCCTAACTCCCATGAGGCTTCTACTTTGCATGGACTTATTCCCCGTGTCCATTACAATTTTTATAATCCAATTGACTCTACATCGACTGCGCGTGAAACACCACGCGCCCAACAAGGCCTGTCTTTGAGCCTCTCCTCACAACAGCAAGGCGGTTTTGGATCACAGGCTCAAGCTGTGTCTGGTGAAGATATAAGGGTGTCTGGTGGGTTGGTGTCACCAGGTTCGGGTGTGACAAATGGGGTACCGGGTATGCAAGGGGTCTTGTTGAGCTCAAAGTACTTGAAGGCCACTGAAGAGCTACTTGATGAGGTTGTTAATGTGAATAGTAATGGAATCAAGAGTGAATTGTCAAAGAAGAGTAACGGGATTAGTAGTAATAATAGCAATAAGGTGATTGGAGAGTCATCAACCGGAGAAGGGTCTGGCGAAGGAGAAGCAAGTGGGAAGCGCGGACCGGAGCTTTCCACTGCAGAGAGGCAGGAAATTCATATGAAGAAGGCTAAGCTTATGAGCATGCTCGATGAGGTACGCACTTGCAGTTTATATGTTCAACTATGCTTTGTTTTCAATTTGTGTGTTGATCATTTGTGTCGGTGAGGTTTAGTTAAGTTCGTTTAAAGAAACTGAGGATAGTTTCTTGGAACGTTCTTGTTTGTATTGCGAAAAATATTGGCTGAGATCACACGGGATTGAGTTAGGTCTCTATCACTGTAAGAAACCCATCTAAGGAAACCGTGTCCGAATTTCAGTCTGGTGTTGTATTCAACTCGTAATGTTTTCAAGTCTCTCATCTTTTTGGACCCTTGCTATATGCTCTTAAAATTTAGAACTTCAATTTTCACAAGATAGGAACAGAGGGAGTCTCGAGGCTTTCAATTCAATATGTACCCTGTTGTCACAGCAGATAAATGGGATATTTTTATTCATTTTTGTTTTTATCATCTGCAGGTGGAGCAGAGGTACAGGCAGTATCATCACCAGATGCAGATAGTGATTTCCTCGTTTGAGCAAGCAGCAGGAATTGGTTCAGCAAAGACATACACAGCCCTTGCATTGAAAACAATCTCCAAGCAGTTTAGGTGCTTGAAAGATGCAATAACAGGTCAAATTAAAGCTGCAAACAAAAGCTTAGGTGAAGAGGATTGCTTAGGAGGAAAGATTGAAGGTTCAAGGCTCAAATTTGTCGATCATCACCTTCGACAACAGCGTGCACTTCAGCAGTTGGGAATGATCCAGCACAATGCTTGGAGACCCCAGAGAGGATTGCCTGAAAGATCAGTTTCAGTTCTCCGTGCTTGGCTCTTCGAACACTTTCTCCACCCGTAAGCACCCTCAGAATTCTAGGAATTACATTTTTTTTTTGGCCCTTTCCTATTGATGACTATTTTCATGTAGATAATCATAGTTGTTTGTCATGATCCCACAAAAATCCCTGGGTTTTAGTTTTTGTTCATATCTGATTTGTGAACCTTTCATGTTTCAGCTATCCCAAGGATTCAGACAAACACATGCTCGCAAAACAAACAGGGCTCACGAGGAGCCAGGTATGAACCAACTCCTGCATTTCTCAGCATTCCTATCGCAGTTGAGGAAATTCTTATATTTATGTGTTTGTTATTATACAGGTGTCTAATTGGTTCATAAATGCTCGAGTTCGACTTTGGAAGCCAATGGTAGAAGAAATGTACATGGAGGAAATTAAGGAACAAGAACAGAATGGATCAGAGGACAAAACAAGCAAGAGCGAACACAATGAAGATGCTGCTTCAAGGTCAGTTCTGCAAGAGAAAGGTTCAGTTAACGGAAATCAAACTAGAAGCTTCAAGTCCTTGGACAATTCACCGGATGCTCCTTCTGCAATCTCAATACCCACATCTTCAACATCTCCTGTTGGGGGAAATCTCCGAAACCAGTCTGGATTTTCCTTTATGGGGTCATCAGAATTAGACGGGATCACACAAGGGAGCCCAAAGAAACCAAGAAGCCATGATTTGATACAATCCCCAACTAGTGTGCCATCCATTAACATGGATATCAAGCCTGGCGAGGCAAACAATGAGCAGGTTTCTATGAAATTCGGCGATGAGAGGCAGAGTAGGGATGGCTACTCATTCATGGGAGGCCAAACCAACTTCATTGGAGGTTTTGGGCAATACCCAATGGGGGAAATTGGGAGGTTTGATGGAGAGCAGTTCACGCCAAGGTTTTCTGGCAATGGTGTCTCTCTCACTCTTGGGCTACCTCATTGTGAAAACCTCTCCTTATCAGGTACTCATCAAACTTTTCTTCCAAACCAAAACATTCAACTGGGAAGAAGAGTAGAGATCGGCGAACCAAACGAGTATGGAGCCCTTAACACATCCACGCCTCACTCTTCAACTGCATACGAGAGCATTGACATTCAGAACCGAAAGAGGTTTATAGCACAACTGTTGCCAGACTTTGTGGCCTGATACATTAGGACAAAGAGGCCGAGGCTTCAGAATCTCTTTTCACTGTTCCATGTATTGCTAAGGAACAAGGAAGATGCATGGTAGTGTAAAGAAAGAAGAAAATTTACTTAGTATAGGTCTATACTTGGCATAGAACCATTGAGTTCTAAGACAGCTTAGGATTTAGTATATGGTTGAGGATTGTATATTATTTTTGTAAGTTCTGAAGATGGATAGATGGATTGGTGTCATAACAGTTAGTTATTGGGGTATACCAACGTAGTATATTGATTGTGAGAAATCATGATGTCATCGTGTATTTCATCAAATAAAGAGAAGTATGTATGAAGTGTGACACTCAATTGATTGCAAGCTACACGCAAGAAACGAAGATAAAAGAATGGGAGACTGCAGACATCAGCAACGATAAAAAAATTTTCTTCTTCAAATCAAGATCTAGAAACGATACATTGGAAGAAAACCTCCTTTATATCCACACACAGTGCTATAAGGGGAGAGCTTAGGGAAGCATAAACATTACAAGTCCCATTCAAACAACATTTTCAAAGAAAAGTCAGCAATAGTTACAAATATATAGTTTTCTGATGCATGAATGCTGGGAAATTAGATGACTAGATGAGAAACCCAGAAAGGTCCTCTGCTCAAGAAAAGTCTGAAGAAAGACTAGCTAGGGTAGAAAAATAAAGTCAAAAGGTGCAAGACCGAATGCAAAAATAACCAATCAAAACGGTCCAGAATCATTGCTCAATAGAAGGAGAGAAGTGAAGAAACTATTGCTTAATGTATATAAATAGATAAAAGGACATAAAGTGCACATTTGTCCATGTTTATTTCTGTGTTTTGAAGGAGTGCCTCTTTGGCCAGGATACTGATATCCTTAAGACCTTAACCTCTGCCCAAAATTGACCACCATGGATAAGGTTTTCTCGTATCATGTATCATGTTCTTTTGGTAGTTCCTTGCCCTGTACAACGGAGGGAATAGGCGAATAGCATTATATTACAAAGTATTTATTAAGTTAAGATGAAGTACAAAGCATTTATTAAGCTTACTGCCCTTCACCCAGGCATTCCCTGCGGACTTCCATTTCCCTCTCCTTAGAGTAGAAAATAAAATTGATTAAGCATCAGGACTTTAACTAGAAAATAATCTAGTAAACAAATAAATAAACAAATGAAAATTGGCATGAGCAAATTGGACAATAAGATAGCACAAGCCCAGAAGATTTATCGAGTTTGATTACGCTAGACATTCACAATTACGGATTTACAATCAAACAGAAGCCTAAACATTACTTCATTTACAAACCTTAGAATGCAATCACTTTTGGACGAGAAGCTAAAAGTTAGTGCACCCAGTTTAGGAACCTCTTGTCAACAACACTTTCTAAACCAAGCCCTGATCTTCGCAAAGGATAGGAAAATGATTTATGATCAAGCACGATGTAACTATTCTTACCAAAAAGATGAAAAAACAGATGGTCAAAGTGTGCTATTGGCCATACCGTGGTTGCCCAATATGTCTGCTAATCTTCTCTTCGCAACCTTGGACCTGTAACACCACACCTCAAATGCCTCAGTGAAGTCTGGATAGTGAATATGTTCATTCCCTAACCATTCTGTCAAAATCTCTGCCTGGTCTTCTGATGGCAGTGTAAGAACCATAGAAACAAATGTGGATTCTAAGGACTGCCAAAGCTCACCATCAATCCTAAGTTCTGGAGCATCTTTGGCATTAGTCGTGGCAGAATCAATTAATGGTTTGGTAACCCTCACAAATGGAAGCCAAACCTTGACCATGTGAAACCGTTTTGCAGTAGGCAGAATAACGTTACCATATCCTATTGCTTCTAAAACCTTTGCTGCCACCTCTATAACCTTCGACTTTGTCTCAATAATTTCAGCTACCGAACTAGCTTGCTCAACAACCAGAACTATCTTATCTGATGCGCCTACCCAACTATTGACAAATTCCTTCATGATTTCCAACTTATTTAGTATCTGACAAGCCCACGATAAATCTGATAGATATGATTGAAAAGATTGCATTTTCCCTTTCTCATTGGCAGATTCCACAGGCTCACATAACAGAGCTTCTAGCATATTGTTAAATCTGGTGAACAGTCCCTTCACACATTCTTTTACTTCAAATTTGACCTCTTGATCAGCTGTTAGTAGAGGGGCATCATCATCTTCAGTCAGCATGTATTCGAGCTGCTCTTGTGCAGTAGTTTTAAGATCATTCATGGGTGAAGGAGGTGATGATGTGGCAAATTTAATAGCTGACAGAAAAATTCTCAATACAGCTGACGGATTGACTGGTTGGACACGGGCAAGAATTGGTTGGGATTTCGATCCCATGCCTGGTATGATTTTTAGGATCTCATCCTCCTCAGCTTCTTCCCATGGCATTGCTTCCAAGTAGTTCACACAAGCATTAACAATTTGTGGGCACCCAAGTTCCACAGCCACACGCAGAATGCCAAGGGCATTCTTCACACCATGCCATATGTCTTCCAATGAACCATCTATAACAACATAGAGAAGTCGTAAAAAATTGACATGGTGATCAAAGTCTGATTCTTCACAGTAAACTTCAACACAGTTCCGTGAGTCAAGGATCTGACATGTAGGCCAGTTCTCAGAAAGGCGGTCACCAAAATATTTGCTCTTTTCTATCAAGATAAAAGAATGGCAATAAAACCAATCATCTCGGCCTTCATGTGTTCGGAGTCGGACAACAACATCACTGGTTGAACGATCACCAATCCTATTTGGCTCCTTCATGTAAGAAATAATGCATCAAGAAAAACCATAAGCAGAGTTAGATGCATTGTGCAAGTAAGAAAAATCTGCAATAGTTGAGGGAACAAGAATTCTCAAACATGGCGATACTTGTAAGGGAAATCCTGTATAGCCGTAAAAGAAACAAATCATTTACAATCATTCAGCAAGATTACATGCAGCATTGAACTATGGCAAGACTAACACACAGAAACCACACAATATTAGCATGGTTCACTCAGATTGTCGGCACACAACCTCTCAAAAGAAAATCACATAGCATTGGACTTCGCCTCTTATGTACTCTCAAAACTCAATGATCATGCAAAGTGAAAGATCCTCTCCCAGCAAAGGAAGGAATAAGAATTATCAGTTCTTTTTTTCTCATCAAGAATAAACAGCTAAACGGAATCAAGAATTGACATGCATGTTGAAATGAAGAAAATCACTATGACGGACAAGTGAGAAAACTTACTGGAGATTCCATCAAAGCAATCAGCACTTATAAGTATTTTTTTTGCCCATTATGGCTCCTGCAAACGAATGAGAATCTAAATGAGAAAAAAATGCAAGTGCATAGTTATAAGAACATAGGAATATTGAAAGCGATAATTAGAAATACAAAACTAATCAAACGCTATTAAGAGTTATATATACTGAGTTAGCTGTCACTTTTAAGATCACATGCTTAATTGATCCAAACTACCAGATCAGAACCCGAGTAACTCGAAAGATTGAAATGGTCTAAAACTTGATTAGTTGAACTCTATGAGCATTTTCAACTAAGTTACATACATCAATCCTTTTCAATAATAGAAGAATTGTATCACCTAACCAATTTAAAACTCAAATAACAGAAATAAGAACGGTTTGGCGGTCTAAAGCTTAAATCGATCCAAGATCATTCAAACTTGACACAAAAACATGAAAGGATCATCTTTACAAGAACAGGTTTCACAAATTTAGTTCCATAGCTACTCATTATTCATCTAAAGAGATTAAAGATTAAAAAAGCCACAAAATTATACAAAAACAGGCCATAATGAAACAGCCCCATATATGAAATAGGCATGCAATTTGACCGTCAACTTTGAAACCCACAATTTAATTCATTTTCTCTAGCTACCCACTTCACCAAGTTGACATCATCTATAAGCAACCTCTTGAGGTAAAGAAACAACAGGAATGAAGAAAGAAAACGCAAGAGTTGCACAATCTCCTCTAGATAATGGAGGTTTTACAAAAAGAAGTGAAATTCTTGATTCTTGTACAAGAAAGAAATAAAAGCTAAAATTTTGTGGGAGTGGAAATGCAAAAGAGAAGCAGCAAAAGCAAAGGTAAAAGGAAATTTAAACAGAAGATAGTGAAGTAGCAGATAGATAGGCAGATAAAATTAAACGGAATTAGAAAGAAAAGTCACAATAAATAAATAAAAAACCTCGTAACCTTTTATTTCCTTTTCTTTTGATTTCGCATTCAAAGATAAACTGGGAAAGCTCTCCCTTCCTCTGCTCTGTCTGTCGAGAAGACATTGGTTCCTTTTTTTTTTTTTTTTTTTAATGTTTTCCTTTTTTCGTTGCAAGTCAGCCTTTGTTTAAAGTTAGGTCTAAATTTCTATGGGCCGATTTGAAAGAGCCTATCTGGCTAATAATGGATGAGGTATTAGCCCGACCTAGCAAGCTAAGCTAGTCTTTCTTTCTTCTCTTTAATTTTGGCAAGCAGCCGCAGGCCCTCACATATTTGCTTTGCCCTAATAGCTTGCATAGAGTAGAAACAGGAGGGAGTTTCGATAGCTTTTAATACAAGTTTCCCAGCAAATGCTTTCGAAAAAACAACCTCAAGCAACAGACTTCTTCCAGGAGAAATAAGATGATAATCTTAAAAATTAATCCCCAACACTCTTGCTCACCACTAAAATAGGTTACAACTTAAATATGCTAAGGTTGTAAATTCTTGAAGGATAATATGGCTCTTTGCATTGTTAAGTCGATGGACGGGATACTAATTAAAGGCAAGAATGATAGTCAGTGCAATTGTCCAACCAAGATTAGACATGTCATAGGAGACCCAGACCCACCATGTGTATGTGAGTTAAAAAGCCTAGGAATCCCTTGGATGATACTTATACAAGTGAGTGAGGTATATGTTGAGAGATTAGTGCTTGTGTGCAAGGTTTTTGTAAACCAATTCCAACCTCTCATTGACCAAGTTTATGATGGACACATTCCATTACTATAACCTATATGTTAGTTAGTTGCATTTGAATGGTTGGGCCATAATAGCTACCTTCAAGAATTTTTACAAACAATTTGGTGTAGTTCCTTTTCTATAGGCTCCTTTTTATTTAAGAAGAAGAGTCATGTTTGAAGGGTAATTATAGATAAAACCAACGATATGAAATAATAGAGAAGTGAATGATTTGTGGTTAAGTACATAGGATTCATACCTCTATATGAATTGGTATGCGTGATGTGTCTTTTTCTTTAAATAGAAAAATACATTGTTGAATCACAATAACATGCCTCTTCTATGTAATAAGGACAAAACTACTAAGAGATGGTTAAGAAGAAAGGTGTTATGTATTGGATCTACCTTTTAGCTCGAGAATGGATGTTAAACCATAGTCTTATGGGTATGATACTTAACTTTTATTGTTGTTTTAGTTTTGTTTGTATTTGGTACTAAAAATGGTCTCGGTTTGTAGAAGACATTAAAAACGTTGACCTTTTTAAACTAGTTGGTCCTGCTAAGGAAGGTGATCCCTTTAGCTCTTAAAGAGAGTAATGAGTACAAGGAAGATGGTATAAGTCATTCCTAGATAAAGATACTTTTACTTTTTTAGAGAGTGTGGGTCTGTACGACCAATAATTTTTATCTATCACTGATTCATATTTAACCACCTCTAGTGGTGTCCACTATCAAATAGGTAAATCTAGAGAGTATAGTGAGTATAGTGAATGCTAGCATGAAACTTGCAAAAGGAAAACATGAAGCCTTCTGGTGCTTTTACCCCGACTGAAAGACATAGACCAGAGAACATTGTTGTTTCTTAACCCACCAATTCTTATATGGTATCCTCAACACCATTAAAGGTTTCAATACTAGCACCAACTAAGTGGGTGGTTAAATATGATTCCCCTGTCTTTGGCATTGCAAAAAAAAATCATAATAAGGCCAAAAGAGTTATCTAATATTTTTTTGAAGTACTCTCAGATCGAAAGACATCTTTGATAATTGAGTGATATATATTCTAACTAATTTCACTTCTATAATAAGGCCTAAAATATCTTTATAGACTTCTCTTAAGTTTTCAATAATGGTGAGGTACTTGATTTTGATTTCTTGTTTTTTATCTAAGATCCAACCCCTAAGAAGGATAGACTTGTGATTGGCATTCTACTAGCTGCTGACTTGTTCCCTCCCTAGTTAATTAATGTCTAAAAAGCTTGGATAAAGCCAACTATCAATGAGAGCACCAAGAAACCATATAGGGGCTTAGAGATATTGTTAAGATAAACTAAGCTCCAATAATTTTTAACCTAGTTTTATGAGGTTAATTTTTTTTATTTATAGATATTTATCTCTTGTTGCCCTTTTATTATTACACTTTTTTTCCTTTTTATACCTTTCATTTTTTTTCTTTATTTTTGGTTGTTTGGGTTAAATTCCCTCTTGCTCTTATATATATAATTTAAAATCTTATAGGTTTTAAGATATATAGGATCCAATTTCCTTCTTTTTTATGGAGACAGGATCAAAATAGAGTTATCATGTTCACTTAGAACTTAGATGGGTCAAAGGGTAATTTCTTGGTGTTTTATTAAGGCTGGGAATGAGTAAGACTCTTGACACGATCAAATATATTATCTTGAATCAAATGAGGGATTTAAAGCCCTTAAAGACTCTATTAAATGCTTGGTTAGGTAAATGGTATTTTGTTTGATTAAGCATTAACCAAATTCACATTAAATCCCCTATAACACATTATGTTGTTACTAGAATATCGATACCCAAGATGGATTCATACTAATATTTTTTGGTTCTTTTATCTTACTCGAAATGGTGGTTCATCTTAAGAGAACATGGTTTTTTTAGGTGATGGCATGCCTTTATACTTAGGTAGGGTATGACTTTATATCTTGGTAAGGAAATACCACACAACTAAGAGAGGGTGACTTTTACAGCCAGGTAAAATGACTATGTTAGGAGTGTAATTTATTAAAGTTAAACTTGGAGAACTAGCTAATTTAAAATTTTATTAAGATATTTAAATCACAAGTTGGTTAAGTTATGCTTATTAGTAATACATCTTAAGATGGTTAGAGTGTCATGGGTAAGGTAAAATCTTTCAATTTATATCTTATAGATGGCAAGTTTTTACCTTGATAGTGTATATGACCCTGTATGGTCTATATCCCATTTAGCTCCAGCTTTCCTCTACCCTTTATATTCCATGTGCTTTTGATTTTCTCAATTAGAGATATCTAATGTAGAAACATCTATTTGTTATTAGAGTGTTATGATACTAGTTTACCTTCCATCTATAAGCCTCACATATGACAATGATGGCTATAAAAATCTTTTCCATAATATCCATGGTGGTCCTTATTTTTTGTTTATTTGTTATGCCCAAATGACCTTGTACTTGGTAATTATGACAATCAATTTCTATTAGGATCACGACATTTCTCCAATAAGCTAACAAGAATATTATTGTCCTTATAGAGGTCTTTCATGTTATTTTATATGCCCATAAGATCTCATATAAAAATATAGCTCATTCTTTTTTTGCCTTCTTAATTTTTTTTAAACATGTTAAAAAAGATCATATTTTTTATATTGGTCTAGTAATTGGTTTGAGTGTAAGAGTTATATTCTTATAGAGGTGTTATTATAGACCTTTTGTATATCTATTCATTTATCAAATAATTCTCGATTACTCTTCTAGAAAGGAAAATAAACTTTTGATAGTTGTTATATTAGTATTGTCCATTAGTAGACCTTTTATATATATGTTATAAACCTTCTATATAAATGTATATCTATCGTGACTGATGAGATCTCTTCATCATTTAAGTATCTTTCTATAATGATACTCATCAATCTTTTAGAGAAGAATTTTAGGCCATATAATAGATCATCAAGTCATTTTATTTTTGGTGTTTGGCTTATCTAAGACTTTTATATATACCCCAATCAGAGATCAATAAGATTAGTGTTACTAAATTTTTAACAAGAGATCTTCCTGATATTTTTTTCCATTAGGATTTATGAGATTATGATCTTTCCCCCTTATATTTTAGGTGATTTGAGGTGTTTTAATGCCCATTAGTGGTACTTATGTATAGATGGCTCCCTTATTATATATTATCCCCTATATTCCCTCACAATTAATAGAGAGTCACCGTACACTTGAAGAGTGTAAGCTTTTAAGGCTTATATTAGGTTGAACTCATTTTATCATATTATTGAAAAAGATGAACTTATATTAAAGCATATATATATATATATATATATATATATATATATATATATTGATTTGAACAAATAATGACTGCATCTGTGCCACTCTTATGAATGTTAAAGGCATCATTTATAAACAACTTCTTTCTCTAAATAATTGGAGCTTGTTTATTTTTTTATAGTAAAATCATTGAATGAACATTCAATTTAAAGTCAATGAGAGCCTGAGCCTTAATGATTAATTAAATATGATATTGTAATCCAAATACCAATTTAATGGTCTAGTGAACTAACTGCCCTTGTATGTTCGGTTTATAGAGGATCTGTCTAAATAGTTGGTCGGTAAGCACTATAATTAGGTGAGCCTAAAATTAGGGATGAATTTTCTAAATGTGCTAACCAATATGAAGACCATTTTTTTCACCTTTAGATACCTTTTTTTTTTCTATATGTTATAAAGTCTAACTAGTATAATAAATCAATTTTTATGGTTTCTTTTCTTTTCAAACTAGGGTGGTGTTAGCAATAATATCACATACCTATAAATATAGATAAAATAGTATTATTTTCCATTGATTGTGATAAGTTATATGGAAAAGATAAGAAGGCTTTTAGCTCTTCAAATACTTTTTCACACATTAGAGTCCATTAAAAGTTACTGATATTTTAAAGGTGCTAAAAAAAGCAAGACATTGTTTTTCTATCTGGGAAATAAAGTGATCCAGGACAACTTATTAGTTAGGAAGCTTTCATACATCTTTCAATAATTAGGGATGATCATGTCTAGAATGGCCTAAACTTTCTCTAGGTTAGGATTAATCCCTTTGATGCTCATGAGTAACCCTAATAATTTACTTTACATATAAAAAATACATACTTAAAACAACTTATATTTCTCTAGTATTTTTATAAGAACTAAGAATACCTCTTGTAGGCCTCAGATGTGCCCTTTAAAACTCTTATATTTAACTAGCATGTCATCCATATAGGCTTTAATATTCCTACCTAACTGGTCGCTAAATACCTTATCCACCATTATCTAATAGGTTTTCCTTAAGTTCTTGAGGTTGAAAGGTATGACCTTATAATAATATGCTCATCTATTTATGATGAAATAGGGTTTTTTTCTCATCATAGGGATACGTGGGTATCTTATGGTAGCTAGATTTGTCATCTAAAGAACTCAAAATCAATGATTGAGTCAATATCATATCAATATTAATAAGAAAGAAGTTATCTTTCGAACAAGACTTGTTGAAGTCGGTGACATTGGCAAACCAAATAAGGGTATATGACTTTTTGAATGATTCTTACTTTTAAGAGTTTACAACTTCATTGGATATCATCTTTTATTTTTTTCCCCTTCAAAACTCTTATTCTTCTAACAAATATAAGGAAAACAATAGTTGATATTAAGTCAATAAAAAAGCATGTCTTAGATGATTCTAGGAATATCCACCAACCTAAAATGAAATCAATCTTTTAATTTTTAGGATCTCAACAAGTTCACTTTATTCAACCATTAAAGTTGAACCAATCTTCATTAAAGAGTCTAGATCTTCCTCCTTCAAGACCATATCCTGTAATTCTCTAATGAATTTAGTCCAACTTTCTCTTCTCTTTAATGTCAAACCTTTTTGGTTATTAAACATGATGGTTTTCTTCATTTTAGACATGAAAAAGTGTATTTATAAAAGGTTAATTGGTTGCCATTAGTAGTAACCACGTTGTCCTTTGTAGGGAACTTTAAAGTTGAGCACTTAGTGTTAATGGTTATATTAATTTCATTGAGGGGTCTTCTAATAATGATATTGTATGCTAGGTTTATTTTAATGACCATGAAGATTTAGTAGAATATTCTACACTAAGGGTACATGCTCGTGGTAACTAGTATCTTAATGGCTCCCTTTATAGTCACTTTTTTTTTCTCTTTATCTGTATTAAAAAAGTCTTAATCGAGCATAACTTGGAGGTATTAATCTTTATTAGGCCAAAGAATTATTTGGAGAAAATACTTATGATTTATGTTACCATTATCCATAAAGACTCAATGTATTAAGTGGTTGGAAATGATGGTGGTGGTGATGAATGATAAGTTTATACCAATGATTTAGTGTTTATAAGATGGTGAGAATATGCTTTCTATAGAACTTCCTTATTTTTATTAAGATCTCCCTTTACTGAAAACTTGTCTAGAAATAAGTTAAACTTTGTATAAAGATTAAGATACTCACTTGGCTTTTCTCGGTTCTAGTCTAAGTTGGTCTTATTTTTTATAAAATGTTTAAAGTAGCCTTTCATTAGTACACTTTATATCTCCTTCATTAGTATAAAGCAATCATCAATTTCATGAGGTCTTAGTATAAAAAATAGTATTTTATAGATCGTGATATTGGGCATCTTTCAGGTAAGGTTAGAAAAAATATAATTTTCTCTTTATATGATAACATATATTTCCATTTGAGTGATATTTAGAGAGAGTTTAAAGCTAAATAATCTATGAGGTTGTGAATAAACCTTTTAAGGTTTTCTTTGGGATTTGAAAATTATATAGAGACTTGTCTCTTTGGATTCTCTTCTTTTTTAACCTTAAAAAATAAAGGTGAGCCTATCTTGCATCATTGACATCTTTTAAGTAAATTTAGATCTCTATTACATAATTTACTTGAAAGAGATTTCTGTTTAAAAAAGTATAGAACTCACTTTATAGATTAGCATAATACTTCTTGCCTTTCGAGGTTTATATGGCCACTAACTCCATGAGCCAGCAACTCTTAGTATTTTATTAATAAATCTACAGAGGTAAGCTTTGGTACTCTTATTTTTCATTTATATGATGACGAAAAAACATTAATGGAACTTTTCTTGGCAGTGTTGAGTAACAAGTTCAAAACATAGGTCCTTAAAACTATGTATGGACATATGGTGCAAATTATTATACCATTTTCTCGTTAAGCCTCTAAAAATAACAGGGAAGTGTTTTCACTTAGTATTCATTATTTAGATTATTAATTTAACAATACCACTTATATTTTACATGTGTCATCAAGGGTCACTCAAACAATCATAACTATTCAAATTCATCTTTATAAAGATAAATTCCTTAGATATTTTAATGTTCAAGATATATGGAACAAGGACAGAGGTTTGGACTTGGTGGTCATAATAGTTATGCTCAGGATGTTAAACCACTATTGACCTTATACCTTAGTAGAGGCATTTAGGTTCAAGACTAACTAAATTCATCTAGAAGTGCAAACCTTTTACATGATATCCCTTTTGACGATCCTCTAATTGCAATGACATTCCAACCATTTCTTCACTCACCCTCTCTTTTGTTTCGAACCTTGACTCACTAACTTTTTTTCACAATAATAAGAACTTGTTTAAGGGATGGAGGAGTAATTGTTTTTTCTTCTTTCACTATTCTCATTATCAAGTTAATTACATTCTTATCAAAAAAACATTGTTTATGCACTTTTAATAAAGGTACAAAAGGGTGCTTTTCATTTAAAGAGGAATGGTTGGCGGCATTAGTAGTGCTAACGGAATAGAAAAACCCATTAGTTGCTATTGCATGTCTAAAAAGGCCTTTATCAATCTTTTCTCTCATTATTGTTGTTAGAGAATGTTTATAAGTTATAAACTAATGCCTTATAAGGTTTAAGAAAACCCCTAGACTTGGTGTTTATGGGTTTTTAACTATGAAAAAAAAAAGCTTAGATGAGGAGGAAAAAAGAATGGAACTTCCTTGCTTTGTTTTTTATATATATATCAAATGTAAGAAATATATAGATAAAAAATGTAACATCGCTGGAAACCAGCAAATCAACTGTACAGGCATATACAAAAAACAGGGAACAGACTCCCTGGAAACACAGGGAACAAACTCCCAGAGATAAACCGCAAATCTAGTAACCTAACCAAGCCGACAGGCAAAGATCAATAAAGCAGTACAAATAGGAGGGGAGACATCCAAAGATAAAAAGAGGCTAGGGGAACAGACTTCCTAAGCCAAAGTAGAGCCCAGCAAACCAGCATTATACCAGAAGTAAGCTTTGACAGCAACCTGCAGAAAAAACGGCAAAGCCAATAGACCACATCCAACCATTCCAAAATGGACTTAACCAGCAACAAGCAAAACGTAAACCCAGGAATCATGAGACACCTCCAGGAAACAACCAGAAGCAAGCCCTGACAATAACATGCAGAAAAAGCAGCCAAGCCAAGAGACCACAGCCTGAATCCAGCCAGCAACAAGCAAAGAACAAACCAAGCAAAGCACCCCCATGATAACCTGACAAACAGGAGCAAACAAGCAAAAGCCAACCAGCAAAGGAATTGCACAAAACATAAGTCAGCTAACAGAAGGCAGCAACAACCAACAGAGGATCAATCCCTCAACTAAACTACATCGACAATGATGGTACTGAATCATCAGAGTTGCTATGTACAGTCACAGGCCGCTTGGTAGTCCCTGGTTTACCCGAACTGGGTTGGGCAACCATAGTGTGAGCTTTGCTCCTGGTTAAGTATTGCCTTTGAACCGGTATGACAGGCAAATCCTCATAATAGTCAGGACAAAGAGCAGGGCCTAAGGCTTGTTTAGCAGTAGAAGATGTAGCAAGTTTAGTTCGTTTTCGCCCAGGGATGGGTGTCTCCTGAGAGCAGAAGCGGGCGCTTCAGTGGACATGGGATCAACAGGAGTGTCAACTGGAGGGCCCTGACTATACAGTTATTGTTTCTCAACTGCCACCGTATCTGCAGATGGACTGCAAGAACCTTTCTGAGGGTCTTGAGGCCTTTTTCTTGCGCTTTGAAGAGCTTTTGCGGCATGCGGTAGCATTATGCCCCCAAACATTACATAATTTGCAGAAACGGGGAAGTGACTCATACAGAACCTGCTGCGCAAGGGGTGAGCCATTGGGGAGAACAACATTGACCGAGTTGGGCAAAGCTCGTAGCAAATCAACCTCAATAAGAACCCGGGCATAGGAGAGTCTTATCATGTTGGTAGTGGGGTCATCATAATGTATTGGCTTACCAATCACACTAGCCAATTTTGATAAACAGAGGGGAGTCCAACACCGAAGAGGCAGGTTGGGGAATCGCACCCAAGTTGGCATCTTGGTCATATCAGGAGACGTGAAGTCGAAAAAATCAGGCATGACCTTGAGAATTAGTGGCCTGCCAAAAACATAGTATGGTCCACCACCTAGAACTTCCAGCATTGTATTTTCAGTAGGGAATGCAAATATCAACCAACCAGAATCATGCATTGTAAAGTTAGCATAATATTTCCAATGTTTACCAATATAGTGAGATAACGAGGCATAACCAGGAAACTTCCCGGCAACAAACCTAATTAAACAGAATTTCCACAAATCAGCAGGGCTATCAACGTTTGTATCCTTAAATTGACACGAAGCAGTTGATGTAAAATTAGGAAAGTGAACGAGACCAGGAGACTGAGAAGTACCTGGGTGAGTTTCCTTGGCCTACATTTGTGAATTAACAGGCCGGTCCTAAGAAGAACCAAAAGTAGTACCAGCAGGGGTTGGAAGAAATGTCGATGGTTGTGAAGAGGCACCTTTAGGCGTAGTGGTTGACCGGAGAGGCAAACCAGGGGGGTTGATTGCAGAAGGGGTAGACCTAGCCCGCTTAGTGCTCGTCGAGGTACCTGCCTTAAAACCACCAGAGGAGACGCCTTTGTTGTCACAGGAAGCAGAGGAACGAGGTTGTGGCATGGCTCTGTTCCTGGGCGTAGAAGAAACCCTAACTCCACTAGATGGCGTTGCGAAGTCACCGAAAATCACCCTGGTACAAGGTGGAGAAGCCTAAGACAAGGAGTCATGGTCAGAGTGTACCGAAGATAAGTTGTGAAGATAAGTCGTGGTCAGAGTGTACTGCAGGGAAACTTGACGCGAGGTCTGGAGTTTAAAATCCCCCTCAACAGACCGAAGAATCGAGGATTTCTTCTTCGATTTAGCCATAAGAAGAAGTTGTCGTGTAAGTGGAGAAGAGGAACGGTGCATAATGAAAGAATTAAACAGGTGCAGTGCAACACACAGACGTGTTCTCTCACTACAACCGAGAGTGTCTCTCTCTTCCCCCTGAGAGCTCTTTCTTTCTTTTATTGTTTTTCTCTCTGTGTATAATGTATGTTGCGTTCCTTTTGCTACCTGCTCTGAAGCAGTCCTGGCTTTCCACTGTGCGCGTGTTGTGTTTGGCTGTTGTGAAGCAATGTTATTTTGCCTTGCCTTTTGCTTTTTGGTTAGGTCGGGCACCTCATCTCAAATTAAGTTCTCCATTTAACCAATGTCAGCTCCTCCCTTTGATTCGATAGCTCTTTTTAGATGGGCTTGATGTAAATGTTTTGTTAGGGAGCCTGTTCCTTTTTGTATATCCTTGTATATGAATTTGCTAGTTTTTCAGCCTTGTATATTTTTATCTTTTATATATACTTATATTTTGATCAAAAAAAGAATGGAACTAGCTTTTTACTTAAGTCTTCATATACAATGCCATTGATAAGGTTATAAATTCTTAAAATATGTTATGGCTTTTTGCAAGCTAAGTGGATATGATGGGTAATAACTAAAGACGAGGATGATATCTAGTGTTTTTACAAAACCAGTCTTTTATATTAGCTAAAAAACCTTTCAATGATTAAGTTAGTTTACAAGGGACGAGATATGCTTGAAAAAGCAAAAATGATGTTAAATATAATGCAAAGAATAAAATGGAAGTCTTAGTGAAAAGATGATCATCTAACCTTAAACTTTAGGAATATTTATATAGTTACGAGATCTGCTCAAATTACTAAGAGAGAGGGGCATAATCATCCTTTCTTTTGCTACCAATATCTTTAAAGACTAATTAGTGGATAAATGTCTTTGATGTTGATGAATAACAATTAAATAGACATGATGATGTCTTCGTTGTTACCAATGGAACTAAAGTAATCTCAAGGATGCACACACATGTAACAAGTATACCATTTGTGTTTTTTATACGTGGGAGATAGGTCAGGCTTTCCAGGCTGTGGCAGGCTTATCTATTGCTAACATGTTCTTTTATATGCTCGAGTTATGCATTTTTATCTAGCCAGGTTTTCTCAAGTGACTAGTTTAATGGAGAAAAGCTTAAGTATTCAATATGTCCATTTTCTTTGATGATAATGGGACCATAAGTGTATATGTGTATCTTGAGTATATCAATATATATTGTATACATATATTGTATTAAACTGTATTATAAGCATTAATGTTTATCCTTCAATTAAATCCTATTTCTTTTAAATATATATTTTTATATTATATTAGTTGTATCATTAAAGAAAGTTATTGATGGGAGCTTGGATCACCATTTATTTTTTCTAGTTTACTTGTCAGACCATTATAGTTGTGGTTTGAAAAAAGATGTTTTATAAAAGTACTTTTGGTTGAGGTTGGTTTGGTATTTATATATGTTTGATTAAAATTGTGGTTGAACAAAAAGTAGTTTATTGTGTTTGATTAAGAATGTTTTTCAAATTTAGGTTATAAAATAACTAAAAAAGATATATATTAATATTAATAGTTTTTAATTTAAATATTGTAGATTTAACTCCTCCTATAACATCTTGAAATAAATAATACTTTATATAAAATATTTTTTACTGTTTCATTAAACTATCTACAATTCTATCACGTACGAAATTCATATGACAAGGACTACAGTTTTCATAATTTTTTGAGCGTGCAACAAAATAAGGTAAAATATCATCAGAAACAAAATTGGGATTAGATCAAATTTTGCAAATACTACGTCATCATGTGATCTCATTCTAATTTATGTAGTGTCATTGAATAATGTTAAACACTAGTTTTTTTTTGAATAAAACACAATTAAAAATAAAAAAAAATCAAATTTTTTTTACTGGATCGGACCCGGTCCAATACATTTAAATTCGGACCGAACCCAGTCCAACCATGAACAGTGGAGATGTTATCCACTATTCACGTAAACTGTGCAAATGAATTGATTCACTTTGCACTGTTCACTTTACAAAAGTTAACAGTGCATAGTGAAATTCACTCTGCACTTCCCGTGAAGCAGCTTGAAGCTGCTTTTAATTCACCTACGTTTTCAACGCAAAATTAATTGGGGCCCACAAACAATAAACAACATTTTGTATTTTACCAAACATGTATTTTATGTGGTTTGCTTCAAAAGCAGAAGCAACCACAGAAACAAACACCCTTATTTTAATGGCTCAACCCTTATTTTAAAAAGCGGGTGGCTAGTATTATAAAACACATTAGTAATCCAATGATAAATCTGTTTTACTAT
>Ga0307515_10004985_pt1 | contig 27086 bp, 35 predicted proteins | sample 17_EM_MG_FD_194513 | JGI IMG/M metagenome (GOLD analysis project Ga0307515, IMG submission 194513) | Populus trichocarpa ectomycorrhiza microbial communities from riparian zone in the Pacific Northwest, United States - 17_EM | ecosystem: Host-associated > Plants > Roots > Unclassified | place... | reverse complement strand
TAACAAAGGACACGATATCTACCTTTGTGTCCTGAATTTTCCACGGATTTACCTTGGTTCCTTGGGCCATAATTTGACTTGCAAGCAAAATTTGACCTTCTGTGAATCAGTTTTTTTGCTCACTGTATGTTGAGATTGGTCTACCTCACAAATGTATATTAGGTTCCTACTGCTAATACATGTAATCTACTATAACTTTTTTGCTCCATGTGTTGTAAGCGGTGCACGGAACCGGACCAATTTGGCGTTGGTGCAACTCAACGCCACAATATCAGTTTATTCAGGCTGTAGTGTAATGGATGAGCTAGCATAAATCATGTATGCGTTGATACGGGCAATGGTACAGATGCGAATGAACATAAAAAGGTTAGTATTCCAATCATCGCGTTGAGAAGGCCCATACGCGTTCCGTAGTAAGTTAGGGTCTGGTCATGGAAGGTTAGCTTCTCCTCTGACCCTTACAACCTCTGTTTTGACTCACAAGATGCTGCCGCTGTCGTTTTTTCTCAGCCTGTCGACAGTGGTGGCGGCCTCCTCTCCAGGGTGAAACGCCTGGTTGTAGTTTGAGTTGACCTGTTACGAGTAGGTGGAGTCTGAGAGGGTTCTGCTCGGACTGTTGGGCTTGTAACAGTGCCTTTTTCTTCTGCTTCCCCGCCCTATCCATCTTGAGATGATCTGAACAGAGCACCCTTCCTTCAGCAGGTGTACATGCACATTACCAATATTCTGGTGGCATTGTGGCCAGCTCTGATATGGCGAAGCTGATAAGGAAGTTGTTGAGTTGCACAACGCCAAACTGGCATGGTCCCGTGCACTGCGTACAACACATGGAGCCAAAAAAGTCATAGGAGATTACATGTATTAGCAGTAGGAACCTAATATACATTTGTGAAGTAGACCAATCTCCTCATACGAGACGCGAAAGGCCTTGTTTGGCCTTGTTTGGCCATTCCGGAATTTTCTGGGGGAGAGCTATGACAGCTGAGTTTAGAGCAGGGGGCGGATCGTGGTTGGAGCCTGTGGCACTCCGCCTTGGAGCCGCAGGGTGGGGGATTTCGCTTTCATGGTTGTTTGAGACACTGGCAGCCTCCACACCAGCCAGGGAGGTACCCGCTGTCCCTCCACTGTCACCGTCAGCTCCATGGCTCTGAGCTGGGTAGCCGACAGCCTTTGCGGGACATCTTGAGGATGTGAATTTGTAATCCATGAAGCTATGGAGGGGGATTGCCCTGTTAGTGACCTGATCGTTAGTAAAGGAACGCCGGAGGGCCATGGCTAATTCCTTTCTAAATTCTTTTTGGGGCGGTGTTCGTTTCAGGGTGGTGCCATCCTTTGTCAATGATCGCATATACATTTATTAACCGTAACCAACACTTTCCTCATTAGGCCTCATGTAGACGCAAGGGGTCTGAATCTGGGGGAACAACCTAAGTAAAAGAAAACAGAAGAAAACTAAAAGAAGGGAAAACTGTAGAGTAAGTAGGTTTGGACAGGCCCAGGCATACATTGTCACATCAGGCACCCTTCATAATTTCTGCCAGGGCTTCACTCGCGGTTTCGTCTCGCGCGGCTTCCTCCGGCGCGTTCTCCTCCTCTTCGTGTATGCTGGCACTCGGGGACATCCCCCTGATGCACTTGCTCTTTTTGGATCCTCTCGAACCAACCGATGTTTTATCCACTTTCCTCGCGGCAGCTTTTCCTCTTTCCTTCTGTTTCTCCAAGGCGTGTTTTATTGTCCCTGGGACTGCGCTCGCATATGTATCCCTAGCTGCTGCTGAGTCGATTCTTGAGGCTGTAGCGCTCTTCAGTTTATTGACTGCTTCTGTGCTAGCTGCCAAGTGGACATTGCGGTCATTCCAAACTTTTTGCCTAATGGCAGAGAAGCCGTAGAAGAGGGGGACGTATGTGACATATGTCTCCGCATCCTTGTGTACACAGAGTGCCAGCCAAGCAGCGGCGGCCGGGGAGGCAAGGCCATCCGTTACCAGTACTTGGAGGATTGGTATGGCTGGGTGGGGGTCCACACTGTCTTTGAAGTATGGTACTGGGTCACCCAGGAGGACCAGGAGCCTGTCGAACTCCTGTTGTGCGCACAGGGTGGCGACCACCTTTGTGAACTTCGGCCTGTTGGTGTTGTAGTTACCCAGGTCGTTGATGTACATCAAGAATCTATGGGAGATAGGCCTAGGTGCGATTGCGATGGGTGCCAGCTTAGGCCAGAGTGCATCCACTCTCGGTGAATGGGATATTCTGTGCTGCCTTATCTGGATGCAAGTTCTCCACCACTGGTTTTCAAAGGATCTGGTCCCCATGTCGTCGTAAATAAACTCTGGCGCATCGACCCCAATGTCCATGACACCTCTCTGTCTTGCAAATGTAAAGTCCATCCAATCTTCCGTAGGATCATGAGACTCGGAAAGGAGGCTAAAGGATAGCATGAAGTCTCCCTTGTACTGTTTGACTGCATCTTTGACCTCCGATATGCTGGCTGTGGGGAACGCCGACAGGAGCGTACAGCGCATATGCCACATGTCCGATATTGTCTGCATCCATGCTAACGCTGTAGGCAAGTCGTTACCGTGTTTCTCAAGGGTGAGGGATGAGTATTCTTCTGACATGGAGGGGAATGCGGCAACCATCTTTCTCAGATTCTGAGAGAACAGCAGATCCTCGTACATGTTGGAGGTGGAGTGTGTGTCGTAAAGAGGCTCCTGAGTAGGCAGCGAAACTCCCTCGGCCACAGGGGCAGGGTTGGGGATCGTCCAGGAATTACTTCTTTTCTTTCCTTTATCGGCTCGTTTAGGTGACGCACCTAGATCTGAGGCAGTAATACCTGTGGCAGCTATGAGTGTGTCGCCCTGCAATGGTTTGATGTGGGAAAAGAGGAGTGATTCCTCCTTGTTTAACGGGACTAGAGAGGGTATGAGGGGAGCTGTTATGATGGGTCATTGCACTCCCGTCATGATATCATCTCTATCCTGCTCGATCGTTCTTCTGAGCGCCAAGGAGGTTAAAGCGCGTTGGACCTCGGGGTGGCTTGTGACGTGCTTGTCTGGCAGAAGGGTGGTGTGAGCTGGTTCATCTCCACTTGTCATATCGACGTCTAGGAGGCTGTCAGGCCATGTGTACTCGGTTGCTTGTTTGTCCTCTTCCATGGCTCTCAGGGGGCTCGTAACCACTTTGGTGGGGCTAATCGGAATTTCCTGGGATAATTGCTGAGGGGCTGCTAGCACTGTGCTCTGCATTGGGGCAGCTTCTGCAGGGGGTGGCATACCACTGATGTGTGACTTGCTTCCGGATGGCGACTGTTGTGCTTCCGCATCTGTGTGTAGGCCTGCAGAGATTGCGGCCAGCATAGTGGGAGGGGAGTCTATTCGTGTATTAGAGATCTGATGGACTCAATCAGGGGCATAAATTGTCCGTACAGGTTACAGCGGCAATGCCTGTGGTATGTACCTGGTGCGCAGCACCTGGTATATGGGTAGGCTTAGAGCCTAGGCAATCATGTGTCAAAGACGTGTCGTCAGTAAGCGTGTTATAGCTCTGTGGGGATAGTGCGATGGAATCGGTAATTCCACTAATCTCCAACAGAGATTAAGGCAACGGAAGCCGAGAGAATGGAAAGGGAAAAGGTCTTGAGGCTTATCCATTCACTGACGGAATTCGGTTCTCCTCTCGTCCACGCACGCCAGCGGGAATGCAATCTCCGAAAGGAAAGGGAGGGAATGGGTACAATGACTTACGGGCTTGTCGGACCTAATTCCCAGGCAACTGCCCAAAAGCACAATGGGTGCCCAATCTGTCTCAGCGTAAATGCTCTGACTAGGTACAACACCGAAGGGGCTGACTGAAGCAGGGGTTCGGTCCGGCTGGCTAGCCCGGCGGTGCTGTGGGTGGGAGTTAGCACGCGAGGGCAGGGGAATGAACCACTGGTCTTGAGGGCCAAAGTCTGACAGTCGAAGGCGAGCGAGTGAGCGAGCAAGGGGGCGTCAGGATTCCGATCAAGCGGGGCAGGGCACACAATAACAAACGTCTATTATCGAGACGTCAAGTGAGGGACATTCCCCATCGAGTCTAAGGTTAAATACAATGTCTAAATTACGAACACATGGCTACTGGACTGCAGGGGGCAGTGAGGTGGAAAGCGGTGAGGTGGGTGGCATCACATAGTGTAGGTGGCATGAAGTGGAGGCAGGGGCAATGTGTGAGTGGAATCTACACAGAGGCAGTGATGTGGAGGCTATGCGAACGCGGTGGTATGGAGGTGGAAGCGAAGAGGAATTAGGTGTAGTGCGCAGGGTGGAGGCGGGTCTACACCATCAGAGCAAGTCTAGTAGCGAGTGGGAAATGACACAGACAAAAGGAAATACAAGACACAAATCGGGAAACATCAGAAAGAGTCCATAGTACGAGACACGAGTCATAGAGAGCAGGGAAAGGAATGAGGGGATTGGAAAGGGAGTGGGAGCGGAAGCGGAGGAGGGATGTCGGAGCGACTGGAGGGAGCGGAGACTGTCGGAATAAGGAGGAAAAGGGGAAAAAAGGGCGATATTATCACAGATAGTACCCACCACTGGGCTGCAGGGAAGGTGTTCCGAGTATGAATCTGTTGTACTCAAATGCCATAACTTGGTTCGAGACGGAAGTGGGCAACCATCCTTTGCCTCTGAGGGCTGCCAGGACCGCGGGCAGGGAGCCTTTATGTGCTTTGCACAAAGCCTGTATCCTGGATTCTGTCAAGCCCATGCTATCTGTGATGTTGCCATGCAGTTGCAGCATGAGGAACTTGATAAGGCTATCTATGACGTCGTAGCATGGGTTATCCTGGGGGGGTGGCACTGTAGTGGACATCCTGGTGTTGGCGTCCACCAACAAGGCATCATCTGCCACCATGCTGGAGTTCTCCTCCTCTATAGCCGACATGGGCGCTGCAGGTGGTTGGGGTGGGGCTTTCTCTGTTGCTCGTGAGGGGGAGGCCAGGACTTTCAGGGGTGTTCTGGGGGCATGGGGGACTGGGAGCTCCCATGCAGACTTGTCCAGGGATATGATCCTTTCTGCTACTTTCTTCTTGATGACAAGCGTCCGAGCTGGGTGGCTAACTAGGCTGTTGCCCCCAATCTCCATGAATGGGAGTGGACACTCCTCTGTGAAGTGGTCCGTCGAGTAGCAGCATTGGCATGCATAGGGGCGCCGAGCACTCCAGGTAGGGTCGAAGTTGAGGAGGGGGGAGGACTCAGGTACCGAGCCATGCTTATGTCCCCATGTCATGGACCAGGGCCAGTAGACTGTCGGAGAGTCCAGGATAAAGGTGCCCCTGAACTTCGATGTAGCTCCTGCCTTACGGACGCTGAGGACCCTCCAACCAAGCCTGGTGTCATCCATCTTGAATTCCAGGAGGCGCTTGCGCATCTGGGTATATATGGCATTGTCATCGGCCAGTGAGCCTTTGACCACCCATTCCAGATCTCTAGCCCTTCCTGCCAGCGCAAATCTGCAAATGACGTAGACCACATTACCCTCTGACAACCTAATGAGGTCATATTTCAGAGCGGCTTTCTCTCTGTCCGAGTTGGAAGGGACTGTGCAGAGCATCCAGTCCTGCCTAGGATCCATCTTCTGAAGTGCCACCAAGCACCTCCATCTTGCCACGAGCTTGGAGCGAAGCGTTGAGAGCTTAGGGTCCTTGCACTGGGGTCCCACTTGTGCTACCCTCGCTATCATAAAGTGGAAGCCGGGTTTGTTGTAGATCTCGGAGAACTCCTCCCAAGTCCAGCTCTTTGCAGGCTCCAACAGGTCCTCGTACCTGTTGTTCCACCGGGCCATACCCTTTGGGACCACTTTAGAGAGCTCCTCCGTAGTGTATAGCTCCAGAGGGTGCGGGAGATATAATTTGGAGTCCACCGGTTCGTCCATCTTAATGAGGAGACTGTCTAGGGGCACCTTCCCTTCTGGTGTTGGGAAGAGAGGCGCTACCCTCGTTGTGTAGTCTTGGTAGTTAGACTCCGGCCAGAGGTCTTTAGCCATGGGGTGGGGGGCTTTCTCAGGGGGGGCATCTTCCTGGATTCTGACAGGGGGGGCATCTTCCGCCGTAGGGTCATCACCCATATCTGTGTCAGCTGGATTCTCTCCTCCATCCAGTATATCCACCAGCTTCTCTTGTTCCTCTATCTGCATGGCCATCGTTTGGGCCAGCCACCTAGCCTCTGCAACGTCCATGTCCGGTGTGGGGGCCTCCAGAGATGCCTGCAATTCTCAGAACTGAGTCACGAGATCTATTAGCTTGGCTGACTCCTGAGCCAGTGTCTCCTCTCTGAGCCTCTCGTCTTCCTGTATCACGGCCATCTCTGCTTTGACCCTCTCCAGGATTGTGGAAAAGAATCCAGTAACATCTGGGATGCACAGCTTTCTGTCAAAGTCCGGCTGCTTTTTTAGTTCCCTAAGGCATGCTTGTAGGTCTCTCCAGGCTGGGACAGCTATCATTGATGGGTAGATGTCCAGATCCTGCTGAAAGCACTCCATGGCTTCGTCTAGAGGGTCAGTCAGGGCAGCTCTCCATTTCATGGTCAGGGAACTCAGGCGCCTGTTCTGTGGTGCCATAGAGTAGGGTTGGAAGGGCCCTCGCTTCTGTTTTCCTTTAAACTTATTCCGTGGCTTAGGCGTCGGGACACCGAGTGGAACTGCAGGCACAACTACCGATTGTGGGGGCAGAGGGGGGCGAGGTGGAGCTAAGGGCTGTTGAGGGTAGCCCACATTGTGACCTGGGTGTGGTCAGTGCGGAAGGTGTGCTCCGATGACCCAGAGAGGATTTGCCAGGAACAGAGTGGTGACACCGACTGTGAATGTTGTGACCATGTGGTATATTCCTGGGGCCTGTTCCTTGAGCATGGCGCAGTAATCCTTGACCATGTAACCGCAGTTCTGCAGGGCATTAACTGACAGGTAGTAACCAAGGGTGGTGACTGCAGCTGGCCAGTTGTGTTCCTCCACAGTGGCCAGATAGCACAGCCTGGCGGGCAGTTTCAGGTTAGCTCTCGGGCGCCATTTGCGGGAGTTCCTGGTATACCTGTAGCATATTTCGGGGGGGGTAGGCTGGATCTTGTCGCACTGCCAGAGTGCAACATCGTCCAGTGGGCATTTCTGCATGACTGTGGTGGGAGTGGGTGTTGTGCGCCTAATGGCGCGTTTCTTCTTCATTAGCTTTACCAGATTTTTCTGGTTAGGCCAGGCAGGGGGAGGGCCGAAAAGGCAGAAGTTGATTATAGTGATTGTCCACCAGAGTCACCCCCAGAAGGGATGTGGTCTTCATTGTGAGTATCCGATAGGGCTAAAAGATATTAGGGTAAGTTAATGCCCTTAGGAAAAATTAATCAAGCTCACGAGGGTATCCGGAACCCAAGCACGCCGCCTCCGCTAAGACCTGGCTAGGGTCTGCATCGTTAGTACCTGGGGTCAGTTCAAGTACACCTGTATGCTTTTCATGCCAAGGGGGTGGTGGCTGTTATTTCAAGTGGGGAAGTGTCCACTGGCATTTAAAGTGTATGCCATCACTTGGATATGATCTGGGGCGGAGGGCCCGTGGGTCCCTCTGCTCATGTTGGAACTACAATGCACTCCCCTGGGTCTGCCAGCCGTGGGTCAACAGCACGGTGAGGCTCTCCAGGGTGTTGGATATGTGAACTGGGGCGCCCGAAGGCCAGCCAGTGCAGGCCCAACCTAGTCCGGGCGGGAGATGAAGGCTTAGTGGGTAGGACTTCTACATGCAAGGTGTAGTAGGCATGAGCATATGGACCTGGAGGGTGCCTGTGTTGAGACAAGCACTGCTGCCAGAATCTCTTGTCGATTTTTCAGGTGGGACAAGCCACCAGCGTTTACATATTTATACTGTCGTGTGTGCCGTCATGCAGTTGAGGAAAGACTCCTCCAGTGTGGGATCCCCACACCCATTGGGTATGGGGCAGTAGCCTGCACCCACACATGCAGCAGGAGGGAATGACTCCCAAGCGTAATGAACCCCCAATAGGCAACCACATGGGGTACTGCAGACTTATTACAGTGCAGTGCTCCACTTTTGACTTACCCAGGTTAAGGTACAGCAGCCACCATGCTAGGGTATTGGCCCCAGTGGAATGCAGCACACACTGCCCCCTGGGACGTGCAGGGGTAAAGACCCTTCATTATCTTGACCCGAACAGTGCCGAGGTACGTTGTTTCAAGTGGTGTCACCTACTGACCAATTAAGGGGAGGTGTCTACCCCAGATCACAGCAGGCGGATCTGGCAGGCCACCATGGTGGAGTGCCTGTATAGCCATACATGTCTGTTAGACATGATAGTTAGTGCCCAGGGATGTTGTCCATGGTGAGGAGTGTGGCATCCCAACGGACATCTTATGCTGTTGTCGCCCCTACTCCAGGTCAGGTGGGCATGGGTGCACATACGGGTGGTGGCGCCCAAGACCTGCCTATGCCTGGGCTGCCTTATGTCTGACTGTTGACCCATCCTAACTGGCATAGCCAGTGTGCGTGGTCTCCGGAGACTAGGCCAAGGCCCAGGTGTTTGGGGGCGGCTGGCTACAGCTGCGGTGCTAAAAAATCCACAGAGGCTAGGGGGTGGGACATAGGGCCCCCACTGCGATAATATCGCCTTTTTCCTCCCCTTTTCCCTCTATTCCGACAATCTCCGCTCTCCCCAATCGCTCCGATCCCTCTTCCGACTGTCCTCCGATCCCTCCGACTCCTTCCCCCGCTCCCCTTGACTCGTGCTTCGTATTATGGACTCTTTCCCCATGATGACCGCTCGTATAATATGTTTCCGACTGCTTGTATCATTCCCACATGCTGCTGGACTTATTCCTATAGTGTGGACCCGCCTCCGCCCTGTGCGCTCCACTAATTCCTCTTCGCTTCCACTCCTGTACCACCATGTTCACATAGCCTCCACCTCACCGCCTCTGTGTAGATTCCACTTACACATCACCCCCGCCTCCACTTCTTTCCACTTTTTTTTTTTTTTTTTTGTCAGGAAGGAAGCCGCTTTGCCACCAGTTCAAGGAATTTAGACTCAAATAAGGGGAAATGGTCTCCCGGCCCCCCAAAGAGTTCCCCAGTGAAAAGGTGCCCCTAAATGGGAGAGTCCGTTTCCAGGGAGTTAAGCATGTATCCGCTCCCGCGGGCTGTAACCCGGACGTGACAACTCCCTCAACTGGACGGCCTGCTCTCTAGAGCTCTCCTCCTTCTGAACCCGCAGAAATCGTTTAATGACCCCATTGCCTGTTGGAGGCGCCAATACAGCCTTCACTGCAAACCAAAAGGAGAGCAGCATGTGACACACACACCGGCTTCAGAGGCTGGGAGTGTGGGGGTCAACACCTAGACGGAGTGCCTTATGACGCCATACCCACTAAAACTGCGGAGGGCCTCTAAGTCTGACATTGGTATTGGTGGCCCCTGCCTGTGGCTGACAGGGCAAACCGTACCGGACCGCCCCTAAATCGTTTAACGTCCCTACCTGGGTGCGGGAATTGGACCACTGAGGATCGTAGCCCAACACCACTACCTCTGCCTTACAGCGGGAGTAGAACCCACTCCCAGAGGGCGAGAGGAGGATAATGGAGACGACTTATGGTAAAACTCCCCCACCATCCATGCGGCAAAGCCAGCACTCTCTAAGGATGGGGGAGTCACGCCCCCATGGCTAGGAAAAGTAACCAGGCACCAGATTTAACTATCACCGGGCAAAACATCCCGGGGCACAAGGGGTCCATACACCTTTATGCCATCCTCGCCGGGACAGTGACTTATCGCGCCAAAGGCTTCCACTGTTCGGGAACATTTGCCCTAATCAGTGGTATAGCACAGCCAGGGGGGTACTTTTTCGTGCGAGGTTTTATAACGCTGGATAACCATGAGGCCCACAGTGCCCGAAAGCAATGGCCTCACACAGTTACCACCGGAGTCCGTTTCCAGGGAGTACCTACAATTACAAGACCCCAGACGTGACACCTAAATGATAACCGCTGGAGTGGCCGGGGGTCACCCCCCTCGGCTCCCACTTATACCGGATATCCCCGAAGGGGTCCTACCAATTGGTATACCTATGCGAGAAACCCATTGGTTCACTTAGTGTATTGGGTTAATAGCCTAATGCACATATGGCTGCGGCATCCCACACGCCCAAGGGACTCCGGACACCTAAAGCGGCAGGGATCCCACCCCTATTACGGCTAAGCTCAGTGCTGGTGCCCCTGGTGCTGACTGAGACGATCACACCCTCATATCCAGTAGCCCGGCGACAGATCCATACGCCTAGGACCGTGCACAATGCATCACCTGGCCAGAGCCAGGGAGAGGCGAACCAGCTGGACACCCAACTATGGCAATAATGGGTTACATGGGTGGAGGTCCATGGACATCCAGGCCCCCACCCGGGCAATACACTGTCAAGGGCACATTATGTCGTGCCCTCTCTCCAGCAATGGGTGTCCGCGGACCTCCAAGGAGGCCGCATGGTATCAGCGCAGAACTCGAGGATGCCTCATGGGCAACCAAGAAATTCCCGGAAAATCCAGCGAGCATCTTGGCGACCCCTGGTGACCCCAGAGCGGACGTATCGGCTAAGAGGTCGTGCCCGCAGGCACCCAGGGGAGTTGCCAGAGTGGCAACACCGACTGTGTTCTGAGTCCCCAGGGGGTGGGGCGACGCTCTTTCAAGGCTGCCCAGCCTGGGTACCACTACTCTACGGATCAAGGAGAGTCTCGGATACAGGGGAGCACGACCCCCGCACCGGTTTCCTACCTGTTCACTCACTGGCGCCCCGTCGCGATGATGTGGCGACCACAGGGCAATAACTACGTACATGAAAAATCTGCTAAAAGCAGAGGCACTACTATGTATCTAGACGAGAAGGTAACTAGTGTTAGCTAGGCCCAGGCCTGCAGCCCGAGCCTGCAACCCACTCGTCGCCCCCCGCGACGACAACCATGACTGGGGGCCAGAGCCCAGGGTCATCTGCAACCCCCAGCCGCTTACCTAGACCACCTTCTGCCACCCTGTTGAGGACGTTGCCCGGTTGGAACTACTCGGAAGTAGTGGTCGGGTCCAACCTCCACTTCTTTCCACCTACACTATGCAATGCCACCCACCTCACTGCTTTCCACTTCACCGCCCTCTGCAGTCCAGTAGCCGCATGTCTGTAAATTACGCATTGTATTTAAGCTCAGACTCGATGGGGAATGTCCCTCACTCGACGTCTCGATTATAGACGTTTGTTATTGCGCCCCACCTCACTCTCGTAAATCCCGAACCCGCTCGCTCGCACCTTCGTCCTTTGGACTCCGGCCCTCAAGCCTGTGTGGATCATTCCCCTGCCCTCGCGTGCTAACTCCCACCCACAGCACTGCCGGGCTAGCCAGCCGGACCGAAACCCCGCTTCAGTCAGCCCCTTCGGAGTTGTACCTAGTCAGAGCGTGTAGCTGCCGAGACAGATTGGGCACCCGTTGTGCTTTTGGGCAGTCGCTTGGGAATTAGGTCCGACAAGCCCATAAGTCGTCGTACCCACTTCCCCCTCCTTTCCCTTCGGAGATTGTATTCCCGCCAGCGCGCACGGACGAGAGGAGAACCCGAATTCCGTCGGCGAACGGACGAGCCTCAAGACCCCCTTTCCATTTTCTTTTGGCTTCCGTTCGTATAATCTCTGTTGGAGATTATCGGAATTACCGAATCCATCGCACCCGCACTCTAAGCGGGTGGGCTTCTCCAGCCAGCTGTATGTCCATGCCCAGTGTGTGGGGAATACCCGTGAGGGTGTTAGTCCTCCAGCACACAGTGCGCAGCCCCGAGGGGCAGATTGCCGTGTACATGTGCTGGGCAATCGGGGGGGAGGGGCGCACCAGAGTGCAATACCCCGGGGGGTATTACTGAAGTGTGAAGGGAATGTGATGTGGAGTGTGTGATGGGAGAGGACAAAGGGCGTGAGATACTCACAGCCCCCGGGGGACAAAGGGGCAAACATGAGTGGGGGGTGGGGGCTTTGCAGCCTAGGTGAGCTTGCAGAAAATCAGAACAAAAATGTACTGTTCATGCATGCCTCAACAGGGGCTCCAAGGTGTACACAGAGTCATGTTGTCCCATCCCACGGCTGAGAAGGTGGGGAAAAGAGTGGTGAGGGCCTCAGGGGGATGAAAAAACCTTGCCGGGGTGGCGGCGGCAAGCGCGATGGCCCAGGAGCAGAGCCAGAGGTCATCTGTACTCCCAGGCTGGGTATCCGTGACCACCATCAGCATACTGGAAAGTACTTACCAGTTGGAACCAACTTGGCAGTTGTGGTCGGGTCCAACCTCTGCTTCTTACCACCTACACTATGTGATGACACCCACCTCACCGCCTTCCACTCCACCACCCCCTGCAGTCTCGTAGCCACATGTATGTAGTTTAGGCTTTGTATTTAAGCTTGGACTCGATGAGGCACATACCCCACTCGACGTCTCGATATAGACGTTTGTTATTGTGCGCCCCGCCCTGCTCGATAAGAATCCTGACACTTCTCGCTCGCCTTTTACCATTGGACTTTGGACCTCAAGACCGGTGGATCATTCCCCCGCCCTTGCGTGCTAACTCCCACCCACAGCACCACCGGGTTAGCCAGCCAGACCGAACCCCTGCTTCAGTCAGCCCCTTTGGTGTTGTACCTAGTCAGAGTGTTTACACCAAGACAGATTGGGTGCCTGTTGTGCTTTTGGGCAGTCACTTGGGAATTAGGTCCGACAAGCCTGTAAGTCATCGTACCCATTCCCTCCCCCTTCCCGCGGAGATTATATTCCCGCCGGCATGCGTGGACGAGAGGAGATCCGATTTCCATTGGTGAACGGACTAGCCTCAAGACCCTTCCTATTCCTTTCGGCTTCCGTTTGTATAATCTCTGTCGGAGATTATTGGAATTACTGAATCCATTGCAAAAGCATGTTGATATGGGCTACTAATTGCCTTGAGAAAGTCAGCCTTGCTGATCTTCCTGGAATTGAACTGAGCATGTTCCTCCATTTCCTCTTGATAGAATCACTTGAATTGTGAGAACCCAACAATATCCAATGCTATTTGGGCTCATTAGACTGTACCATTGTAAGATTAGGAGACAACATACTTTGCAGAGCATGAGCTGTGTGGGGAGGGAGACAGAGAACATGAATATTGTGTTCTTTGGCATACCCTAGGAAGTCTTGTGTAAAGTGTGATGCATGTCCATCAACAATGAGGAGCCTAGGATGACCATTGGCAACCACACTTGTTGGGGGATCAAAATTGAACTCAATCCACTGTCTCCCTATCTCTCCAGTCATGTAACCCTTCTTAGAGACATGCACACTGCACCAACACCTGGTTAGCCATGGTATAAATCACCTTTGGCATTGCTCACATTGCATTGAGAGGATTCTCCCAGGTCTCTTTCTTCCTCAATAGAGACCCTTGGAATATTACAGTTGGTGGGAACACCATTCCACTTGCTGAGATGATTGGAATCATAGTGGCTGTCTCCCTGACCTCATTCCATAGGGCCAGTTGCTGGTGCGCTGATGCTGACCCAATATGATGAGTCTTTTGTGTGCATTTGTCAAGGAAACAGCATGTTTCATCCATACTGAAGATGCAGTCCTGCTCAATTCCATAATCTGTGACCATTTGTTGGAGTAAATGGTCAACAGTATTACTGTTTAAGGCACCTCCTCGTATGGTAGTTAGAGTGGTGGACCAGTAGCATCAAACTTTATCACAATGGAAATGTAGGAAGTGACCCAGCCAGTGGATGCCAACTGTAGCTGTTGGGTTGCCAGATCGAGCATGAAGAATCTCATTAGCACGTCAAACACATTGTTTTCAAGTGTCATGGAAGCCCCTGCACAGTCTCTTGCAGGTAAGCAACAATAAGTTCCTCCTCCTCTGGAAGAATCTTCTGCTGCTTGCTAGCAGAGTCCAGTTTTGAAGGATGACCTTGAATTTGTGCAGTAAGCATCGATCTTGGGACCCCATACTTGTTTGCAAGCATGGTTTGGCCTGGCGGTGAGGGCTGGTCCCAGGTTGCAAGATACTCCTCCATGGCCTTTTGTATGGCTGATTCATGTTCTTCAAGGTTGTTTTGTCTTCACAGCTTCTGGGATTTGGCCTGGCATTGTCAACAATGCCTGGGGCAGCTGCTGCTCATAGGCCTGTTTCCTTGTTTTCTGGTCTCACCACTCAACAGAAAGACTACAAAATGAATACATGGGTTCCTTAATGGTACTTAATATTTCTGACAGAGCGAGGTAGGTTCCCGTGCAGATACCAGCCCAGAATTGTGAGATAAGTTCTCAAATCCCACTATTTCTGTCTCCAATGGACATTGTGGATGATCCAGGCAAAGGGCCAATGCAGCATAAATTCCAAAAATCGTTTTGGGTTTAATTACATGAAATGGTGAGGTTTTTGGCTCATCAACTACCTCTCATCGTCTGTGGCTCACTAGGTGGTACAGTCCAGTGGGTGGTACACCACTGTAATAGATTTCTCCAAACTTGTGTTGTTTTCCAAGGTAGTTCATGAGGGATATATGATGATTTTCATCATAAACTTGTATTGATATTTCTAATGATTTCCACTAATAAAAAACACCTCAAAAAATACTATAAATTTGTGACAATTTCCAAACGAGGGACATGTGATGATTTTCATGAAAAACTTGTTGTGATATTCTAATGACTCCTAAGAAAAACATATCATAAAATGCCACAAATTGGTGACAATTTCCAACCCGATTCTAGAGAAGCAATTCCATCCTGGACAAGGGCTGTGACAACAGCCAATCAATGGCATCCGGAACAAGTAGTCAGTTACAAATGTAGAGCAATGAGTTGTTAGAGCACATGTACTAGGTTTTGATGGGCAAAAACATCCAAAGACCAAACTAGGCAGAGAATCAGTCAGCACATGGAGATTTGTAAAGTTGAAAGAGAGACATACCTAAAGAATAAGCACAAGAAGAGTGAGCTTTGGGGCTGTTAGATGATTTGACAAGTTGTTGCAAGAAAGCATTGGTGGCTCCAAAACAATCCAACCAGATTGAAGGAAAGCAAAACCTAGAAAAAACTAGGCAGCAAACTGGTCAGCATGGGGAGACTTGTAAAGTTTAAAGAGAGACATACCTAATGAATAAGCATAAGAAGAGTGAGCCTTGGGGCTTTTAGATGATTTGTTGTGAGACAGTGATGGTGGTTCCAAAATGAGCCAACCAGATCAAAGGAGAGAGAAGCCTAGAAAAGGATGTTTAAAGTGTTTATGACAACAGTGGAATTGCTCAATGGGGTGTGGTACTGTCAACTAGTACTTGCTGAGCATTTGAATGCATCAAAGGGAGCATTGTGATCAGCAAATGCAAAAATAAGATGCACTGAGAGGAGTATATTGTACCAATTATGGTCCTATTGCAATGTCCTTTCATGTGCTACACTTGGGTCTCATGGCTGCAATTGTCTTGAGAGGCAAAGGAGGTGGCTTAGTGGCTTTTGCCATCTTCTTTGCCATCTTTCCACCCTTGCCTTTGACACGAGTCTCCTTGAGTGGTGAGAGTGGGTGGTTGTCTTCAGGTCGGACACTGCCTAAGTCATCCGATAGATGACTCTTGTCCTCTTCACCTGTCCTGAGTTGGTTTGAGCTATGGGTGGATAAGATTGCAGAGGTGGAGGTGGATGTGTACATGGTGGAGGTAGATGCAGATGCAGATGCAGATGCAGTGGAGATGGAGGTGTGAGAGGTGCTGAGAGCTCCTATAGTACTGGTGGCATGTGTTGCTGGTTGTCTTGTTGTAGTGAATATGGTTCAAAGTGCAGAAGCATTGCAAATAATGACATGGGTCAGTTTGATGGAGGAGAATCAACCAGCAGACATACAAATTCTTTTTGACTTGATTCAAGATAGTGGTCTTGTTCTGAAATTGAGTGATTAGCCAGACTCAATGGGCATGTATGACATACCAAAGGTGGAGGCAGTGCCTTGTTTTTTCTCTTGGTGGGTTGTGGGCTCCTGATCATCTGGCACCCAGAATTGCTGAAATCTTGCTCTTTCTCTCCTGTAAAGGTCATTTGGATATCTGACTCAGACCCTGTTACCTGTTGGAGGTACCAATACAGCTCCGCCCACACCAAAACAAAAGGGCAAAATGGTCTCCCAGCACCCAGATGTATGTGGCTGGGACTCCAAAGCTTCAGAGGCCAGGAGTGTGGGGGTCGCTAATGTTCAGAGGACCACAGAATACCCACTAAACCTGCAGGGGGCCTCCTGTCTGACATTGGCAAGGTGGCCTCTACTCACAGGTGAGTAGAGGGGCCATACCGGACTGCCCTTAAATGGTTTTACGTCCCTCCCTGGGCTTCCGCCATACCCCTTTTACAGGCTCAAGCAAGAGCCACTATCTCCACTGTACAGTAGGAGTGAAACCTACTCCCAGAGGGTGTAAGAAGGGTCATGAGGACAATGGGAGTGGTTGTTAGTACAAGGGGCTTGGCCCTTGGCCTCAGCCGTAGGCGCCATCTGTGAGCCTGACCTTGGCCACGGGGGCCTGGTCAGTGTCAGTGTCCACTGTCTTCTCCATTTTGTGCCACATTTTTTTTTTTTTTTTTTTTTTTTTTTTTTGTCAGAAGGGAAGCCGCACTGCTACCAAATCAATGATTTTAGACTCAAAGGAGGGAAATGGTCTCCCGGCCCTCAATGAGATTCATGTTGAAGAGGTGCCCCTAAACGGGGATGTCCATTTCCGGGGAGTTAAGGCTCTTTCTGCCCGTAGCCCAGACGTGACAAACCCCTCAACTGGAACGGCCTGTTCTCTAGAACTCTCCCTCCCCTGAACCCGCAGAAATCGGTTTACCAACCCCATCGCCTGTTGGAGGCACCAATACAGCTGCTACTGCATCTCAAGGGCGAAATGGTCTCCTGGCGCCCAAGAGGAATGCAGCAGTTTCACACCACCGGCTTCAGAGGCTGGGAGTGTGGGGGTCAACGCCTAGGTGAAGTGCTTTATGACGCCATACCCACTAAAACTGCGGAGGGCCTCTAAGTCCGACATTGGTATTGGTGGCCCCTGCCTGCAGCTGACAGGGCGAACCGTACCAGACCGCCCCTAAATTGTTTAACGTCCCTCCCTGGGCGTGGGCATCAGACCACAAAGGATCATGTATCCCACAGCCACTATCTCCACCTTACAGCAGGAGTAGAACCCACTCCCAGAGGGTGGGAGAAGGGTAATGGAGACGACTTATGGTAAAACTCCCCACACCATCCATGCAACGGCTGAAGCCTGCACTCTCAAAGGATGGGGGAGTCACGCCCCTATTGGTAAGGACAAGCAACCAGGCTCCAGATTCAATATCACTGGGCGAAACATCCCGGGGCACAAGGGGTCCACACACCGCGACACCATCCTCGCCGGGACTGCGACTTACTGCGCCAAAGGCTTCCACCCTTCGGGTGCAATTGCCCTACTCAGTGGTACCGCACAGCCAGGGGGGTACTTTTCAATGCAGGTTTTATAACGCCGGACAACCACGAGGCCCACAGTGCCCACATTCCCCAAGGCAACAGCCTTCCAGTGGCCCTTTCCCATCGGCTCCCACTTATACCGGATATCCCCGAAGGGGTCCTACCAATTGGTACACCATGCGAACCTATTAGGTACATTTACATGTATTTTATATGATTTACAGAGCCTACGCGCATATGGCTGTGGCCCACGACATGACCCAAAGGACTCCTTACGCCTAAAGCGGCGGGGATCCCACCCCTATTACGGCTAAGCTAAGCAGTGCTGGTGCCCCCGGTGCTGACCGAGATGATCACACCCTCATATCCAGTAGCCCGGTGACAGATCCGTGCACCTAGGACTGTGCTCAATGCATCACCTGGCCGAGGCCAAGGAGAGGCGAACTGGCCGGGCGTCCAAGGACGCCCAACCATGGCAATAATGGGTTACATGGGTGGGGGTCCATGGACGTTCAAGGGTATCCAGGCCCCCACCCGGGCAATACGCTGTCAAGGGCACATTATGTTGTGCCCCCTCTTCAGCATTGGGTGTCCGCAGACCTCCATGGAGGCCACATGGTATCAGCGCGGAACTTGAGGATGCCTCGTGGGCAACCAAGAAATTCCCGGAAAATTCAGCGAGCATTCTGGCGACCCCTGGTGACCCCAGAGCAGACGTATCGGCTAGGGGGTCGTGCCCGCAGGCACCCAGGGGAGTTGCCAGAGCGGCAGCGCTGACTGTGTTCTGATTCCCCAGGGGGCGGGGTGATGCTTTTTCAAGGCCACCCAGCCTGGGTACCACTATTCTACGGAACAAGGAGAGTCTCGGATATGGGGGAGCACGACCCCCGCACTGGTTTCCTACCTGTCTGCTCACTGGCGCCCCGCTGCGATGAGGTGGCGACCACAGGGCAACAACTACATACAAGAAAAATCTGCGAAAAGCAGAGAAGTAACTAAGTACCTATACGAGAAGGTAACTATAGTCAGCGAGGCCCAGGCCCAAAGCCCGAGCCAGCAACCCACTCGTCGCCTCCCGTGACGACGACCATGACCGGGGGCCAGAGCCCAGGGTCATCTGCAACCCCCGACCACTTACCTTGACCACCTTTGGCTGCCCTGTTGAGGACGTTGCCCAGTTGGAACTACTTGGAAGTAGTGGTCGGGTCCAACCTCCATTTTGTGCCACTTTTTTTTTTTTTTTTTTTGGTGGGTCAGGGAGGCGGCTCTGCCGCCGACACCAAGAAAGGTCAGAGAGGGGAACTGGTCTCCCGGCCCCTTCAGCTGACAGTTCTGTGGAGTGGCGCCCCATCATCCGGCACCGCCTGTTCTCTAGAACTCTCCCTACCGTCACCTGCAGGAATCTGGTTTAAGACCCTGTTGCCTGTTGGAGGCGCCAATACAGCCCTGCCTGCGACTGTACATAAGGGTGAACTGGTCTCCTGGCACCCAGATGAGAACAATCCGAGGCTCCAAGGCTTCAGAGGCCAGGAGTGTGGGGGTCGCCACCAGCCGGAGCAACTGCGGAATACCCACTAAACCTGCGGGGGGCCCCCAGTCCGACATCGGTGATGATGACCCCTGCCTGCGGCTGACAGGGCGCACCTTACCGGACCGCCCAGAAATTGTTTAACGTCCCTCCCTGTGGCCCAGCCGTCTGCCCTAAGTGAGCTCAGGCAGGACCCACTATTCGCCACCTTACGGTAGGAGTGGTACCTACCCCCAGAGGGTGACGAAAGGGTGATGAGGACGACGGGGAAGTTTGTAAGTGTAAGTAGGTGAGTGGCCGCGTTAAGCATAAGCATTATCCGTGAGGGCACGCAGAATTGTCTCTCTCTTTGAGACGTACCACGAACTCACGATCTCTCCGGGCGCCTGGATGGCACGCAGTATTCGTTCGTCTCTACTACTAAGCCACACCTTGGTCCTGTGTCCCGAAAGACAGGACACGGGAGGTGGGAGCTTACTGTGAGCACCTCCTTGGGGGGCGGGCTTATTGTCGGGTGGTGCAACGTCATCCCCGCCATCCTCTGTTCGTGTTATGAGATGCGCCCAATCCATTAGGGCGCCCTTGCGGACTATTCCTAACGCGTGAACATCTCCATGATTTTCATCACGGATTGAGCCGCGACCCTACTACAACTCGCGTTGATTGGATATAACTTAACCCGGCAAGCGTCTGTTATCGACAAAGCCGAGCAACTGGCAATACTTTATTCTCTCAAGTCAGTGACAGGCAACTCTCCTGTCACTGCTACGGCCCACGCCTGGGGACTAATTGGTGTACCTCACCCCACTAACGCTTCCCGTTATCCTGCACCCGGTTTGTAATAGCCATACGGCTCCAGATTCCCTGGGTGTCGGAACTACCAGCCTTGCACAGCGTGACCCACATACTAAGAAGGGGAGTAAAGCCGCCGTACTAACGTCCACAGGGCGATCAACCCACTTCAGTGACAACGTTGCCACTGGATTTAACACCCGAAGGCGTGGATGTGTAGACCCCGTGGGAGGGGGTACCCTGCTGTGGGGGCATACGGTTCAATCCCGCAGCCAGCACTGTATTGCGCTATGTCCACATCGGGCTGTTATCACCTGAATTCCCCCTTTTATCGTCCCCTATCCTGGCCAATTCCAGGTCCCTTTCGGGGCAACCCGAGTATCCAGTGTTTAGGCAGAGAGACTCCAAGGGTTACGCGCACTAGCACTTGGGGTCACTTCAGTCACTCGGCCCGCGTGGCTCCACCGTCACCCCGAAGGGATCTCCCGGCGGCCACGAGGACCTCACAGGCACCAATGGCGTGACCACGGTTATGGCTCAGGGGTAGCGCTTGTTACGCACCGCCATTACAGCGCCTCTTCTTACTACCTCTTTCCACGAGAGGTGCGCCTTCACTCCGCCTTTCGCATAGGCCGTGTGGGGACAGGCTTTGCCAGAGGTGGGCCAGGGTGCTAGGACGCGCTCCGAGTGCAGAGTCTGGGATCATCGAAGCTGTTAGGCCCGTACCCAAATTGGGATCATCGTGTACACGCGTGAACAGCCCTGAGATCATAGCTATTTTTCTCTTTCCCTCCGTGGAGGCAGCATACCCAACGTGAAATCATAGCTGTTTTCATCTTTCCCTCCGTGGAGGCAGCATATCCATGCTTGTTACCATTACGCATGCACACTACCCACGACCTAAGCGATCATTTCACTCACCCCCGGCCGGACCCATAAGGTGGCACATGAAGGGGGCTTACGCGTCGGCCTTCCTCGACACCCGGTTTATGCTACCCTTTGCTGCTCCACATGACTTCCAGTGCCCGATCAACAGGGAGTGAGACCCCGCCTAGAGCAATGGCCACACCGGCCACCCCGGGTGCGTCAGGGGGGAAATGGTCTCCCGGCCCCCAAGACGAGACACCACGGCGGCGGAGGTGAGATCCCCCGGTTCTGCTTCCATTCCTCCGGATATCCCCGAAGGGGTCCTACCGAATGGTGGTGCATTGGAGCTTGACATCGTAAGGGCTAGTACCCCATTCGCCAATGCAAATCCGCTCCTGCTGCGCCTGAGCGCTTCCGAACACGAGGACCGTGTCACGGCCTCACTCCTCAGATCACAGAACCACGGACAGCCCCCATGAGGGTAAGCACCAGATCAGCCACGAAACACGAGGAGGCGGGCCCCCAACGCGCGTCGCAGCGAAAGTGCAGGCAAAAATGTAGGAATATGGGTAAACGCAGCAGGTAACTGCAGAGTGAGGAATCTGGACGACGCCCGTTTCCAGGGAGTAAAACCCCGGACGTGGCTGATGATAAACGCATACGTCCCATCGACTACGAAGTGAGGCGTGCAGCGCCCTGCTCTCACTCCAGACGTACACGAGTGAGCTTATGCAAAGGGGGGTGGGGGAGTGGGCTACACGGACTCTAACCGTATGGACCTGCTAAGCCACAGCCGACTCCCCAGCCCAACGCACGCAAGATGGCGGACGGAAGATGGAATGGAAATGGATAAAAAAAATGATACGATTGCCAGTATACGCACCTAGGCCACTCTTAGCTATCCCGAAAGACATTGCCTGCCTGGAACCAACTTGGAGGTGGTGGCCAGGTCCAAGCTCCATTTTGTGCCACCTACACTATGTGATGCCACCCACACACCACTTCCCACCTCACTCCCTCCTGCAGTCTGGTAGCTGCATGTATGTAAATTAGACATTGTATTTAAGCTCAGACTCAATGGGGAATGTCCCTCACTCAATGTCTCAATTATAGACATTTGTTATTGCGCCCCACCTTGCTCGTATTGAAATCCCAACTTGCTCACTTGCCCCTCAGTCATTGGACTTCAGCCCTCAAGACTGTGTGGACCATTCCCCCACCCTTGTGTGCTAACTCCCACCCATAGCACCGCTGGGCTAGCCAGCCGGACCGAACCCCCACTTCAGTCAGCCCCTTCAGTGTCATACCTAGTTGGAGTGCATAGTTGCTGAGACAGATTGGGCGCCCATTGTGCTTTTGGGCAGTTGCTTGGGAATTATGTAGGTCCAACAAGCCCCTAAGTCATTGTCCCCATCTTCCCCCTTCTTCCTCAGAGAGTATATTCCCACTGGCATGCGTGGATGAGTGGAGAACCTAATTCCGTTGGTGAACGGACTAGCCTCAAGCTCTTCTCTTATTCCTCTTTTGGCTTCCACTCGCACATCTCTGTTGGAGACTGTCAGAATTACTGATTCCATCACACCTAGTGTGTGTGCCTGAGCCAGAACTAGTCATATACATTGCCCTTGTGATTGGTTCTGTGAGTTTGAGTGGCAATATGGGGCTGGTGGAGGCAATAGGGGTACCACTGAACAGTCCAGCTGACCTTGTTTGCTGGAGTCTTGCAAAGAGTGAGTCAGATGCAGATGTGGGATCACTCTCATGCATGTTTGGGGGGCCAGCACTAGATTCCTATGCCTGAATTGAGGTGATAGCAAGGGAGGATGTAGGTGGTGCTCTCTCATTCTGTAGGAAGTCCACAATGTGTTTCACAGGGCTGCTGAGATTAACAATTGGCCCACTTTGGGTGGAAAGGCCCTCTGCTAATGCTGTCATGTCTTTGGTGATCTTTGATCTGTCAACTGACCAGGTTCCTGTGACTTCAAAGGCCTTCAGTGTATTCTCCAAAGTGAAGGCTCTCTCATATGGCCCTGCTATTGCCTCCAAATAGTCCTGCTGGGTTATTTTCTTCATGTATTAATTAGCTCACTTCTCAGTTTCCTTCTGGTATATTCTTTTGAACTGAGCAAACCCACAGACATCAAGTGCTATTTCAGATGGGTATCAGGGGCAGGACATCAGTCTCATGGAGAATTCTCACTTTGAAGAGCATGTGTGGTGTTTGGGGGAAGACAGAGCACCTCGATGTTGTTGGTTTTTGCATATTCAAGGAAGTCTTGAGTGAAATGTGAAACATGCCCATCAACAATCAAGAGGTGAGTCCATCCATTTGCCAATTCATGGGTTTGGCTGTTGAAATTGACCTTGATCCATTCCTGGCTAATCTCACCAGTAATATAACCCTTTTGTGACATTTGGATACTAAAATCTTGATGTCAGCATCCCAATTGGCTGCTGTAATGTCATGAAATGAAACATACAATGCATTCAAGGGGTTCTTCCAATCTGCACTAGCTCGGAATTGTGCTCCTTTGAAGATCACTGTAGGTCTAAACACCTTCCCAGCTGCTGATATGATTGGAATTGGTGTTGCAGTTTCTTGATTCTCATCATGAATGGCAATGGGCTGGTGACTAGATTCTGTGGACCCAATATAGAGTGTCTTGGATGTTGGTTTATCCAGAAATGTTGATGCTTCATCCATAGAGAAGATGCAATCAGGGGAAATGGAAAATTTTGTCACAATTTCCCCAAGAAGCTGGAACCAGTGATCAACAACTCTTTCATTTACTGCCCCACTGCATACAGAGCTCTGTGTTTTGCTCCAAAATGTGAGAATACTGCTTCCATGATGATCAAGGAAGCAATTGAGCCATGATCGGCTGACTGGGCACTCCAGTCCCATGCTCTGAGTTCTTAGTATCTCATTCGCTCTTCTTTTGCACTGCTCTCAAGTGTCAGGGAAGCCCCTGCAGGCAGCATCCTTCAGGTACTCAAGAAGAACTTGCTCTTCCTCAGGAAACAGCTTCTGATGAAGCTTAGTGGACTCTAACTTTGATAATCGACTATTCAAGCAAGCTGAAAGAGTTGATTTGGGGATGCCAAACCTCTATGCACATATTCAAAGTCTGGCCTTCTGGGAGCTTGGCATCTGATGGTATGCCTCCATGGCTGTACTGATAAGTTCTTCATAGTCTTCATTCTTGATTTGATGTTGTTGAGCAGCCGATCTTGTTCTTCCCATTGAGGAATGATTGTAGGATGATTTTGGTTGATTACAGGACACTGAGGCAATCAAGGGACTTAAGGGACCCCACATGAGGTTTTCGTAAGATAATTACATTAATTGAAGCCACCATGGGCATCCCCTCTGCCACAGGGACCTTAAATTCAGTCCTTATCTGCATTGTAGGGCATGGGGTATGCTAGGTAAGAGGCCGGTGGGCGCAAATGACAAAATAATATCTTTATAATAGATGTAGTATGCAATAAACACTGGCTATATGTCACTTTTCTTACCAGGAGGTGCATGTCCTGCTGAGTGAAGCATCCTGCTGAGTGAGGTTCCATAGTAACTCAAAAATTTGCACACAAAATCATAGTTAAACATTAAACATTATGTATATAATAAAAACAGTTTAGTATCTACATGAAGGCCTTGGCAGATGGGCCAGCCAAGGACCATACATACCCTGTAAGCAGGATTTCTGCCAGCATACTAGGTGGATTGTTTGGTTTTCCAACTTTGTGCACCTAAACTGACAACATTTTATTTGCAGTAAGATAGCTAAGTAAGTGTGCAAGTTCCAATCAACTGACCTGCTGCTAAGATTGACTAGATACCAAGCCTGGCTCACTGAGCTTGAGACCAAGCAATGGTACATGCATAGCTGGTATCACTCACAAGCAAATAATCTTCTGCAGCTTCATATGGCAGACCCTGAAACACTTGAACAAGAACTACAGTACTTCACCACATTCCATGCCACCTAAGAGGATCACACTATAGCACTCCATGTACATAGCATAAATTGTTTATATTATATTCCTCATGTAGCATGAACTTATATGAGTGGACTGTGAGGCATAGAAGGCAGGTGGTGAACTGTCAGAGCTGACAGAGGTGATGCCATTTTCAGGCCACTTCTGAGCCCACCACCAGATGTGCCACCCAGTGCCAGCACTGAACAAGAGAAGGAAAAATTGGGAAAAATGATACATACAGAGTATGTACGGTCCTTGGCCAATGTACGTTCCTTGGCCGAAATCGCATTTCCTGTCCAATGTAAATAGTTAAAATTCTGCAATAAATATAATACATTTGTATGATATATATCTATATCTAGGAACTTTTGCGAGACAATCGCCTGAGCCGATCGTCAGTCAGATCACAATCAATCCTTGCATGTCCCATAACATTGCATCGGAGACTGGTAAAATTCATATTAATTCACTAACAGTACACTATGCATATAAGGAACATCCTGTTAAAAGTTGGGATTATAAAAAAAATTCCTTCATGCCATGCACAGGCAATGAGGAAGGCTGCAGTCTGACATGCCACTTGCCCTCCCCCACACACAGAACTCTTCCTGCATACATAAACCCCTCTAAACTCTTCTAAATGCCTCGACCTCCTAAAAGTCAAGTAGCAAAGAAGCAAATTGAGTGCAAGAAGGCCACAGAGAGTCGTGAGGCTGCAATCAAAGAATATCAAGACCAGGTTGCAGCAGGATCAAAGCCAAGTATTCCCAAATTGGCTCAAAAGCATGGTATCCCAGAATGTACTCTCCGACATCTGCTCAATCCTGGCAATCACAGCATTGATGACTTCAATGCAGCAAAACAGAAAATCCCTAAGGTTCAGGAGGAAGTAGTTGTTCAGTGGTGCCTGGAGCTGTCCTCTCGTAATATTCCCCTTGACTGCAGCAACCTACTCCTGTATGCAACAACTGTGCTTCAGACTACCCAATTGGGTGAAAAGCTCAGTCCGAGGTGGGTTGATCGGTTTCTCACAAGGCATCAGAGTCGTCTTGGTCAACAGTGGGCCCGCCCTCATGACCGTATTCAATCTGCTGCTGCTACACCTGAGGTGATTGCTGGCTATTTTGCTGCATATACAGTGAGCAAAAAAACTGATTTTCAAAGGGCAAATTTTGCTTGTGAGTCAAATTGTAGCCCAGAAGACAAAGGTAAACCCGTGGGAATTTGTGGTAACAAAGCTGAATATCATGTCCTTTGTTGTGTCAAACAGCAAATATTTGGCCCTCTTTGTTGATTTGATATTGGATTTAGAATACACCCACTCAACCAATCAGTTTTTTTGCTCACATTGAAATCAGGCCTAGGCATGTCATATCATATGACTAAACCCTATATATTTTGTAACCTGCCCTTGAGAGTATATATACCACCTCTGGGCATCATCTACCCCCCAGCAGACATGTCCTCCAACACCCAGCAACTATTGGGACTTTACTCCAAAATGCCAAATCCTGTCATCAGGTGGCTGCCCAGATGCATGTCAGCTACTCTACAGTTCAAAGGCTTTACTTTTCTGTCAAAGACAGCCTGCCCAAGCACCCTGGTGGGCATCCAAGGCAGCTTGTAGTTAATGATCAGCACCCCCTTGCCAGAAAGTCACCTCTGGAGCAGCCAATACTGGCTCACAACTCAAGAGACTTTCAGACCTCAATATCACTCTCCAAACAGTTATGAATACCCAAGAAAGGCAGGTGTCAAGACTGTCATAGAGCAGAAAAGGCTATTTCTTTCAAGGGCTTGTTGGCGGAGGAGCTTTGGAGCACCACCACTGGACTCTGGAGGGCTGGGGCATGGTGAATTGGTCACATGAGACTAATATTAATAGGATGGGGTCAAATGGGAGGGCCTAGGTATGGACAAAACCTGGGTTTGGCCTGAAGCACAATCACACCAGTGGATTGTCAACTTTGGGGGCAGATTCTTGATGGCTTGGGGCTGCACACCTGCCCAAGGAGTGGACCATATATGCACAATAGATAGGAGAATGTATGCTGAGCTGCACACTAGCATTCTTCAAGGTGAATTCCTGGCTACTGTGGAGTTTTATGGGCTGGACTGGCCTTGGCTCACCTTTCAACAGGAAAATGACCCTAAAGACACCTTTCAGAAGGCTCCAAAATGGTTCCAATAGATCAAAGTCATTGTCTTGAAGTGGCCTGCAGTCACCCAGCCTCAGCCCATTTGAATATGGGTGGCAACACCTCAAGTGGCAGCCCAATGTCTATGGGCCCCTCCTGCTGGTGTGGATGAACTTTGGGGGCAAGTGCTGGTGGAATGGGATAGAACACCAAGTAAGGTTTGTAAAAATGTGGTTGACAGCAAGCCCAGAAGGATAGAGGCAGTGATAAAGGCCAAAGA
>Ga0307515_10004984_pt1 | contig 27090 bp, 11 predicted proteins | sample 17_EM_MG_FD_194513 | JGI IMG/M metagenome (GOLD analysis project Ga0307515, IMG submission 194513) | Populus trichocarpa ectomycorrhiza microbial communities from riparian zone in the Pacific Northwest, United States - 17_EM | ecosystem: Host-associated > Plants > Roots > Unclassified | place... | reverse complement strand
AATTTAATCAGGACCTCCAGATTGAATGCGTTGCCAAGACCGCGAGCTCTCAGTTGATTGAATTAATTGAGTCTTGGCATTCAATTCAATTCAATATTGAAGCCTCGTTAAATGATTTGCAAGCCTGTGCACGGAGCTCTACCAATGCTCCGCAAAAGCTCCGCACGAAGCTCCGAACAAAGCTCTGCTCGAAGCTCTGCGAAAGCTCTACACGAAGCTCCGTACGACGCTCTGTAAAAGCTCTACTCGAAGCTCTGCTCGAGGCTCTGCTCGAAGCCCTATATAGAGCTCCAAAGCTCTACTAACACGCAGCACTAATATACTAGGAAGGTTCTACAATAGCTCGTACGAACGCCCGTACGAACACCTATACAATCAATTAATCAATTGCCCATACAATCGTCTCTATAAACGTCTCTGCAACTGATCGCCCGTACAAACGTCTACACGTCTACACATCTACACGTCTGCACGCCTGCACGTGGCTCTACACGAAGCTCTACATTAAGCTCTACATTAAGCTCTACACAAAGCTCTACACAAAGCTTTACACAAATCTCTGCACGAAGCTCTACACGAAGCTCTACTAGGGCTCTATACGAGGCTTTGCCTAAAGCTTACCCCCTAGTAGTAGCAGAGGTACTCTAGGCCAAGGGAGGATATTTTTAAGGAAGGACCCAACTATAGCACCTACTAGGTGTTGTAATAGCTTTAAGTAGTAGATATCTACATATCTATATAGTTTTATTAATATTAGCAGACTATTTAATAAGATACAATACGTGCTTAGGCTTTTAATAACGCGTTTTTTTAACTTTAACGAAATTAATATTAGGACTAAGTAATAGCCGTATTATAAAATTTATACTATTTAGAAGCCCTAAGTCTTAAGAATAATATATAAACTTTAAGTGATAATAACGCGTTATATAAATTAATTAATTAGATATCCGTAACCTCTATTTAGCGAATTTTGCTTATGCTTTTAACAAAACTCGCTAAACCCTCTTAGACGTGATTTTGTAAGGAGACGGCGTAGCTGTTATTCTAACGCTAGCCAAAAAAAATCACGTCTAAGCTCGCTAAGGTAAGGCCTATAGTATACTAACCTAAGCAAAAGCGTCTATATAAAAAGTGACTAGGTTGCGCGGGAAAGTAAACGCTAAGGATTCTACGCAGTTTTAATAGGTATGTGTATATACCGAACAGGCATATAAAAATACTACTACCCTATGAAATTTAGAGTTAACTCGCACCCTAGAATGGGAGGATATCTAGATTTAAAAGGCGGTGAGCTAAGACGGTTAATTTCTTAGCGGTAAAGACTTTTAAAACGCACCTCTATACTATAAGCGAGTCTCTCTAACTTTAATCCAATATGCAAAAACTTGTTCCTTTACACGTAATCGATAATAAGATATTCTTAATATAGAAGTAACTAGATAGAAACAAAATACTAAGCTAAAGAAATTCTAATTAACGCCTTAATTCTTAATAAATGCTAAAAGTTAAAAATGTAATTACAAATATCTTTCCCTATAAGAAATCTCTTATACCTTAGACCTCTTAGGATCTCTATCTATAGTAGGATCCACCCTTCTCTTATATACTCTTCTCCTTAATATCTCTTTTAATAAATCCTCTAATGCCTTTCCTAATTAATCTCCTTGCTTATACGGTTTGCTTCTCTTAGCTATCTCTATTATAATATCTTTAAGTAGTTTATATATCTTAGCATAATAGCGAAAAAGACGGGGGTTCTTAGTATAGTATAATGTAAGTCTCTTTAGTAGTATATCCACAACTAAAACCTAGGTAGGATACCAGCATATTACTACGATAGGGCCAAATATAAATACGAATGATTTATAACTAGGGCTTTAGAGATATCTTAAGTCCTTTCTTATATAACAAGAAGGCAACCACGAGATGAGGTACTTTAGTTGTCTACGCGAAATCATAGTATTGGAAATCGTTAATACTTTAAATAGGGGAGATGCAACTCTAAGAAATGTTATAAGATTAGCTAAGCTATTTTTTACTTATTTATTAGTATTGCTAAATAAATATAGAGGTCTTATAAATATACCTTAAGTTACTGGCAAAACGTGTTTAGAAACCGTAACTGTATCCGCCAGTTAAGGTAAGTCTATTTTGGCCTCGCTATAGTTCTTTATTAGCTTAAGTAAGCCTTTTTTAGCTTTGCTATAGCCTTTTAAGTCCTTAAAGTAATTAAGGTATATTTTTTATACACTTCCCTAAACCGTATCCTCTTATATATCGCCCTTTATATTATTGTTGTTTTTATAAGGATTGACTTTATTAGGTATTTAAGCAGGCGTATAAGGTATCCGTTTCCGCATAGGGTTAGAAAGCTACAATTGTTTTTACTCCCCGCTATTAAATACCATGTCTTTATTATTAATGCAATTCTAGGATAATTTAAGGTTTCCAGTAGGTTAGTAATTAGGTATATTACCCTCGAGGTAGTAGTATATAGTAATGTTTCTATAAGTACTGGTTAAGGACTATAAGGGTACTTTTAGTCCCTTACTCGGCTACATCCTAGGAGCTCTTAGGGGCTGCTAAGGCTAGCCTTCGGCTAGGCCTTGGCCACCCCTTATAAGCTCCTCGAGCTTGCAGCCTCCTTCCTCCCCTATTAGTTCGTCTCCGTATAAGGCTATTGCCTACTCTTTACTATATCGTCCTCTTCTATCGACTCCCTATGTAACTCATACTCGGCTTGCCTGCTCCCTACCGTATACCCTAGCAATACTGCCTTATAAGGACCTATAGGTTATATTAGCAACGTATTTAAGCTTAGTTAAGGTAATATATATAATATTTAGTATTCTTATAAAGATCGTAAGGGGTATATAATTAAGAGGTTAGGTTTAAAGATAAGTTAATTTAATAGCATATAAGAACTAGGAGTACGACGTTTATATTCCATTTCTCTCCTAAGGCGAAGTTAGGATAGAAGGCAAAAGGGAAAGGCGGAGCACACTAGCCGCCCTTTTCCACCTTATATAGTGTTTATAGTACAATATTTAGTAGCTATAATTACTCTTAGCTTATATATCGTCTGCGCCTAAGACTATGGGCGCCTAGAGTAATCTATAAGTAAGGCATTATTAGGAGTAGTTATTAGCTAAGCTGTTACTAAATTTAAATGGCTGATAATCCCTAACAGACGCCGTATATCTTAGTTGGTTTAGAAGCGTTTATATAAAGTTATAAACTAGAACCGGAAGTTAATAATAACCCTTAATAACGCCTCTCTTAGTAGGAATAGCATTGTGTAATCTACTTCCAACGCCTATCCTTCTCGGGGTAAGACACTACTTAAGCAGTAAACTTATCCTAGCCAGTTAATCTTATATATTAACCCCCTATCTATATTAAAGGAGCTATTAGTGCCTATAGGGTAATTTAATTAATATTCTAGCTAAGCCCTTTATAAGCGCTCCGCCTTATACGGGCGGTAATTAACTTTTATTAATCTGCCTTGCATCAGGAGAGATTTTTTACTTAAGGCGTTAAGAAGCTAATACTTAGAGGTCTATTGGCTTATTCTATATCCTAATAACATTAACTACGATTTCTCCTTAAGTGGTATCCTGAATAATAACTAGTGGAGTAGTTGCCTAATAGATTAGCTTTAATTATATTCTAAGATTTACTATAAAGAAGAGAACTATCTAAGTAGGAACTGTGGTTCTTTAAATATATAATACTACGCCTAAGAAATTATTTATATCAATTTAATAATATAAGTGAGCCATATCCAGGGGCACGAAATACGTATAATATCGTATGCTCTTTTAGATAGTGATAACTGTTAATTCTATTAAGGTAGACTACGTAGTCTATATACTGACGCGCCTTCCCCCCTAATTAGTTATAAGTAAGTGGTTGGTGCACTAAACGCGTAAGTACGCGTTTGGTACAACAGGTGCTGTAATTATACACTAGCGGTACTTAAAGATAGACCTACTTATATATAACCTCCATAATTACTTTTTAATAGAACCGTAAAACATAAAAGAAATATATAGGAAATCCCTCCTAAGATACCTTCTAGGCTACCTTCTAAACGGTGCTTTAAGCTGGCCGTAAGTCCTACTTATGGCCCGTAAAATGAACCGTACGGCCTTCTGACGAACTGTAAATAAACTATACGGCCTTCCGACAGGCCGTAAATAAACCGTAAGTGCTCTATTAGTCTTATTCTACCCATTCTATAACCTTTAAATTAAGCTTATTTGGATTAATTAGGGTTTTAAGAGCTTAGTACGGCTTTGCCTTAGTTATAGCATCCGCTAGGTTGTCTCCGCTGCTAATCCATTTAACCTCTATAATCTTATGTTGTTTATAGGCCTAACGTAAGCACATTAGGTTAACTATAAGCCTCTTCTCTTATATTATACCTAGTTTAACTATATAGTTGTAGAGGGACTTTAAATCGGTGTATGGAACTAGGGGTAATTACTCTAATTATAGGATCTTCTAGATTGTTAACTTGATTGCGGCTCCTATATTAAAGCTATAAGCTAGTGCGTATAGCTTAGAAGCTAGTATACTGCGGGTTACTTATTTACACTTAATTAAAGACTAGTAGATTATATTTATATCCTAATTATAGTCTATAAGTATAATTATAAAGCCAATTTATAATAATAGGTCCCTATTATTAGCGAAGGAGGTATCTATAAATACCAGTAAGCTAAGGGAATTTGGGTTTAGTGGTATAAAAGTAAGTCCTCTTATTGCATTATTAATTTACTACTAAATGCGTTTATTAAGCTGCTTAATATTTTTCTCTTATAGATCTATTACCTAGGCCGTAAAGGATAGATTATAGGTAGATTTGGGTTAACAGACTGTGGCAATATAGGCGCCTCTTACACACTGTGCAACGTATTAGTCCTTTATATTTATGGTCTTATAGGTCTCTCTATAGGAACTAGTAAGGTCCGTAGGCTTTGCTATAATAAGCTTTAGGTTTTAAGCCTAGCGTTCCTAAGTTAGCTAAATTAGGTTACCCTTTTATATAATTAAGCCTCTATTAAACTTAATTAAAGTCTACTTAGTTAACTACTCTTATAGCTTTATTAAGAATTTTACCTCTTATAGTTTAGTCTCTTTAGCGTCCGCAAAAGTCCGGTCCGCTAAAAAGAGGGTATTATCTATTTAGAGTCCAATAATACTAAGGCCGTTTAATAGGGTGTATAAGAGGTACGGGTTATAGGTTAACTGTTCCATTTTAAGTTTACTAATATAATGCTAGTAATATATTTTAAACCAATGGTTTTTAGCTTCTGGCACTCTATAAAGGGGTTTTATAATCTATAAAATTGTTCCTAGTTATAAATTAAGCTTAAGGGGTAGTCGTATAAAGATGTCTCTACTTAGGTAGGTATTAGACTGTATATAGGCTTACGAGATATCCTATAAGTAGAGGGCTACGGGTTTAGTTTACTATAGTCTAGGCATAAGTGCAAGTATAATCTATTAACTAACCTATTAAATTATAGGCAATTATGTAAGGACTAAGTTCTTTCCCTAGTTATTATAAGCTTATATAATAAGCCTTAATTTTTTAAAGGCTTTATTAGTACTGGGGTGCTTAATTTTATTAATAAAGCGTAAGTTAAATATACGGACGCCTTGCGGAACGTCTCTCTCCGTTACGGCCGTAAAAACACCCTTTTTAAGTAGTTTATTAATTTCCTTGCGTTATAAGTCCGTAAAAAGTGTTTTCTATACTAGAACTAATATATCTATAGGTGGAAGTTGCCTTATAGATATACCTACGGAGGTTAGGTAATTCTTTATTATAGGGTTTTTAGTTATAGGGTGCTTTTAGGGGTGTCCTTAACAGCGCTTTATGGTAGGTTTAATAGGTTTCTAAGGGACTTCTAAAGTAGGTAGGGGTGCTTCTAGTTTATCTAGTTTAATAGTATAGGTATTTTTAGACTAAAAGTAGGGTTTTACGGACGTGCTTCTAAAGTTAGTTAGTTCGCTAGGACGTTATATATAGTACGTTTCGTCTTCTACAGCTAGTAGACAATAAGGTCCAGTTTAATTACCGCTCTTACGCTATATAAGGACTTTAGAATTAAGCGGGAGGTTATAGACTAAGGTTATATTAGGTCCGTTACGGTAATACAGGGCGCTATTAACAGCTTTTTTAGCCCATAATTTAACTATTTCGGCTATTACCTTCCGTATTATAGCTACTTGTTCTATAATAGACGGGGCAGGAGGGCCTAGGTAAGCTTACTTAATAAGTTTAATAAACTAGTATACCTTAACTAGAACAGCTTTTGTTAAAATAGCCATAGCTATAGCGTACTATTAGAATTTCTTGCTAATAAAGTTCCTACCGGCGTCGTAGGTAATATTCTTAGGGGGTCTAACGTATATATTAATCTAGCAGGTCCGTAAAATATCCTAAGTATATTTTATAAATATATTTTATAACTAACGGGCGGCTTAATAGCGGGTTGCCTTATTAATTATGTATAATACTAGGCTGCCGTTAATATACATAATATCTACATACATTAAGTAGTTAAAATTAAGGTCTTTATAAAGAGTAAACTTAAATTAGCCTAGGGAATGTCTATATTTCTAACAGAAGGAGCAGTATTTAATTAGGTGGTTAATTACCTTCTTATTAATATTATTATATCCAGAGCGTTTAAGGACTCTATATAGCTTTTTAGCTAACAGGTAGCCGAAACAGCAGTATAGGCGGTAAATTTTAGTACTAGTAAGGTAGTACGGGTTATAGTTAAAAGATTCCTAAATATAGGTCTATAAAGTCTCTCCCTATATAAGAAACGGGTGTCTAAATTATTATATAATTAGTAGGGTAATATACTTACTTCCTAGGGCAGTTGCGGGGCTAATTAGGGTGTCCGTAATATTGTTATAGTAAACCTATAACTTATCTATATCCGCAAAACAGAGTAAAAAAGGGGTGTCCGCTTTTACTACGTGGAAGTTAACTAGGTTAATTAGGGTCTTAACTATAACTAATTTAATTAATGCGGTTAAGCTAATGCCGAATTAGACGTTTATAGCCCCAGTTTATATAGTATTAATATCCGTATTATTATTTATGGTGGTCTTATATATAAGGTATTATCTATAACCTATAGTAGACTTTTTAGAGGTACCTATATCGATTATAACGCTATAGAATTCTTTAGGGGTATAGCGTTTTATAGTAATATATGCAAATAGGTCCTATTTGTAGTCTATAATATCTATAATAGATCTAACAGGTATACTTATAGGTTAGTTTTTAAGTGCGATTAAGTATATAAAGGAGCGGTCGGCTAATACGGTTATAATATTAAAGGCTTAGCCGTCTGTAAAAGGTTTAAAGGTACTTAGAAATATCTCTAAGGTCTTCTATTCCTAAGTATTTAAATTAAAGTTAATTATAAGGGCTTTCATTAACTTGTTAAGAGACTCCTCTACTTTCTCTCCTTTATAGTTTAAGATAAACTAGTTAATCTAGCTGTTAAATCTCTTCTTAGACTTATTACGTTCTTCCTAGGTATACCTTATAGACTAATATTCTTCCTTACTATATATAAAGCACTTCTAGTTAGTTTGTTTATAGGGGTATACTTTTATATAGGAGTTGATTTAGGGGTTACGGGTAGGACTTAGTCGGTATAGGTACTGCTAGCGGTAGTAGCGGTCCGTAAAGTAGGCGTTTAAGTTAGTTTATAGGTTTTACAGGTCCGTAATAAAGGCTTAAGTACTGCCTAGCGGGTTTAAGACTTTATATATTATAATAAAGGACCGTAAATTATTAATAAGGCCAGTTAAGGTGTCTATAAGCTTATAATAGGTATATTTATAGGGCTCTACTTCCTAGTAAGCCATAATAAGTTTATTATATAGAAAGTTATTTGTTTAAAGCTTAATATTAAGGCCATACTATAGGTGCTAAAGGTCTTTAATAAGGATTTACAGGCACTCTATAGTTGGTTTTTTGGTATTTTTATTAATTACGGTCCGTAACTTAATTATATTCTATTAGGTAAGGATATTACACTTATATTCTAGCCCTTTAAAGTAGTTATATATAGCTTTATATAGCTTATTAAAGGCAACACTAAGGGGGTTACTCTTAAGGTTAGTGTAGTAGTGGTTAAGAGCTAGGCCGCGCAGTATAGTAGAATAGGCTTAGCTAAGTTCCTATTTAGGAATATTAGCCTTCTAATAAAGGTCTGTAAAGATAGTTAGTTTAAAGTTAAAGTTATTATTTTTATTATAATACTTAGATTTGTTAGTATAGAGCTTAGCTAGGTTAGCTAGCTCCTTATTATAGGTCTTTACTTAAGTAGTTTACAGATCTATAACTTAAGCAATAGAAGGGTTTTAGTCCGTATTTTAGTTTACGGGGGTATTACGGTCCATAACTTAAGTACTAGGTATACTTTAGCCTATAAGATTAATTCTAAGATCTCTTTAGTCTATAGGACGAATTTAGTTAAATAGGTTATTAATAAGACTAGAGATCCTATTAAGTTTAAAGGAGGTAAAGAGTCCGCTGGTTTTAATGTAGTCTAAGATCTACTCTTTAGTCTATTCTGTTTAGTCCTCCTTATATAGTATATTATATAGAGACCGTGTAATAATAACTTGCCATCCTTTTTAACCTATATACCTTAGTTATATAGGAGGGTTTATAGGTTGCGGGTAGCTATAAGGTTATAAGTCTTAAAGATAGCTTCCATAAAGTCCATAAAGTCTTCCTTATATTATTCTTATAGATCGTTATTTAGAAGCTTAAAGTATCCGTATTTAAGAATTTTAAAATTAATATAGTTATTAACGCTGTTTGTAAATATAAGGTCAACTCCCTAACTCTACTTCTTTTAACCTTTATTAATTTACTTACTTATATCTACTATATTATTTAGCATAGTATATCTATATAAGCTATAACGGGTTAAAAGGAGCTTATAGCGGGTGGTATTGGCTTATAGCAGGTGGAGGGGGTCTTATAATGGTCTGTAAAATCGATTAACGGGTCTATAATAGTTTAAGAGGTCTTATAATAGTCCGTAAAGGCGATTAATAGGTCCGTAATAGTTTATAGGAGGGTAAGAGGTTCCGTAAAGGTCTATATTCGCGTTTATAAACTTCTAATAAACCATACTAAGACTTAAATAAGTATATAGAGTTGGTAATAGTCCGTAATCCCCAACTTCCAACCTTCTAGCAGGTCGTACTAGGATTAAATAGGTAGTTGCTGTCGTGTATCGCTTGGGGGGGAGGTGTTAGGTAATTGCTAATCTGTGCGCGCTTACTAATTAGTGTTTATATTAATTTAATAATACAAGTAAGCTATATCTAGGGGCACGAAATACGTAGAGTATCGTATGCTCTTTTGGATAGTGGTAACTGTCAATTCTATTAAGGTAGACTATATAGTCTATATACTAACGCGCCTTCCCCCCTAATTAGTTATAAGAAAGTAGTTAGTGCACTAAACGTGTAAGCACGCGTTTGGTATAATAGGTGCTGTAATTATATAGAAATACTTAGGTATATTAGTATATTAAATAATCTAAGTACGTGACGTTCCGATAGATCTTGTAGATCCTACGTTCCGAACTTATAACGTAACTAGCTATATAACTTAGCTACCCCTTATTTTATAGTTTAACTAGTTTTAGCGCCTCCTGTGCTTCTATTACTAGTCCGTTTATATCTCTCCTTAATAGTGCTACTACTGCCGATATAAGGTTTGTAATATATTATACCTTATAAGTTATAGAAGTAAATAAATTTATAGGAAAAATAGAGGAACTATAATAGTTCTTTATTAATGGAATAGTATAGGCCCAATTTATCTATAAAGCCGTAGTAAATAAAAACCGAACCCTAGCACTGGCCTACTAAATTTATAACTTTATTTGGCTAAATATAAAGAACTTAAATATAAAATAACCTATTAAGAAACTTAATTAGAAGAACGCTAGCCCTTATAAAGTTAAGAAGGTTATCTTTTCTTACGCTTACTAACTAAAGCTCCCTAATACGGTTAAAGTTTACCCCGTATTCTATGCGTTAGTCCTTTACCTTACTACCCCTATATTAGACGCCTTACTTAAATAGATATAAGACCCTCCCCTACTAGTTAAGGTAAATAGTAAGAATAAGTACTTTGTTAACAGAATTAATAATATTAAGTATAATAAGCGGAAACACTAGTATATATACCTTATAAAACGGAGAGGCTTTATTAAGCCCTTATAGGAACCTATTAACTCTATAGAACTTATATAAGCCATAAAAGACTTTTATAAACTCTACCTAGAACTACTATAACCCCATCTTATAGAAGCTTAAGTTTAAAAGGGGGGGGTACTATTATAGAATGCTTATATAACACCTTATATATATCTACCTATTTTTATTAACTTAGTAACTAGAGACCGACCATAAGACCGCACTTTAATAGTAATCTATAGCAACCTAACGGCAATCTACTATATTCTACTATATTCCGCTATATTCTGCTAAGTTTTATTAAATTTTACTAAGTTTTACTAGGACTACTACCTAAATCCTATTCTGCTCTATATACGTATTAACTAAGTAACTAAGCTAATATTATATACCCTTTCTTCCCGTTTTCTTACCTTCTTTCCTTATATAACGTTTTAACTCTATTATGCAGTTTATATATATAGCTTAATAATATCTACTTCGTTATATATTATTGTCTCTTATACTTATTCCGTAACACATTAAGAGATTAGTTTCCTCTTAAAACAAGAAATATTATATAAACAATCTCCGCAATACCGTTATAGCAATACGGATAATTAAGATTAATATTTCTTAGATATACCGGTATATATATACTTTATATTAGACGGAGACGCTTATAAATAGTGGCCTTCTAATTTAGGTAGCTAATAAAGTAAATAATAGTATATTTTGCGGCTAAGTTATGTCTATATAATATTAACCTAATCTTAAATAGAGCCCTACGTGCTCTATATACGCCTATTGGCTTATAATTAGTATCTAGATCTTTTAAGAGTTGCTAACGTATAAGATTAAGGAAGGTAGGTTAGTTAATTTAATAGCGGCTCCCGCTGTAATCTTATATATTTAAATATATCTTATTAAGCAAACCCCCCTCTACTAAGATAAGAAGTTTATTTTAAGTGTAATACTACCTACCTTTATCTCTATGGCGGGAATTGCGACTAGATAATAATTTGCTAGTAAGGTCTAGGGTTTAGGGTAAAGGCTAAAGTAGGGACCGCTAAGATAAACGGCTTAGAGTATTAGGATTAAACTTATTATTACTAAGCTCGCTCTAATCCTATAATAGGCAATACTAAGGGGAACTAGTTAACGTTAATTTAGGTTAAAGCTAAATAGAGAGGCTTTATTAAGCTCTTATAGGAGCCTATTAACTCTATAGAACTTATATAAGCTATAGAGGACTTTAATAAACTCTATCTAGAACTACTATAACTATAAGCTTTGCAGTATATAGAATTAAACGAGTAACTTAATTATAAATCTATAGAAATCAAGTGATATAAATACATAAAAGTAGACCCCGAACTCCGAAGCCTATAACTCATTTTAAACGTATCTAAGACATATAAGGGTAGTGCTAACGCTAGTGAAACAGGGCAATATGCAGGGCCCGGTAGTTGGTTACAATAACCCTATCTTATAAAAGCTTAAGTTTAAAGGGGGGGTACTATTATAGAACACCCCTATAATACCTTATATATATCTACCTATTTCTACTAACTTAATAACTAAAGACCGATTATAAGACGGCAATTTAATAGCGATTTGCGGTAATCTAACGGCAATCTGCTATATTCTACTATATTCCGCTATATTCTGCTAAGTTTTATTAAATTTTACTAAGTTTTGCTAGGACTACTACCTAAATCCTATTCCGCTCTATATACATGTTAACTAAGTAACTAAGCTAATAATATATACCCTTTCTTCCCGTTTTCTTACCTTTTTTCCTTATATAACGTCTTAACTTTATTATATAGTTTATATATATAGCTTAATAATATCTACTCCGCTATATATTATCGTCGCTTATACTTACTTTGTAATATATAATAATAGTAGCGGAATGCAATAGGTATCTAGTTTTTAATAAAGTAGAACTATAGGACTAAATTCTACTATTCTTTAGTGCGGGGCGACTACGTTTTATAGGCGCTTTGCCTATACCTCGCTAGCGCTAAGCCGGTTACGGTAAGTGCGTCTTTACGGCCAATAAAGGATGTCCCTACTAAGCTAAATTAGAAAAATATATACTAGCTTAGAGTTAACCAAAGATATTACTATTTAATACTGTTTTATAGCTTTAACTCCTAACCACTAATAGTAATTTATAGCTTATTACCTTACTCTATTAAAGCCGCTACCTTATACTATATTTAATATATATTTATAAAAGTCCTCTATAACTTGGCTAGATACTACTACTAATATTATTAATATTAGTAGGGGGTTGTTAATTATGTCTATAGTAAGCTTTCCGGTAATATAATTTTTAATAATTATAATCCTTATGGTGTCTCTATTATTATTAAAACTACTATAGTAATAGAGATGCCCTAAATAATTAATACTTCTAAAGTTTAACACTACCCCAAGTATTATAGCTCTTCTATAGTAACCAAGTAGCCTTAACTTCCTTCTAATACTTATCGCTAAGTATTATTATATTGCTATAGAGCCTTATAAGCCTTATTATATCGCCTCAGAGCCTTATAAGCCTTATCTGTATTACCGCTAAGGCCCTTAGCTTAATTAAGTAGTAGAAGGTCGTGGGTTTGGTTTCTATTAGTAGCGTATTAAAAATATTTATTAAAAAAAAAAGGGTTTTTTATTTCCTATTAAATTACGTATTAGTAAGGCTTTAAATAAATCGTGTTATTCTTATCTTATTTTTAACGCCCTAAGTTATATTAAATCTATATATTGCATCGTAGCTTAATAGGCCAGTTAAGAGCTTTAGGAAAAGTAGTATAATTATATTAGGCTAGCTCTAAATTAAATTAAAACAATTATAGAACTTACTATACCACTACGCCGCGGAGACTTTGTATTATATTATCTATAATTAAATTAAATTATAACCCTTTCTAAACCTTATAATTGAATATTTTTATATATAACACTACGCTAAGGCTTATAATACAGGTGCAGATTACGACTTAAGTATGGCTTAATTATAATGCAATTAATATACGGCCCTAAGATCAAGATCTATAACACCAAAACCAAGCTCTCAGCCACTGATTTTATACCGGCAGAATTGAGCTTGGAAAAAGATTCGGACAGTAAAGTTACTGCCAAGCGTTACTGTCCAGATCCTGCCCGTTTCCTTACCACCATCGTACTACTGTCTGTCGACCCAGATCGTATTTACGTACTTTGCCTTAGTTGTCTCTTAACTTATAACTAAATATCTCATCGAACCTATTTTGTCTCAGTTGCCTGGACCTACCTGATGTATATAGAGAGCTTCTAGAGCCCTCTTTAATAGACAGAGTCCTGATCCTACATTGGCCGTTCAACATGAATGGTAAGTAGCTTTCATGGAATGTAGGCTGGAGGTTACAGTATGGTAATCCCCGAAATTTTGTGACGCCCCAGGGTCAGATCATCCTCGGGCTTGTATTGTCAACTTCGTAGTCACCACATTTTAAGTCATGTCCTTTCTACGCGTATCGTCAGAATACTAGCCTCGAATTTTTAGAAACTCGGACTACAAGCTTTTAGATATGACAACAAATTAAGACCGCTCCGCGTGCTTCTGACAGTTCCTCTCACGCTTCCACTACCTTTCCGAAATACAGCAACGATAACTGCTATCCGAACACTAGATCACCGCCTCTCACCTCCCTGGATAACTCAATGAAGGGAAAATTGAAATAATTTCTAAACGATGGGCTCACGGTGAACGAACAGAGTCGATATGTTAAGCAGCCTGAACTATGCGGAAGGCGTTACCACGAGATCGGACAAAAGATTCAAGCTCCTGATGTGTGAGTGCTTCTACGGTATAACGCTGAGTTTCAAGTGCTTTCTCCAGCCTTTGTGTCATTGTACCTTCCAGTCCGTTGGCCGTCATTGAAGCAGAAAGAGCTCGTTCAAACCATGGCTCTGCGTTGGACCACATGTTCTTCTCCTGGTATGCTTTTCCAATGCGGATCAGAAGTCTGATGGTAGATTCATGGTCCGTCCCAAACCACTCTTCCGCGTTGTCTCCGATTATTTGAAACATGTCTTCGGCGTTATTCGGGCCCGTTGTCTCAATGTGAAGTGCCGCTACAACAATGCCCGCTTTTAGTAGACACTCGGTTTTCGTCAAAGCGGATTTTAAAACAGTTATCAGAGCAGCCCGGGCTTTTCCTAGCGCAATTGTAAACCCTTCTTCATCTCCACGGCGCTTAAAAAAATTGACAAGCGCGCTTCTAGCTTGCAAGATCTGCTCGCTAAGTTTTTCCGGGTATTTTTCACACTGTTCCGCCAGACGACCGAGCAGTGGTTCAGCCAACTCGTCATTCCTCATAGCTTGTGCCTCTTGACGATGGTTCTGGAAGAGTCCTCCACGTTCGTTGCCTGCTTACATAAGCAGATTCCCTTTGGTTCCTTTTTGGACGACGTCCGTAAGCAACCACCTATGACTCCGTAAGTATAGGCCTATATAAGGGCCTATATTCGTCGTAGATAGATTCGATAGATTCATATTCATTCTCTTATCCTCAGATCCAGTTCATCACCTCTGCCAGTCCCAGCTGATAATTTACTCTTGCAGGGTCATCGGTCTCTGTGAAAGCTCTCGTCATATCCACAGTTTTAGCTTTCCGGGTGGCTGTTGCAGAAGGCTCTTTTCGGTGTCCGTTTACTTGAGGTGGGTCCGGGTCATCGTAATCGCCTTTATCCCAGGCATCAAACACCCGATACAGAAACGTTGTCGCATCATCAATGCGATTCCATTCGCTGAAGAGCTCTGCTACTCGAAGGAAGTGTCTCAAAGTGTTCTCATGTGCCATGCCCCAGCGTTCCATGTGCTTTTCACTCATCCAATTAAGGACCTTATCAGCATCACCCCATTCTATCGTTTGCGGCGTAGAATGTGGCCAACTGATACGCCACTGCACTAGCATCCTAATGAGTCGGCGACAGCAGGTTTTCGAAACCTGCCAATGCCTCACGATATCTTCTCTCCGCATTTTCAACATCGCCTTCATGATCGAGCTTATGAGCATCGCGCTTGATAGCCTCGATATCAGGCAATGAGTAGCCGTTCCAAGTCAACCGAAGGAAATTCTTCTCAGGTTTATTTGCATTGGGTACAGGGGTCCACTTTTCTGCAGGGCTGGCACACTCCTTTGGAGGACATGTAGTATAGGGTGATGGTGGAATATTGTGAGGTGTTTGGTATGTAATATCGTACGGAGTATCTACGTCTTGTTCATGATTAACGAAACAAAGCAACCATAAATAGTAACATACCAATCGCAGCAGTTTCATCTTCGGCTATCTTGGCTTTCTTGACGGTCTTCAGCACTCTATCAATTGTCCATAACTGCTCTCCGTATACAAAGATTGTATCCTTTCCTTCTGGTAGCTGTCTTTTTCTCTGTTCATGTTTATTAAGCATAAAAAGAGCTTTTTTCTTCGACAAATTCTTTGACAAATTCCAGTCCTTGAATTTATCCTTATACATTCTCTCGCTATTTTATGGTCAGAATGATACAATCCAATATTAAAGTTAGAGAGTAGACTAACGATGGATTAAAAGCAAAGTCATCTAACATTATCTTCATTGTCTCTTTTAGGGACAAATTCTTGTCGATGTATAGCTCTTTGATTTTTGGACGATGTTTTTTCCATTCAATTTCCTCATAGTGAGGATGTTGCAGATTCTGTTGCTTACGTCGCGGTCGGTTAGGTGGCGGAGTAGGTTCTTCAACCTGAGGCTGGACCGAAGGTGGACTAGGTCCCGTACGCTGAAGGAATTCGCCGGATGGGACAGAACTCTGCGAATTGAAGAATACCGTTGGACCAGTTTGGGGCCCAAGATCGTTTGAAAAGGGGGTTATAGGAAAGGGGATATTTGCCGCGGGACCCCTTGGAGGGTGCATTTGATATGGAGAAACTTGTGGGTGATCTTGATGAGCTTGATCTCTCCATAAGTAAGTGCCTTCTGCGGGCCAAAAAGTAGGTCGTCCAGTGTGCCCACGGCCTACTTGCCGTGGCTCGAGAGGTGGCCGGGGCTCCATCTCATGAAATGGTCTTTTTCGTCAAGTAAATGAGCCTTAATTGACGAGAGCTAGATACCATGAGGCAGCTTAATACCCCGTTAAAACACAGGGGCTTAGCAATGCCGGTGTGGTGCTGAGAAACGAGTTGGGTGGATCGGGATGCATATGCAGCCTGTGTCTGCTGCATAGCTGGCAGGATTGGAAAGGGCATCCACGCCATGCAGCTCTGTTTCGTCACAAGATTGTGCGCAAGATAACTTCTCTTGTCTCCTTATTGGCTCTGTCTAACAAGGGTCAAAAGTCCGTTAGAGTCCCCAGAAGTTCCTACTAGGGTCACCGCCTCACCCACGCGTTAGGGCGGCCAGCATTTCCCATTTAAATTAACCGACGGCCAATCTTGACACGCGACAAAAGTTCTAGCGAAAACCCCCAAAAGGTCCTCGTGAGCCTCATTCCAGTACCATAGAATGCGCGCGCACGACCAACTCCTCCCCTCGCTTCCTACGGATGCTTATTCGATGCTAGAAATACATGAAACAACACACCTATGCATTGAGTCAAATCAGAGACGTAAACATTGCCTAGCCCTGGTTCACGGTGTTGGTACGCCAATTAGATACGTTCATCAAAAGATCCCAAAGGGCCCTCTAAAAAGCCTGGATATGTATTCCTTTAGTAGATTGATACGGCCGTCATTGCATCAGCGTGGCTTTGTATGTGTTGTCTTACCGGTCTACCTAAAACGCTCTTCTTGTAATACGAAGAAAGCATCCATGAAAATACCGAAAGGTTCTGACAATAGTACCCGAGGAAGAGTCTTGTATAAATGGATGTCCATCCTATTCGAACCAATACCACAGACCCAGACGAGAGTCCCACTCAGGTCGGAGTGCGCCAGTTATCCGCCCTCCTCTTCGGCCAGTCAAAGAAATTTCGACAGCGATTATTCCTGGACCAAATCAGCTTAACCACGGGAGCCATGAATGATATATCTAAATTAACGAGCGGAGCTGCTGCAAACCCCCCTCAGAAGAACGTGTGTACCCAGGATGTAGAGATGAAACATTGTTCAAAATACAGTTACAGGCTGACTTGGATTTTAGACGTCATTGGCGCAAGAAAATGCAGCAGAAGATCAGAGATACATTGCTATTCGACGCGAGTGGATTCAGCATCCAAAGCACCAAATTAACTCCAGTCCTCGGTTCACTGAAGAAAACCGGGAGAGTGGAACAAGCATAATGATGCAGCGCTGGTGCCGCGAAACGATGCAACAACAACCTTTCAACAACCTTGGGGCTATCGGGAAGACACTATACGATACTATTGGCCACGGGTCTCAGAGGTAGAGTAATGTTGACGCCTTTCAACGGCCAAAGCTTGGCATAAAGAAGGGAGATGTATATGCATTAGCGTGAATATCATCAAGAAGAGGATATGTGAAGATGTCTGTGCGTAGAACGGGTGGTGGTTGGGCTACGACGTTACCATGTACAGATACTCGCGTATAGTCGATCAATTTAATTAAGGGAGCATTTTCCACATTACATTGAACCATTCTGATCTCATGTTTTCATCCCAGTACAACTTGAATATCACGGATGATAGCACAGTTCCTGCCTTGATTTCCCTTTACAACGGAAAGCAAGGATTGATTTTATGTGAGGTTCATTGATAACAAGAGGCTCTGTAAGCCGCCTATCATACGCCAGCCCTCTTGGAGCGATAATCGGCTAATCTTAAGGTAGACCCCTCGTGCACGCTTTTTCTCACCAAAAAATTATAATTCTATAGTGATTTTTTTTTCTTTAACTTAAACTTAAAAAAACTCGTATTTTAATATATATTCTATTTATTGCCCGATTTAGTCCCCTTTAGGTCTATATAGGTTTCTACCTTCTATATAGGAAAAGGCTCCCTAAAGGGGGGAAACGTAGGTCTTTCCTTTTAGCTAGTTTTACGCGTTCCGCCTTCGCCTGGCCTATATAACTTTATAGTAATATCTATCTTTTATACTATTACTTATAGGCCTCTACTTATAGAGACAATCTAGGTAATATTATTTATACCTATACTAGTAAATAGTTAATCTCTTACTAAGTAGTAGATATAGAAAAGTAGTATATATAGCCTATAAAGGCTCTAGTATCCCCTCCCCTATATACGCGCGCAATATATAGTAGTTTCGCTTTATACTCGCTAGAAAATTTTAAGTTTAACTCTTTCAATTAAGTTTTAAAAATTAAAGGCCTTGCCTTTTTTATAAATGTATGGCTCTTTTAGCAAGCGCATAGTATCTACGCTAGATAGTGCACTTAACTAGTAATTACCAAAATTGCTATATATTACGCGCGCACTTAAAAAAGGAGGGGGGCACTAGAGCCTTTATAGGCTATAGCGTACTAACTATATAGGTTATCTGTATATATATTATAGTATAGTTAGTCCTTTATATAGGGAAGTATTAGTGTCGTCTATAGGATGTTCTATATAGCTACATCTCCGTCTTATATCTTTACTACCTTATTTTAACGTCGCTTCTATTTAAAGCCTCTTTATCTATACTAGCAGCCTTTTATCCTCTATTGCCGTAGTAATACTTTACTAGTATAGCGCTGGGTTTCTATATAATATACTAGTAGCTTCTATATTTCCTTTTCTTTCTCTATTACCTATAGATAGAAGGTTTCTTAGCTAGTATACCTAAGCGCGTTACCTTTTCAACGGCCTTTATACGTTTTAGTAATTAGCGAATATTTTTCTCTACTAGGTAGCCCTATGCTATAACTACTTTTTATATAGTAATTATATTAATATATAGGTTTAGTAGTACTACTACTATCTCGCGTTCTAGTATAGTATATAGTATTCTCTTATAGGCCTCTATAATTCTATATAGGTATTAGTTTTATAGCTTAGCTAATAGCGTTAGCGAGCTTTTTACTAATAGCTTGCTTTTTAGTCCTAGGCCCTAAATCTAGGCGCTGTATATTATTGTTGTTATGGAGTAAGTATAAGTAATAATAATATATACTATATAATAAAGTTAAGACATTATATAAGAAGGTAATGTAACGGAACCTTATAGCAAGAACTACGGTGGGTCCTGTTATTGGGCTAGGTGTGTAGGAAATGCAAGTACAAAAGTCAACAACGTAATAACAACTGGTGGAGTGGTTGCCCAACAGATTAACTCTAATTATATTCTAAGAATCACTACAAGGAAGAAACTATCTAGGTAGGGACTAAGGGTCCTTAAATACATAACTGTACTTCTATAAAATCCTTCTTATATATAATATACGTCTTATATATAAGGTACGTAAGTTCCTCTTATTCCTCTTATTTAATACGTAGCACATTATGTAACCTTAGCTACTATTTCTTATCACATAGTTCTACCGGCTCCATCCTAGACCGTGCTTAAATTAACTAACTAGCTTCTTCCGTCTCTTCTCTAAGTAGTTATAACATTATACTTAAAGCGTCCGTAACACTATCTCCCTCCTTTTTATCTTCGTCCTTAAAGATTCCTAATATCTCTAAGTCGTTTACTAGAGGTATAATATCCGTTTAATTAATTTAGTTAATATCGTCGCTTATTATACCTAAGCGATTTCTTCCTTACACGCCTAACGTCGTGCTCGCACTATAGCTGCAATATTATCTCTTAATAAGATTATACCGTCTCTATATTCTCGCTGTTTAAAAGAGGGGTTAGTTTATGTTACACTGGCGAGTCCATCTTCGCGATAACTGTCCTCTTACTTAAAGTGCACTAAAGCGAATATTCGTTCGTTCTGTGACGTTTACTCTACCTCTAATGCTAAATATACGCGATCTATTACTCTTAATAGTCGTCTAGTTCCCTAATTGATTTGTCTTAGGGTCTTATATTTAATCTACTACTACGCAGCTAGATGGTAAACTGTCTTAAGCCCTTACTAAGTTAGAATGTTCTTATGATGCTAAATAAAAGGCCCTAGATGCTTAGATTACGGCGTCTACTTATTTACTCCGTCTTAAGAAGGTTTATAAGAAGGTTTATTCTAAGGAGTAGAAACTTATAAAATAAGGTTTACAGGAACTTGGTAATAAAAAAACGGATTCTCTTTTAATAGAGAAGGAAATAGATCCAAATAGCTCGGCAACTGCTCTTCTTAGGTCCCCCTTAGGTGACTTATTCTTTAGCGATCCTTTTTTGTTAATGCTGCCTAACCTAATCTCTTCTAATACTCCTATACCTTTTCTATAGCGTTCTTTAGATTCTCTAGTAGTTCCTAGGTAGTCTTAATATAGCCTATTCACTTAACCTTATACTATATTTCATTGTTAATGTCCTTATAATTAACAATCTTTAAAACTTGCCATTTATCTTCTTCTTATTCTCTGTATATATCTGCCTTATAAACCGGTGGCTTAATATTCCCGTATGCTAGCTCTAGCATTATAATGTGTTGTATAGGGTAGATCTTTATTTTAGCTAGTAGGTTTAACTTAAACGTAACCAGTAAAATCCTTTGCGTAATTTTAAAAGGTCCTAGTCTAACATAATCTAACTTTTTACTTAGTCATCAACTCTTAAAATTTTTGTATAGTAGCTATACTTTATCTCCCTCCTTAAGATCTGGTCCCTTAGATCTCTTAGCATTATAGTACCTTTTCATTCTCTCTTATACTTTCTTTGCTAATTCTATAAGGTCTATATAAAGGTTTATTAATATCTTTATTCTTTCTTTAGCTATACTACTCGTTTTCTTCACTTATTATAGTAACAATAATATTCTTAGCTTATATCCGTAATTCGCCTTAAATAGTAATATGCCTATTCCTTCTTAAGGTGTTGCATTGTATGCAAACTATATAACTGGTAATAGCGATACCTAATTATTCTGTATATGGTTAATATAATGCCTTAGATACTACTCTAGTGTCTAATTTAGTCTTTCTGTTTAACCGTCTATCTGCGGATAATATGCGGTAGAAGTTACTGCCCTAACTCCTTACTCCGCTAAGAATACTTCCTAAAATACTGCTACGAATCTTAAGTCTCTGTCCGATATAATCTTACTTAGTGCTCTATATTTTATAAATACTTCTTTAATATAAATTCTAGCAATATCTTCCGCTAAGATTTCTTCTGTACATGCTATAAAGTATCCCCACTTTATAAGCTTATCTACTATTACTAAGATTGCGTTATAATCTTGTCCGGTAATAGGATCTCTTAATTTTAGCAACTTTACGATAAAGTCCTATAATATAACCTCCTATAGTCTCTCTAGTGTTTTAATAGGTTGTAGCCCTCTATATGGCTTATGCCTTATTAGTTTATTCCTTTAGTAATCTAAATACTCCTTTATAACCCTTCTGGCTATCCTTTAGATTCTATTAATAATATACTCCTCCTGGAGTCTTAACACTAAGCCTATAGCTCTATTATATCCCTAAGTTAATCCCTTATAGAATTCTTCCATAAATTGCTCTGCTATGCTTCTTAGGATATACTTCGCTTCTTAATTTTTGTATATATCTAACTATAAATCTTCTAGCTGTGCTTTTAGAATCCTTTGCTTTTAAAAGCTTTTTAGTGTTTTATAGACTTTCTCTAGTTCGTCGTTTTCCTAAGTTGCTGTAATCTTTAGATAATTATACCTGATTAATCTATCTGTATCTTTTCGCAGTAAAGCCCCTAATGGCTTTTCATCGTTTTGTAGTTTAGCTTTACGGCTTAGAGCGTCTGCCCGCGTATTATCTATACCCTTAGTATACTAAATCTCAAAATAGTATTCTATAAGCATCTCTGCCCATCTAACCTATCTTTAGTTAAGTTCCTTTATTGTTAGGAATCCTATTAGGTTCTTATAGTCTGTCTTAACTATAAATAGTTTCTCTATGCCTTATAAGAATGCTCTCTATTTCTTTAATGCTATAACTATACCTAACAACTCCTTATTGTAAATGTTATAGTTTAACTCTAGTAGTATTATCTTTCAACTATAGTATGCCACTAGGTGCTATCTATCTTAATGTTTTTATATAAAGCACGCCCCTAGTATATAGTCTAATATATCTATTTCTATAACCGTTTCTAGTCCTAGTTAATAGATCTTAAGAATTGGCTCCTGGGTAAATAACTCTTTAATTTTTTTAAACAACTCCTATTGCTCCTCTCCCCATACCTATAGTTCTTCTTTCTTTATTAATTACGTAAGTGGCTTAATATTCTTTAACTACTACGCTATAAACCTTCTACAGTAATTGCAAAACCCTAAAAACAATCTTAACTGCGTAACGTTCTCTAGTTCTTACCAATTCACTATAGCCTTAATCTTCTTTAGATCTATACTAAGTTGGCCTAGTTTAATAATAAATTTAATAAAATTGGTCTTCCTAGTAAAGAACTCGCATTTCTCAATTGCTACTAGTATTTGTTCTTCTTATAGTCTCTTTAAGACCCATTTAACGTATTCCCCGTGTTTTTCCTTAGTTATTAAGTAGATAATAATATCGTTAAGATATACTATAACGAATTTATCTAAGTGTTCTCCTAATACATTATTAATACGCTTCTAGAACGTTACTGGTGCGTTTATAAGCCCAAATTATATAACTAATAGTTTATATAGTCCTTTCTTTAACCTAAAGGCTACCTTTTATTTATTGCCTTCCTTAATCCTAATCTAATGGTACGCCTATCTTAGATCTATCTTTATAAAGATTTACGCATTGCCTATCCTGTCTTAGATTTCGCTAATTAAGGGTAAAGGATACCTATCCTTTCTGGTAATGCTGTTTAACTGCCTATAGTTAATACATAGCCTTAGTTTACTATTCTTCTTTAATATAAATAGTACTGGATAACCCGCTAATAACTACAATAGTCTAATGTATCCTTTTTGTAGATTTTCCTAGATAAACTCTTTTAATGCTCTACCTTCTTCTTTAGTAAGCTTATAGATTGGAAAAAACCTTAGACTTATTCCTAGTTCCAATTCTATTTTATAGTCCCATACTATATATTCTAACAGCTTTTTACTTTCTAGTAACCATAGTTTTTTGCCATACTTATAGTATCTCTTTAGCACATAACTTAAGCCTCGCTTAGTCTCTTTATATATCGCTCCGACTTAGTACTATACTAACTTAGCTTATTATTGTATTTTGCGGCGTTAAGTATTTTTAATATCGATCTGACCTGTAATCTAATTAATCCTTAGATTATATTCCTATAACTAAGGTATTCCTAGTACTGCCTTATTATTCCCTAATAGTAATATGTTAAAAGACATCTTAATTTATCTCCCTTTAATGGTTAGTTAAATAGGTCCTATTTTAAGATTAATAATCCCTCCTCTATAGGCTATTAGATCTCCTAAAATTGTAACTAATAGGTAAGGTTCCTCTTTCTATCTATAAGGTAGTCCCATCCTTTTAACTGCTATTAGTAAGATATAGTTCCGCGTTACTCTACTATCTATTAGCGCTTTAAACTATTAATCTTACCACTTTACTTATAAATTTAGGTGTCGTTCTTAAATTCCCTTAAGGGTCTAAGGCTCTACTACTAGCTCCCTCTAGTCCTATAGGCCTCTACTTTTCCTAACTATTAGCTGCTTAATCCTTATATACTTAGCTTACTCTTTAGCTAATACCTAGTTCGCTTCTTATCTTTAATATACTATAAACACGTGTTTTCTAGGTATTCCTACCACTATTATCCGTCTAAGTATTCTTCCGTAAGGAATCTTCCTAGTTAAAGTACTAAACTTCCTTCCTCTTAGACTTCTGCTGGATGCCATCTATACATATATTTAGCATTCCTGTACTATTGCTTATCTATTATTTAGTATATCCTTATAGGGTATTTCCAATTCTTCTCTTTTAGATTCTTGTGTATTTCGCATATATTATCTACGCACGCAATCTACGATAACGTGTAGTATACTAGGTGCTTTAGGTTAACTCTTAGCTCGTCTTTACTTTTAAGTTTAAACCTCTGTTATATTAATCTAAACGTTATAACTTTATTTATAGGTACTAAGATACGTCTTTCACTTCTCTAGTCCTCTAATTATTCCTTTAGATCCTTTAACGTTATAATTAAGGCTCCTTTAATATGCGTTATGGCCTTCTTTATAATTAGGTGGTCTTAGATAACTTTTTCGTCTAACTATATATAGAAATCTTTCCACTTATCATTGTGCCTTTACCTATACCACTTTTGGTATAGCTACTAGAGTATATATAGTCTGTCTATAAGGAAGTATCTTCTTATTACTGCGTCGTGATAGCCCTTTATGTGTCGTTCTTTAAACCTAGTAGGAATTTCTAAATCCTCTTTGTTTTCTAGTTTAGTAAGCTACTTAGCTCTTAGTATACCTATTCTTGGCCTATTAGTAATTCTTTATACTGGCGCTCTATCCTTTATATGTCCTAATATACTAGATCTCTTATCTAGTTTTTATTCTCGCTATGCGATAATTCTTGCTCTAAATTTATCCATGGTTTCCTTTAGTTTGCGCCTTGCGCTTAGATCCTTAAAGTTATCTTACTTCTTAATCTTAGTATTAACTTTTTAATCTTTAGTCCGAACACTATGTTCTACTAGTAAGTCTTCTAGGTCTATATATCTATCTTTTAGTCTAGTTGCTGTTTATACTATAGATTCTTTAATCTATAAAGAAGCCCCTTACCTCTTACCTATAGGTGTCCTAATTTATACTCCAAATTCTTAGTCCCTTAGATTCTTTAATCCTAAGCTTACTTCTAACTTAAGCTTAGCTCCAGCCTTAGTCTAACTAGGCTTGCTTAATGTTCTTATCTTATCTTAAGAGTCTTAAATCTCACTTATTTCATCTTAAGAATCTTATACCTATAGGAAACTTTATCCCAAGCTTATTTGTATGTCTTTAAACTAAGCTACTACTCTGCTCTATCGGTTTTCGTCTATTATAGGTCCTTAAGCTTGCCTTATCTTGTCTTAAGAATCTTAGTCGTCTCTTATCTTATCTTAAGAGTCTTAAGCCTTTAGCCTTTTACCTTTATTAAGTGCCAAAGTGGTTTACTATCCTACTTCTCTTGCGTCTTATAAAGCGATAGACATTGTGTTTAGTGGGGTCTTAATCCCAACTAATGTTCCCTATTCTGTAGTGGAATTATCCTCTACTTCTAGTGTAACATCTCCAATAGCTACTTATTCCCAGTAAACGGCCCTTATTACCTTATTATTACGAAATGCTTTACTTATGTTGAAATTATTATCCTTAATATCCAATCTGCGAGCTAGTTTATTAGTTCCTCTATATCCTATAGGTGCTAGCTCCTATAGCTAATAGCTTACGCTATACTTAGCGTCCTTATAAATTCGGCATGCGTTGTTATAATAAAACGCGAAACTTTTAATTAAATATTCTTTTGTTCCTTGTAGTATACTATTATCCCTCTATATATATATATCGTCTACTATTAGTCTAGTTCCCTTTATTACATAGTATCTCTAACTATCTTTATAATCCCTTATGAAGTAACCTTGTTTTCCGCAATTTATATAAGCTCCCTCTTTAAACTATTGCTTTTGCTATAGAGTCTACCTAAATATCTTCTGCTACTAAGATCCTTAGTTTAGCCTCTACTTTTTAGACCTTTAATTACTTAATCCTTATCCCCTAGGTTTCTACGGTTTCTTACTCTATCTTTTATAGGCTTCTTTAGTACCACTTAGGTCCATTAGCTCTGCGCTATACTATAGTTTTTAACTTAGCTTAGGTTATTGCATACTCTACGCCTTATACAACTATAGGATTTTATCCTAACCCTTCTTAGCCTGTTCCCTTTAGTAGATCTAATTATTAATCTTAATTACCTAATCTATTAGTTCCCTTAGGGTGTTCGCATCTTCTATTAGAATAATTACGTCCTAGACTTTAGCCTTAAGTCCCTATTTATACTATGCTATAAGCGCCCTATTATTCTACTTAACTTATATTGCTAACGTCTAGAACTGTATTATATACTTAATTGCTAAGGTTTATTACGTAATATCTTAGAGTTTTCTTTCTGCCGTGGTTACTGCCTCTAGGTTTCCGAATATTTATATAAGTTGCTTAACGAATCTATTCTAGCTTAAGAATATAAACCGTACCTCTTAGTTCGTTATTATTATTCCGTTTACCTAGATTTCTATAAGGTAAGGCTTAAACTATTTAAGTGCTCTTCCTATTAAGAACAATCCTACGTATACTATTTAATCTATGGGTATTGCTAGCTTAGCTCCCTCTTGCGCGACCTTAAAGTGCATTTATATAAGGAATCCTTTAAGCTTTAATCTCTCTCCTAAGTATCTTTTAATTAATGGTAACTTAACCTTTACTGCGCCTATCCCGTTAATCCTATTTTCTAATGTTATATTATTTTCTGTTAACTAATTAACTATCTCTTATAGTTATCCGACCGTTATAGGTTGCTATAAGTTAGTGTCTGCTATACTAGTGTCGTTACCTAACCTTAATGTAGTTGCCGCCGTCGATGGCGTTATGGTAGCTGCTTTTGGTGGTATATTATTTAACTTATTATATTAATACTGTAACCAGGTAGTGATTGTGTAACGGAACCTTATAGCAAGAACTACGGTGGGTCCTATTATTGGGCTAGGTATATAGGAAATGCAAGTATAAAAGTCAACAACGTAATAATAACTGGTGGAGTAGTTGCCTAACAGATTAACTCTAATTATATTCTAAGAATTACTATAAGGAAGGAACTATCTAGGTAG
>Ga0307515_10004983_pt1 | contig 27092 bp, 25 predicted proteins | sample 17_EM_MG_FD_194513 | JGI IMG/M metagenome (GOLD analysis project Ga0307515, IMG submission 194513) | Populus trichocarpa ectomycorrhiza microbial communities from riparian zone in the Pacific Northwest, United States - 17_EM | ecosystem: Host-associated > Plants > Roots > Unclassified | place... | reverse complement strand
AAAAGATAAAGAAAAAAAAAAAGATGCAGGTGAAAACAAATATTTGAGGTTTATTAAATGGGAAGCAAAAGGACCCACTTAAAAAAAAAACTTGGAATGAAAAAAAGAAGAGTTGGGGATATTCATTGTTCATATGAACAGTGTTTCCACCCCAAGTTTTTAATTGTATTGATAGTAAGCATAAGAATATGATAGTTTTCAAGTCGTGTTCCATAGCTAATGCAAAAGGTAAAATTTACTAAAAGCATAATAAATTTTATATCTTTGAAAGATTCAAATTTATTTTTTTTAATCCGAGACACCTAGCCAATATCATCATGCAGAGGTTATCAATTTACTTAAATGGTGAATAACAAAATCCTCCACCACCCCTTTTCTTTTCATTCTAACATGTTTTCATTGATAAGTAATACTAATACCAAGTAATATTGAATCCACCCATCCACCCATTTCATTCTAGCATACACAAGAATCGTCACCTTATCAAATATTCCAAACCGTGTCAAATATTTTAAATCACTTTAAACTTGTAAAAGGCTTATGAAAGTGAAACCTAACAATTTTAAAATTTATAACGTCTGATAAATTTATTTTCCTTGATCTATAACCTTTCATTCTACTTGGCTAAAGATAACAAACTCTCTCACAACAGCTTTAAATATAAGCAATAGAAACTGTACCTGACCAGAAGCCTCTTTCTCAGAATACTCTCTCAGAATACCATCAGCACGAATAGCCCGTGGGTTTCTGAACCTCTGGGGAGTGGTCTTGTTATTAAGAGCCCCTAAACATTTTGAGCAACTAGCACCTATTCCATCAACAGTCAAGGAGAAAAAATCTAGTGCCCCACTAACAGGTTGCACAATAAATCCTACGAAGGCACGCCCCAGTCCATGAGCCAGTCCTAAGAATCCATTCTGTCTGGCACTCTCCACAGGCTTTGTCAGAACTCCAGATACCCCAAAGGCAACACCTTGTGCAAAAGCTTCTGTTCCTTGAATAATTCCATCACCTACCCCAGTGATTCTTCGTGACCCAACCTGTTTGAGTGCCAAGACCTTGTTTACAATTTCAGAATACACAAATAAAGTTTCTTGATTAAACAAAGTAAACACACACCTGCTTCGAGCGTAATTGAAGAAACTGTCCATCAGTTGAAAGCTCGGCAAACCCTTTACTAATAGAAGCCAATGTGGAACTTGTCATACCAAGTACATCTACAGAAAATATCAGATGTAAAGGATTATGTATCAAATCTCTCCAAATACGATTTTGAATGGCTGGAGCAATGGAACTCTTTCGCATGAACCTGTCCCTATGCATCACTCTCCTTAGATGCACCTGAATTGAAGATATCAAAATGTTACATCTCATTTCCAAAAAAGTGCTGCAGTTTATCTTCATGTTATTTGAAGACAGAAAATCTTGCAGCTTACAATGAGAAACAGTTGACTTGGAAGTTACCACTACTTTTAATTAAAAGTCAATCATCCAACCTGAATTTTGAGTGCATTTCCAACAGCAGACAGTATTGGGCTCCATACACCTAGAACCCCATGAGGTCTCTGAGATGGTTCTGTCTCCAGGGAAACCTTCAGCCTTATTTCTGAAACATCAATTAACCTGTAAAGACCATAAAGGGAGAAAATTTATAGCTTTGAATCAAGTCCAAAGAACATTCAAAGTATAGAAGATTCCATGGGGAAGAACGAAAACCTTTTCACTCTACAAAAATAAACATGTATGCTTGTGAATACCTTGCATGATTGTGCTAACATATGAATGGTAACTACAGTTGCACTGGCTTATCACATCATGACATTTGTGAATGGAGTCAAATTTGCTCTACTAAATCAAAAGCAGCCAGCATTCCTCACAAGAATTTTCAATAGCTACACAAACTCATCAATTCAATTACAGTAAAGGATATATGATAAGTGCAAATATTAGGGAAGATTATCAAACATATGAAGTGATGATCCCAATTGAAGTAATAGGAACCATGAGTTCTACAAAAACCACACCAAACATGAATAAACAGACACCAATGCTTTGAAGCCAGAGTCCAATATGCTTGGTTTCTTGAACAAAAGAGAATGTGAAGGGTAGATAAATGACTAGTAATTTTTAACGAGTTCAGTTAAGGAAAAAAAAACATATTTGAATGTGCGCACGCCCACGTGTTAATGTTGGAAAGAGGCCAAAATCAGGAAAATATCAGCAAAACCATTGCTTCATCATCTTTTCCCAACAAAGAGTTTCACACCCCTAAATTTAATACACATCAATGTTATTAAGATGGCCAACACTTTAGACATCAAAATAAAAAATGCACTATCAGATATCAGAAGATACAGGTGAAGAACTAGAAATTCCAGGCAACATAGACTCCTAGGCAAAACTAAGCCAAGACTTTTAGAGTAGAAAATGTAAATCAATCTTTCATTCAGCATTGCAGTAACAATGCACTCTCCCACTTGCAGCTATGATGGGAAATGAAAATCTCACCCTATATGTATCTCTGGATCAACTTCTGTGACATTAGAACTTTGGGGTACACGATCTAGCTGAAGATTGTTATAGAAATCCACCAATGCCCAGATAATTGGTTCATGAATATTAAGCCTCCAAACCTTATCAGTAACCTGGCATGTCCATGCAGATATTAAATTAGATCATACTGTTCTCCTAAGCACAGTATCATATACATTTCAAGTATCACTTTCACGAAGCATTACCCGTATATATAAATGTGGGTAGACCTGGATGCCATCAGTGCTCTCATTGCGTATTGTAAAAGTAATCTTAAATACAGGATGATGGGTATCAGTGGTCTGCTCGGGTGCCAACAGCACTGGCATCAATGTTAGAGGGAGTTGATTATCAATCTGCAAATTACCTAGTATGAGCTTGAACCTGCCACAAATGCACATATTCAGATCCTTTAGTTCAAGCACCAATTTCAATATGAGGAGATTCAAGGGGTGTAAAGTTGGAAGATATTTAAAGGTTTCTGAGGTTATGCTAATTAATAAACAGATGTATAATCATGAAGATCTACAGAAACACAAAAATTGAAAGCAATTTTGCCCCCTCTCTGGTCTCCCCTCAGATTCAAAAAATCCATTTAATTTATTAAAATGATTCACATAAATACAGCAAGTGATGTTCAATAATTGCACATGGAAAAAACAACAATTTTTGAACATCATGAGAAATACCTGCTTGTAGACCCACCATCATAGCCAGTTGAATATGATACAAATACTCTCTCCAAGTACATGTAAGAGAGCTCTTTTGGTCTATGATCCACAACAGAAATCCCAACCACTCCCAGCTCGACTATAAGCTCTATAGGCGCTGCAGCATTTTGCATCGCGCTCTGCACATGTGAGGTTCCCCAGTTTCCAGCAGGTGTCAGAGACATGCTTTCTTCACGTGAAGTTGAACCTTGATAATTAGTGAACCTCCCAACCTTGACATCTCCCATTTCGACAACATGAAACTGCAATCCTAATTCAGCATCTTCTGCAGAAGATATCCCAGTCCCTTCCATATCAAGTTTCCAAATACTATTTCTACTGTCACTATCAACCATGGCATCAACAATTTTTTGACCATATGGATCTTCCCAAGCAAATTTCTTTGTTGAAAGAGGTTCCAACTTAATCCAGGCATTGTCTCCAAACCCAGATTGCCGAATGCTTATCATCTTGTCAGTTCTGTTCTCAATTCTGTTAAATGAAAGTTGCAAGTCAGCCACAGCATGGATAGGTGACATGTGCAGGTGCTTTGAGAAATGCAACATAACTACCTGATGGGACCATCTGATGATCCGGGGCGGAATACAACTATAAAACGTGATCCTTCTTCATATCCTCGTATTTCTGTCCTAAAAAATCTCCAACTATGATTTTGACCCCTCAAAACCAGAAAGATAGTGTCCTCTTTTGAAATTTGAACTGGAAACGACCATTCTGTATCTTGCAGCCGAACCTAGGAATCGCAAAATATGTAACTTGACCAGAAAATAAATATAGCTCACCACACTATTTAATTAAGTTTTAATTTCATATGTGCTGGTTTGAAAATTATGCACTCCCTTTTGTGAGGAACACAAAATCATAAGTGTCCAGTTCGCCTGTTGCTAGACCTTCAAAAGATCCTAAAGGTGCTGTTTTTCCATGCAACATTTCATGTACAAAACTGCTGTCTTGAATATAGGGATAAGAAACCGGGAAACATAATTGATTTTTAGGAAACACAAGATAACATTCACTGGTTTTATGATAGAATAGACCACTTTTGAGGTTCTCCCTATCCCCTAAATATACCGTCTTTTATAGCAGTAAAATTCTAAAACCACCCCCAAACTTGTGAAGCAATCGAATAGTTATAAAACTTCTTTTTATCTATTCTGTCCCTCAAATCTACAACATCATTTGCGATTAACAAAAATTGAAGATATGGCATGCATTAATTGTAAACAAGCAGTTTCTTTACAATTTTCCATATCAGTGTTTTTCTTTGATTGTGGAAGCTTTAATTTGAAGATTATAAAAATAATAAAACAGCTAAATGACATAAATGAAAAACATAAGGACTAAATTGAAAATTTATCGAAGTTCAAGGACTACTGTATATAGCAGGTATATAGACAAATTTAACAGAAGAAATAAAGAAAAACATCACTGATATTTTGACAAAAATGATTGGAAGGGATATTTGAAAATCTAAGTATTCTTATATGTTGCTTGACAGATCATTTAGTTTAAAAATTAGTCTACCTAGATCGTCCATCATATTAGTTATTAGTTACATGGTTTACTGGATACTGATGTATATACAGAAAATACCAATCAAATCAATGAAAGGGATTTACCAATTTAAATATAAAAAATCTACCTGAATAATTTAAAATGATATGGTGCTGCAATATAATATTATTAACAGTACAGTTAGGCCAATTTTTCACTAATTCAGCAACAATAAATCCATGGAATGAGAAGGGTAGAATAAAAAAATTTCTACAAAAACTACATACTTATCAAAATTTCTTCTAGGTATCCCTACTTGCATTTTATTTTCTATTTGAATTCTTGTACATTTAAAATAACAATAAATTATGTGCATTTGTTTACAAAATATTGATCACTGATTTGGCAATGCACTTGATTGATCATTTTTCATAAATTAAGACACTCAGCTAGAAAAACTATAGGAATTCAAATAGAAATTTTGACAAAGTACATGCACCACAATTGCGATTAAATCAAATGATAAATGATAAACATACTACAATCATACAAACATGGAAAAATCATGCTTCTGGTTAAGCTCCATAAACAACCAATGTCAACATATATAGATCCTCAGAACACGTTATTAGAAACTAAATATGAAATTTGCATTAAAGTATGCCAAGATGAGAGACAAGTAGTGGAACAATAATGCATCCCAAATTTTGATTCTACCCTTCTCATAATTCTGATGGTTCAAGATTAGCCTTTTGAACTTACTCAAGAAATGACTTGCAGATAAAGTTGCTTTACTCTTATGAAATTGAGTAACACCTGATAATAGGCATGATATTTCTCAATTCAAGAAAAATTCTATTCTCTCCTTGGGTGAATATGATAAAGAAAGTTTGATCATTGTTTTCAGTCGCTAAAAAAACTGAGTTGAATGGTTCAATGGTTTTGGTTTAGTTGAATCTAGAAGAGTCGTACACTAAATACCCTTTCAGGAGACATTCTCAACTTCTGAAGCACACCATTTCATAATAAAGATAAAATGAAGAAAAGAACAGTGCACGTAGAAAAATTATCAATTAGGAGATATCATATCTATTTCCTCCACAAGTAAAATTCCTTATCTCCACAGAAATCAATAAATATTAACTGTTAGAATTCTGAAGGCAATCCACTAACCTGGATTTTATCAGTTTCAGTGGTTTTGTGGTATGCAAAGGCAATTCTTGAATCAGATGCCCGTAGAACCTTTGGTTCATCTTCACTGTTTAGCTTAATAAACATGTCTTGACCAATTCTATTTGTAAAGGTCATGAATGGCCGAACATAAATTACCTAAAGAATACAACGATGAGTTAACACAAATAGTAGGGAAGATTTCTGAAATTCTGTGTATATGTATTACCTTAGTAGGGACAGATTGGTAAGGACATGGTTTTGTAGAAACAAAAAGCCACATGCAGTTACCATCAGCATCGTAAGCATAGAAATCCAGAGAGCCATCCTAACAACCCAAAAAAGGTGAGATCATAACAAGGACATTAGAAATTGATAGCTTGATAGATAAAACAAATTGATTACCATATCACCAAGGGGAGAAAGATCTTTAACAGGGCCAAAGTGCTGCTCCTGGTCAGATCGAGTGATAGACGCTGATAGGCCCAGCAAATTAAAGTTCAATGCCGAAGCAATTGTATGACCTTCATATATTTCCTCTTCAGTTATTTCCCCGAGAATTTCTTGATCTCTCCTTTTGGACCTAAATGGAAGAGCAATTTTTCGTGGATTTTTATCCTCAGCTAGATCTACAAGCCTAAATCTAAGTGGAGGACATCTGGTGATTGAAAACCAATAAGGAGCATAGACTCTAATGATCTTTGCTAGCAGTGGTTGTTCCTTGTCATAATTGTGATCAAGAACGAGTTGGACAATCCTGCATATTACCTGATTTGTAAGCACATATTTTTCAAAGACATTCTAGTAAAACAAATTATGCAGCATGTTTCAGAACCTTCCAGAAATTGAACTTCTTAAGCTTATTGTTTTTGATGGAAGTCCACTAGGATGAGATATAAGAACAGCTTCCTGTACAAGACATTGGTGAAAACTTCAGAAAAAACATTAATAAAATAAATCAAAGGTGATTAGTATTCAATGCTAACAAAGACAGTGATAAAGCAACAAGTCAACGAGACTAATATGCTTGTAGGAAATCTTACATGCATCGGAACCCATCCTTTTTGTGGAAGTAGTGAAAGGAATAAAGGCTTTCTTATGTCAGCAGTGTGAACCTTCACTGTTTCTCCAGGAGAAAATACTCCCCTAGCACATGCTACAAAATGACCACGTGGTTGCATATTGAGTACAGAGTATTCAGCTGCCAAGGGAAGGCAATTGCTAAAAGTTAATGGAGATTTGACCACAAGACACCAATCCTCGATAGGATCACAACGAATGTCTTTTGCAATCTCTGTGGCTTGTATGCTTACGCAAAACCACAATTTATGGGAACCCTTTGAAGAGGTACCACTTATCTGGCTGCAGTACAATAGTTCTTCAGACTCTGTGAGCGATGATATACATATTCCAGAATCTTTTGGCTCGCCAAAACCCTCAGGTTGTCCATGCTTATCCACCATATAACTCCATGAATATTCATCATGAGTACTAACATTTGAAGGCTTTAATTGCAATATATACACACCAGATTGTGTCAAGGCTGGTAAAGGAAGAGGCATAGAATCTCCAGGCTTCAGTGATCCAACGGATACTTCCTGCTTTACATCATACAAAATTTGTTTCCTGGTCCTAATCCATCTCCTTTGCCTTGCATGGTTCGCAAATTCTAAAGGATTAGATGACTCAGGCCACTTAAGGCTCTCAACATCTGGAGAATATACCCAACCATCAGCATCATTGACGGACAAGGTATCCAAATGCCAATCCTCAATCCATTCCCAGCCTGATGGTAATCCAACTCTAGAGATTTCCTGTGTGATTAACAGGTATTAGAAGTAAGATAATGGCATCAAGACAGTAATTCAAACTTTGCTAAATATGACAAAATCAGAAAGTCCAAGAACAGAAAGGGTTTTAAGCTTTCAAACTTCCAAATTACATAACAGTTCAGTTCAGCTATTATTCAATTTGTTTCGCAATATTTTACAAGGTAACTGAAGTTATGTCTTGATGGTGCCTGGATGAGAGTTATGCTTACATTGTTTGAGGTATTATTTCAAGCCCTAACATTATTGGTATACTGGGTAATCTTTTGTCAACAACAACGATTTTCTGATTTTGTGAATCATTTATTTTTCACACACAAAATGAAAAGTCAATTCTGTAATTGTTACCATATCCTTAATGGCAAGTCCTTGGTCCCTTTGTTGGTACATATATATTCACTATTACTTATCAAATACATAAACAAACATGTAGGAGGCACAACAGAAAACAAACAAATATTCATCATCACTCACTTGATTGTGATCTCCACCATCTGAATAATTTGAGTAGCCAACCCAGCCAAGAGATGGGTTGTAGTTTTCGGTTTCAAAAATCTCATCTGTCTGCACTGTGCTACCATCAATCTGTAAACCTTCAGGTTTGCTTGCAATACTCAGTGACCTGATGTTCCTGATGTTTTCCTTTGAAGTTTTGGGCACAAGGCATAGCTCAAGTATAAAATCTGTGTTGTTACGCACCGAAACAAGAGACCTCATGTTCACATATATATTGCCATCCCTTACACTTACTTCACTGGCAATTACGTCATTTCCTAACCGCCAACAAGCAGCAGGTGCAGCATAGTGTAGCCTCACAGTAGTCCAAGGCCCTTCCATGCTAGGACTAATCTGAATAAATCCAGATTTTCTTTTGCCAATAAAAACTTCATCTTTGTCCATGGCTTCAGACCTGGGCGACAAGAGTACAGCACATCTTATTCTCCCAGATGACTTCGTGTGTTCATCTCCTTGAGTCATAGTCTGTTTCAATATCACTAGCATCAGAATTAACTAAGGATCCTACGATAATTTCCACAAGACCAACAAAAGAAATGAAAATATTAAGATATGAAAGGCGGCATTCACCATAGAATTGGATGAAGATAAATCAATCCAGGTTAAGTAATTCAGATAATCAAACTGATGAGAGCTTTCTTTGATGTTTCCTGCTATCTGATTCAAGGGAGCTGAAAAGAATCCAACAGTATCACCTGTGAAATCAAAGAGCAAGTTAATAATGAAGAGGCCTAGTGTGTATTCAGCTACAAGATCTATATAGTCCGTCACCTGCAAATGCTATTATTGGAATTGAATATTTTTCCCAACAGAACAGTGACCTTAAAGCTATGGGGAAATAGACAAGATGAATAAATATTATACGAAAATACACAGATATACCTTTTCCCAAATCAGTCACAATTAGCTCCAGCAAGTACTTGTCCTGTTCATGTTTTGAAATGAGAATATATTATATCATCTTTCTAGAAGGGAGAAAGAACAATATACAGAATAAATGCAATTGTCACCAAAAGGACATCAACTAGACATTTAAACATCATGTCACAAAAACACCTCTCCAAAAAAAAAAAAAATATCTGCAACCACATGAAGTTTTCAGGACTTTCATCAACATCCATTACAAAGAGAACATAGAAACAAATTCAGATGTAAATGCGCGCATCAACAACCATATTATGAATGCCAACTGAAAGAATTAGCTGTTGCAATTGATAAACCAATCAAAGGTTATCTTACCAGGAGTAACTTAGTAAACAATAATACAACAAGGAGAAGAAAGCACACATGAAAATGGGTGATTTGACCAACAATTGACCATTAGCACAATAACATTCAGGACACAACAAAACAAATTGAATAGAGAAGGCTATGGTGTACCCATGTCAATCAAAGGTAAGTTGTTCAATTATGAAAATGGATTAAATGGAAATATGAACATATATGTGGCGGTACAGGAACAAAAGAAATTAATGCAATTGAACTGCCCCCCAAACCTCCACCCCCACCACCACCAATGAGAAAATAAAACTCAACACAGCGAAAATTATAAGCTAAGATGGCCCTGTAAAACAAAACTCCAAACACCTGACCATGAATTACATAAATGGCGTGTTGATTCAAGTTTTCAAATTACAGTGATGAGAATTTGCAAGACCAAAAAAAACTAGTGACTAGTAGAGGAAATAACAAAAGGTAAAACATGTGGTGCTGTAAACCCTGTTGAGTTTGATTGACCTGTATGGTAATATAATTAACATGTCCTCATTTAAAGGTGTGCATTAACATGGTTGTTAGACTACAAAGAATGACTATCCAATTTTATAGGATGTCCTCAAAAGATCAACAAGAATAGAGCGGTACATGTTGAAGGATGACAAAACAAAAAAGGAAAAAAGAAAATGAGTTCCATTATCTTTTCTTCCTCGGGAAAATTGCATGAGGTAGGAAAGGCAGAATTATCGTCTTTGAAAAGAGTTTAAACCAAGATACAGAAATATTCCACTGAATCCATCAAATTTCAATAGTTGACAGGAAAGAGATTTACAAACTGGAATTCAATAAGAAAACAAGTAATATTCCATACCGGGGAATCAACTTTAAAGAAAAATATTTCACTCCAGTTGACAAATAGCTGCTCATCAGACAAGAAGTTTGAAATGCTTCCACTTGTACGTGCACTTTGTTGATGAGGCAATGATTCACTACCAAGGTTTTGGTTTGGTGTAAGACGGAGTGCTACAACGTATAGATTAGAAGTCAACCCCCTAACTCTTGGCAACTACATCAGAACATTAAAACAATTGGATGGTTAAAATACATGAAAACACTTAGAATATTAATCAGTATAACAAAAGGATCATAGTCACCTCTACACAGGGAGGTGTTAAATGAACGGAATAAACAGATTCATTCACAAAACATTTAAATACAGACTCCAGGTAATCAAAGCCAATATTAACCAGCATTTCAATCAATTCCTTAAAGAAATGTTTTGACATGGTTTGTTTAGAATAATGATTGTCACCAGCTAAATAAATTCTGTACTTATGAATGCAGATTTCCTAGAACTTCCATAACCCAATCGAGGATGCTAGAGCTCTACGAAAACAATTTGAACCGTATATGCCCTCTCATCTTATCCTTTGAGTAAATATGGCAATTTACTTGTTTCCTAGAGAGCATAAAGAGCATAAAAGGAAAACTATGTGATGGTCAAATCCAGCATGCACAAATCACACAATGTCCAAAGTCCGTAAACTACGAGTTGGATCTTTAGAAGCAGTCCTATTAAATGCTACCCTATTATAAACCAAGCTAGCAATCTTATCAAGGAGAATGGATAATCAAAATAGAAAATCACATGAAAATCAAGAACATTAATTTACTCCATAGCATCACCATTAGTTAAAACAGTTTCACATGAAATGAAGTCAAGTAGTCTCCGAAAATCAGACCATGTCACTGGGAACAAGTAAGATTTTTCCTCTATGATATGAAAGAAAATAATTGTACCTCTGCATCCACTATAGCAACTGTCACCATTGTTCTATCTTTTGTGCTAAGTTTTCCTTTCAAGTGAGATTCCATCATATTTTTTGAAACAGGAACTTTCACAGGCGTCATGTCCCCAGATGGCATTCTTAACACATTCGAGAAGCCCGCATTTTCAGCTGCTCGAATAAAAATGTCTTGACCAAGTTTATTTTGTGGGATTATATAATAGTTTCTCCTTTGATGGACATCAATGACAGATCTCAGACCATGTGTTGGAGAAACTGCTTCCTATTTAACAAGAGAATTCATTAGGTGATGTGTTAATTTATACAGTAAAAGCTAGCAGACACAAGAGAGAGAAGAGGAAGAAGTTACTCTTTTTTTATGATATTCATGGGCATGGCTAAGGTTGCTCCAGCTCGCATAAGCTTGGATAATCATATTAGCATTAGATACTGAAACATTTATGTTTAGATCCCTGGATGATGTCAAGCGTAGCTGAGATGCTGCCCCTGGGGCATTAAGATCGTATTGGTACCTGAAAGTAACTACAAATCAGCCATCAATTGGAAATAAAATTACTGCATTAAGATCAAAAGCCAAACAAAGAACCAAAGGAACTAGCAAAAACCAAACAAATATATAACATACACTCAGTGCAAAATTATATTAGGTTTTTCGTCTCCAAAAACAATAGGTTGGGATGACCAAACTAATCTGTTACATTGATATGCTCTCATAACACGTAAAGAAGTACATTAGCCAGTTCAGATTACTGAGGAAAATGTTTCAGGCACCACTCTTCTAGAGAAGTAACTGTCTTAATAGGACCTTCAAGACCACAAAAAAAATTTATAAAAAATATCAGGACAACTAACTTCCAAACTTTTAAAGCACGATGAAAATAAAAAGTCAATGCTTCCACCATCACCAAAAGTAGGTTTTCATTTCAGAAGCAAGCTAAGGTAAGTGAGCTCCCCCAAGACTTTCATATATTTTCTGGAAATTTCTACCTACATTGGATGTTTAAGGCATGTCAATGGATCATTTTACTAAAATACCACAGTAAAATTGTTTGTCGTGAATGCTATCCAAACAACAGTTATTAAGAACTACACTGAAAAGTGCCATATTAGAGTCTATTTTAATGTCCCACCATAGTTCAAATATTAAACCATGCAAGCATGGAGGTTGCTATTTCCCAGACATTATATGATAACTGCTCCCTAAATAGTACTAAACAGCTTAGCATCTTCCACAACATGACCAATGCTGTTCAGAAAGAAATTAGAGCATTTAGCTTATCCCAAGAAAAAGAACTGAATGCCATCTGATAGCATTGCACATTTGTGAAGCAAAAACATGGTTTGTAGTGACTCACAGGAACATAAAGTCCCTTTGAACTAGCAATGCTTGGTATCAAGTTACGATATCTGTCCACACAAGACAAAAAAAATCAAATTTTAATTCAATTCAGATATTAGAATTACCTAATATATCCATCTACTGACTCAACAAGGGGCTCCCACGATTCATACTTATCATTATATGATCTGGCAACCAGAGAGAAACTGGCAGTAGAATTCAAGTAGTCAGCTCTTCCATGCAAGCTGAAACCTATTCCAGTTAAATGTGCATTGAACAATGGAACCATCTGTGAATTCCACAATAGAATCAGTAAGACCATTTTGCTGAAGCTTCACAATATATATTCCAGAGGAATCAAATCAACAGGTTTAGAAAAGAATAGACTAGAATAGATTCAACACTTGACAAGACGGCCACTTTTATAGATGATTGCATTAGCGACCACACTTGCTGAGTAATGGGCCTCAAGACATGAGGTTTATAAATAACATTTTCTATTGGTATTGAAACCCTCATGGGATGAACAGAGTAAAACAGAACAATAAAGGCACTAGCATTTTGGAGAATCTGTTATTTGCATATACACTATCGAAGAAATAAGGTCCTCCATTCTAATCATCAGGAGTGCAAAGGAAAAGGACAATACTCAAAAGCTGTCATGCTAATTAAAAGAGAATTGATATTCAATCACCTGCATCCCCCATTCTTTCCAAGAACCATCTGGAGTCCTAAAGGAAGAAGTTAGACATGAAACTTCTTTTATGCAAAATTTTCAAATATTTATATTTTTATCTATTCGATTTTTGGAGATTTTTGGTCACTAGAGGAACAGAGTACAATAGATCATTTTCCATAAACTTTCTTAAAATAAGATTTAGGGTTCCAATAGTGGTACTTCCACAGTTGACAACATTTAAGCAAAGCCAAGCAAGCAAATCCAAGCAACCAAGCAAATCTTCAAGGCCAATAAAAGGCATAATGGCTATGGTAAGCAAATATAAAATGATCCATTTATTTTTTTGGATACTTGTTTCATTATTTTTAAAGAGAGCCACTTTATGAGTTCAAAAGCTTGACAAATGAATAGAAGAATGCCAAAATTAGTCAAAACTAATAGGAAAATATCCTAAATGAGACTTGTTTCTATCGGAAACAAATTCAGAGTCATGATTCACATCATTAAGTTCAGTACACTACTTTTAACTGACAAATATTTCAAATAGGCTTTGACTTATTGATAATTCAAAGGAAGCTATATAGAGTAAATTTCTCACCAAACCACCATAGTCGTCAAAAATGGCTGCAGAAAACGTTCTAACTTCTGCATCTATGACAGTATCATCTGAACCACTTGGTAAATTGGGATCTGCCAACTTCAGAGCAAACCTTCTTGGTGGTTTTTTTAAACCACTGCGGACAAGAAAGGTACCCAATTCGTTACCAACTGACCATATGCTAAATGATTCTTTTGTATACCTGGCATCAGAAGTATCCCATAGGCTTTCCTCCAAGAACCGATCCTGAGTAACCATATCGCTCCGCATGCATCTTAATTTACTGAAATCAAATTGCTTTGGTGGGCCTTTACATGCAATAGAACCTAAGGAAACAAAGCCCGGGGGAGCTTGAGGCATCCAGAAAGAAATACTGTCCATTCCCCTCTGTTTCTTAATCTGTCCAACAGGCTGGAAACTCAGAGGAGCTTTGAAAAGCACTCCATCCTCAGTATCATGAAGGACAACGCAGGTATTTGGAGGCTCATACCTAATTTCCAAATGAGCAAGGAGGTTTAACATTTTTACCTTTAACAAAAGGTTAGTGTTTGTTTTTGTGGTTGGTCCTGCTTTTCTAATTGTTTTTTATCTGAAAAAATTAAATTTGTGCTTTTCAATTGTTTTCATGTGCTTGTGTAAAAAAAAATCATTTTGATACATTTTCAATTGAAAAATACTTTTGAAAAACAGTCTACATCACATTACCAAGCACACATCTGTAAGAGAACCACAGTTAGAGCACATACCCTGTAACAGCAATATCACCAAAATATACCATGCCATGGGGGACTACCGGACGCCATATAGATAGTTTATTCCTTGAGCTCGAACCCTGGTTCCACCATATCAACTGAAAACTGGCAACAACTTCAAAACACCGGCCAGCGTTTACAGTTGTCGAATTTTCAGGTTGTATGTCAACGTTGCCGGAAGGAGAAGCTTGTACATCTGAGCCACTGGATGCTGAAGAAGATTCTAGAAACCCAAATTTTACATCACGCAATTCATATGCTCTACCTAATAAACTGAGAGTCACAGGATCTGCTGGCAAGAAAGTACCAACAGAATTGTCCACACGCCAAAAGGCTAAAGTTGACTGGTATCTGAAATTTAAGCACAAAATTAGAACTCAACCCATTAAGAAATTAATCACAGAATAAATTTTATTAAGAAATAACAACCACCAATCATGAACATGAGGTTATTATACCAAACATGGGGCAAGACAATTAAACCAACTAACAAAGTATTGCATGTGTAATTGTGTGTGTCCTTCCAACTGTCCTATCAGGAAGTGAAATGTTAGTATATATGGTCATTATAACATAATATGATCCAAGGAGTTGGACATCAAAGACTTAAGTTTCCTGCCCGTTTATGTATTTATGTGTATGTGTGCAGTCATCTATCTATGGGCATGTTGGTTTCTACATGCATTGATCTGAATGTAAATTATGTCACAAGTTAATTACAAAAAATCACACTTACGAATTGACAGAATTGATGGTAATACAATCCCTGAGGGAACAAGAAGAAACTAGAGAAGCCGAGATGCAGAAAGCAGCAGATAGAGGGGGTTGTGTTCTTCCAGGGGACACTACACAACCCAACGCAACATAACCTTTGGGTGCTTCAGGAAACCAAATAGAACAGTAGTTGCCTTCCTTGGTAAGGAAACTATCTAGTAAGAAGCTAGAATTGGCAACATATTGACCAGAAATTTCTTCAGAAGCTAAAGGTGGCCAGATTAGTTTGAAAGATATGGGTCTTTTGACTCTTGCGAAGTTAGTATTCACAGCGACAACTCCTTTTGTAGGCGGCTTGTCCCTGTCATGTGGAAACCAGTCGTACAATATTCAAGGCAAAGAACTAAAAGAGTGATCTCGGAAAATGAAAATGTTAAAAAGAGGTTCCACTGACAATGGTGTCAAATAGTCACCAAGAATTGCATAACCAGGTGGTGCGCAAGGTCTCCAGAAGGCATATATCTGATCAGTATATGGATCTACACAGTACAATAATAATCAGGTGATAATTCAATGGCTCAAAAAATTTCATATCTTTCCAGACATAGACTAGTTTAGCATGTACTTGTAATTGTTCCAACTTTGTCGAACTGAGAGCAGGGTATTGTTTCCTTTGACGTCATCCTCAGAAATGATAAAATGTCCTCTTCAACAGCTAAAAACAGTCTCAAGATGCTGAATGTAAAGTTCATGAATATATCTGAAACAGATAGATGTATATTGGTCTTCCCAGAAGCATTTGAATATTTAACTGAGGTGTCAAAAGGTTCCAGGATTGTAATTCCATTACTCTCCATCATCAAACCAAGTACATTTGCCGTCATTTCAATCGTATTGCCCTTCAAAACAAGCCTGATAGAAGCCAAAGTACCACGAATGTTATCATTCTATCAGTTCATATGTATTTTCACCAACATCTACAAAGTTACCTTCCATACTTCAATACAAAAGGAAACTGTAGCTATAGAAAAGGGTCGATAGTGGTTCCATTTTCTTCATTCCATGAATAAACGAAACAACTCATAACATAGAGCAAGAGAATGATTCAAAAACAATCACACAACAATAGCATGAGAAATACACAAGGACCAACAAATTCTTGAAAATGACGAATAAATATATATAGAAGTTAATGAAATACAGTACATGGCAAAGCAGCAGAGACTTACTACCATCACATACAATAATAAGAATCATAATAAAAATACTGAATATTGCTTGAACATACTTTCTTCGATTGTAAGCCCACACTTGGGGGCCTGCCTATCCTTTTAGGCCTGAACATACTGAATAAGCATCATAACCAAAATATACAGAGTTTCTGCTACATTAATTTTATGAAGACCTTGAAAGATTTTGTAGCAATCAACAAATGAAAAGGTAATAATCAGCTCATGTTCAACACACCTGGCAAATGCATCTAATTGTGCATGCAAAAGTTTGTTGGAGAGATTTGATGGCACCCCTACATCTTTTGATGTATTATAAAAAGTAAGCTCCGGGCTAATGGCCTGCAAAGAAGCATTAGATACAAAATATCACTATAATGTGCACAACAGTGCTATATGACACATCTGCCTCCAGCTGGCATTGAGGTACCATGCTGGTTACAACAGCATTAAGAGATTAAATAAACTCAAAAAAAAAAAACTGATCTAAGCAGAGTGACAAAGGTTCTTTGAGGGATTTTAAAGACTAGTGCAAATTTTTTTATAAGGTTTGTTTGCATGAGCTCTGAAATAAATTTAAGTTGAGAACAATAAAGCTTTGGAGTTTGCAATGGAAGCAGCCACCCCAGCTGCCTTTTAACCCAGTCAGGTGTGTGTGCGCGCATGTGATTATCTTCTGTCGGGCTGTCCCCCAGAATCAGTGACCATCTTCATAATTTATTGAACTTTAGTTAATAAGAAGTTTACTTAAAGAAGGTAAGTGGAGCTTTGATCAAGTACTTAGAGGATATATGAAACACCCAATAACAAAGCAAAAAATGAAATCAAACCTATCTTCAAATCCAAGACTCAAACTAGAAGGAGAATATCTAGGATCATATACTTCAAGCTATGAGAAGGTGGAGGTGGCACTAATTGAAAATTTTAAGGGATGGTCAAGTAAGATGGTCTGGCCATATCTGACATCAGCCTATAAGTGAACCAAAGAGAAAGAGTGATCAAATTGAAGGATCAAGACAGAGGAGGTGGAAAGTAAGCCAAAACAACATGCGCTCAAGTGATAAACAATGATGTAATGTTATAACAACCTTTGATAGATGTTAACCCATAACAGAACTAAATAGAAGCAGCTAATCCATTGAGCCCCTAGTTCGGAATTCAAGCTTAGATGAGTTGAGTTGAGTTGAGTTTTAATGCCATTTGCTTGGCACTCCATTTGTTAGCCTCCTTAAAATAGTTTGTAGTTTGTTGTTTTTATATTCAATCTTTAATCTCGGTACAAAAAAAAAATACGAGACATTTTTAAAAAAAATTGAAAAGAGAAAATAAAAACAAATTTAACCTGTAACTCGATAATAAACTCAGTGGATCTGTCAACCAGAGTGTCTTCAGATGGTTGATCATTAATACTTCTTGAAGATTCAGTGAGAGGAGCATCATCCTGTCCCTCCAATTGGACCTGATCATTCCTTGAGACAGAATAGCCACTATCACTTCCCAAAAAAATACAAGAATCCAAATATTTCCCATTCTGCATCAACAAATATACAAAAAAGGTCACCACCTGGGAAGGTACACTTGTTCAGAAACTCACATTACGCATGAACATAAACATGAGAGAAGAAGGTGGAACCTTGATCACAACATTTTTAAACTGCAACTTTTTCCCACTTCCAACATATATAATAGCCTCCTTGCTGGGTGCAGAGAGATTAACTCCCTGTCTATCTTTTAAATGCAATATTCCACCTTTACCATCATAAGTGAAATGATCAAATCTTTCATCATCAACAATTAAAGGTCTCAATGGAGAGAGAGAGATTTCAGCAGAGGATTGCTGATAAATTGGCTGATCCAGAACAATTGCATCAACCTCATGCATGGGGGTTCTACTTTCCTCATTTGACAGCATATCACCTACTGTTGGAACAAAAAACTCAGCAACAGCCAGAAGAAAATCAAGTGCAACGAGCAGTTGTGGGCGTTGGACACAGAGAGAAATAAATGTTGAGTATTGACCAAATTTTGCATCAAATATGAGCATTGTAGGGACTGGTTTGATCTCATCTTGTTTCGTCACATTTAAATCAGATATATGCTGGTTTTCATCATCAGATGACAAGTGAAGGAGACTATAACCAATCTTCTCAGGCATTCCTACGGCCAGCCTAAACTCTTCTTCGGTTCCCTCACGATCATCAATCACAGTGAAGCCCTTAAGTGTTGCTGAGAGAAAACCTTCCCCTGCGTTATTAGACTTGTAGAGGAGCCAAGCACCACTAACCTGCATGGAACCAGGCTAGAAAATTAACTATAGAACACTACATAACACTGCAAGAAATGAAAATAAGCAGGATGAGGAATGTTGGACCATGAAACTGTCACCTGAGACTGTCAAAACAAAGATGAAAATTAAAACGGCAGTAGTTTTACTTCATCTTAGGTTGAATTGCTGCAATTAATAATGATGTTGCTAGATTGATATTAGTGGGCATGCGAGAAGGAGAGAGGGGGGGAGGGGGGGAGAGAGGAGAGAGAGATCATGGTAATTTTTAAGGCAAATAATAATTGCTGAATAAGATGATAGGGTACATGGGCACGAGGATTTAAACTGGTGTCCCAAGATATCAAGGCATCCCATAAAAGTTGCAGCCATCATAGGCATAATCGTCAACAAATACCATATTCTCTTTAGTATACGAATTTTAGACAACTTCACTGGAAATGAAAAACACATTCTGTAATTAAATTAAGTGTAATGTTAATTTTGATGCAAACAAACTTTAGCAAGTGGCCATAATATATGCATAAGCTAAAAGACTCTTAAGAAAAAAAGACTAAGCAATTGAAAGATCATCCAAGGCTGCAACAAACATGACCACAGCTGCTAACCACTATTGTAACTTAAAGGCTCTTGCAGATATAATTTTTAAATTGCAACCATAACACATGATACAAAAGTCATTTGATTCCATGATGGGTACAAAAAAGGAGATTGGAAAAAGAGTTGCATGCACCATGATGATTTTAAGCAGAGACTATCCATGAGCTACTAGTCAGGATCAAAAGCGAGATAACTTTATGAAGAAATTTGTGAGAGAGCATATGTAATTAAATGAAACATTACCTTTATTGTGGCCAGCGATGCATCTCTGGCAACCCCAGCATATAAGCACAATTCAACTAGATTGATTGCAACAGAAACTTTCAAAGAAATCCAGGCTTCCCCATTCCGTGTCTCAGCTTCAACACCACTTGGATCCTGAAGAGCAATAGGTTTTACAACATCAGCAGAAGATGCTACAGAGTCATGGTTCAGTGGGGGCACAGTGTGTGGAGTCTCGGAAATATTTGACGTTGCACATTCAGTGATAATCTGGTAATCCCTGCTTGTCAGAGCTGCTTTTAACTCCTCCATCTTAAAAACAATAATAGATACAAGTATGCACTTCAGTGTCCGCGCATAAATTAAACAATGGAAACAAAAAGGATATCACAGAGAAAGTAACAGATTAATAGTAATTAAGAAAATAAAAGTGGAGATACCAACCCCACAGAACACAATTCAATACCTTGATTGCAGCTTCTGTAATTGGTATTTGATGCAACAGGTCTCGAAGTGACCTACGAATGAGAATAGAAACCCCATTTACATCTTGGATTATGCTTTCACCTAATTCTGTTCCACTGCCAACATTTAAATTGATGTCCTCCACCTAGAAGTCATAAGAACAAAATGAATAAACTGGTCCACAAGATAGAATACCATATGGTTCTGGTACTTGACAGAAATCAATAACTCAAATCACAAGAAAACTTATGGGCATGGGAAAATTTGATAGTCACAACAAACCTTTTGATTAATTTATACTACAATAGGTCAAAAGGAAAGAGCTAAGCATAAACTTTTTCACTTGAATCACTAGTTAAAGAAGCCTACTCATCAAATCTTGTCCTGCTATAATGCTCACCTTAATTGTTAATATTTCTAAATGAACAGCATGCAACTCCCCTTTGCTGCCACCAAGCCATTGAAAAGTGTTCTGAATGGTTATGTGAACCACATCAAGTTTCAAGTAACTGCCCCGAGAAATTTCAAAAGATTAATAGGATATGTCAGCAATCAAAGCAAAATATAATTATTCACTAAGCCTAACTGCAAACTTACTCAGGACTATCTGTTCTTCGAGGCATCAATATTATAGGTTTCCTGAGTGAAAGATCCAACTTCAGAGCTGGTGATCCTTCAATCTCACTGGTTGTGAACCACTTCTCAGAATTTGTTACTTGATCTTTTAATTTGACAAAATTTTTTGAATTGTTGGGAATGAGACCCATAAAGTAACTCACAACCTAGATATGGTTTTGGAGATGCGTGAGAAACAGAATAAGACAGAATAATGGTTGAGATATTACTTGGAATCAATTTACCTCCTGAATAAAGCGATTCAAATAAACAATGCGCACTTCTGAAAGCTGCCCAAAAAGGCTATATTCATAACCTTCATAGTCTTCATCATCAGCACTGAATGATGTAAAAACTAACTGCACAATTACATGTGAGGGATTTTAAAAAGCGCAACATAAACAAAATGCAGCAGAGAGGATACCAGATTGTAGAAAACATAAAAAAAAAAGCAGTACAAAATGGCATTAGATTGAAAGATTAATATAGAAATAGTAAAGAAGCCCACCAAAATTCGTTTTATACAGCCCTTTCTCAGAATATTTTAAGGTTTTTTTACATTGTATGCAATTTATAACCTCGAAATTAAAAAAATAAGAAAAGGTCTTTTGCAAAGAGGAGAAGAAAAACAGAAAAGAGTGCTAAGTACCTCAACAAATGAACTGCCCCCGTAATTTCTCATATCACAGATCCAGAAATATGCATGACCACCGGGAAGACTATCATCACTAATTCTTAGATTTCCCAGGGCTGCCTTTATACTGAAAGAGCTTGGGAAAACCTTATCACAAAAGAAACGTAAAAGAAATTAGAGAACAGAATTTAAATCTTAGAAAAAGAAAAATGAATAACACAGAGAAGGGGAGAACAACCTTGATATCAGTAAGCAGATTATCTTGTGAGAAAGTAGCAAACTTAGTTTCATTTTCATGCATTAACAAAATCTGAGCACGGTCCATTTTTAATATCAAATTGAAAATGATCCGGGATTTTCCCTTCCCTAGCAAACCCTTAACAGCAGGCTCCTCAATTGTTGTTAAATCTTGATCATCGACAATGTCATCTCCAGAACTGTCATGTTTTACCATTGCTGATGGTGAATTGTCACTAAAAGTTTCACATTTTTCATCCTCAACATTAATGGCATTGACAAATTCCATGATTGCAAGAATTGTGGGTCTACGGCAGAAAAATGACAATGTAGCCAGGCTCACTGTGACCTGAAACAATAATTTATGGGACAGTCAGTCAATTCACTATAAACTAGAGGTAATGAGAACAGACAACTGAAAGAAAATTGGCCACCTGCGTGTCGATGTTTTTGTATAAAGAAGAGTTCTGATCATAGATGACTATTTGAGCTTTCACAAAACTATCCATGGTATTCATTATTTCGATATCGTCCATCCTAGCTTGAACAACATCACCAGGGAGTAAGCCAGCAACACGACTAAAACTAGGAGGCTTGAATGATGAGTATTCAGATGAAAGCGAATTTTGGGGACTTGGATAATCAGAGTTGACCAAATTTTCTGGTGCCTCATAGAACTTGTCTTCTCCTTCACTTGGAGTTGAATTATTGTGGTCAAAAGTCTGGTTCCCAGTATCATCAAAGGATAAGTGCACATCTGAACTTTGAACAAATGATCTTGCAAGGAAACAAGGCTGAGAAACACCATTACAGCAAACTAAATCTTCAATCTCTAAAGATTTAAGAACAGTGCCAATGAACATATCATTCTCTCTAATTGAAAGTTCAACCTGCGTTCAAAAATATAAACCCTCAAAGAGAGAAGCATAAAACATCCACAAATATAATCATCACAGCATTATTTGTACCTGGCCACCTATTGCTCGAAATTCAAACAAGTGATTCTCTTCAGCAAGAAGCACATTAACAAAACTCAGGTCACGCTAGAAAAATAGCACATGTATCAGATTTCTCAGCGGTTCCATTGACAAGGAATCCCATGACATAACTAATCCAGGCTTACCTGACGATTGTAATTGAAGCAGATCTTTAGCTCATCAAGAGCACCTGTTATAAATATACGCTCCATCTTCAATATATTACTTGCTTCACCACTGTCATTAAGTTCAGTTTCTGAGTCCTCTGGATCTGACGAAGTTTCAGAAAGAGTAGTAATAGGTGCAGAACCCTGTGAATAAATCCATTGGTAAGAATCCCTCTCACTGTTCCATGTAAGCATATATCTGATAAGCAAGATCTTCAGTGCGGTAGACAAAAGAAAACTGAGACAGATGAAACTCTAAGGCCAAAAATAGCCACGAAAGGTAAGTGAAACGACCTTTTGGAGCTTATAAAGAACAGGAAGGAGACATTTAAGCTTCTTAAATACACACACAAGACATCTAAATCAATTTAGCAATCATCCTTGCAGTTTCAGAAGAGTTTGATGGTATTAAACTATACTTTCAGTTATGCAACAGATTTTATTTCTGGTAAATATTTTGGGGGAACTCAAAAGGTTCAGGTTTGAAGTTCACCATGGCATTGATACATTCCCCCAAATAAAGATTGTAAATGTTCTAATCAACATCAAAGTCCTCCCTATGATCTTCAATAATTAGAGTTTAATTATCGCCAACAAACTATTTTTATGCGTATTAGTTTAGATGAAAGTATACAAAAACCCATTGTGATTAGATTACTTTATACTGTCCAAATCACAAAATTGGAAACTAAAACATTAATAACAAACTGGATACAAAAAATTAAAGAGACCAAAAATCAATGCTAAATATGAATAGATACTGGGTACATGCGAACAATATAAGCACCTCTTTGAGAAAACTGGACACTTGTCCAGTTTAGAGCAAGCCTCAAGGGTGAAATAAATCAATGTTATTTGTATCATTTTCTTAAAATAAAAATGATTTGGTTTGACACGTGATTTCTTTTTGCTAAAAATATTTTTGCAATCATTAATAATCTGCTAGTTTTTTACATGAATCTAAATATCAGCAGAAATAACTTAAACCAAATGGGTGCTTGTTAAGGGAAGAGCAGCATGGAATAGAAAATCAACTACCTTTACCAAAATTAAAAACCAATCACTTCTTAACAATTTAAGAATCATAATTCTTTAACAAAACAAAAATCAATTAATCTTCTCTCCAACCCCCCCCACACACCCCCCCCCCCCCAAGAGGGGGGGGTAGGAGTCAGCAGAAACCCATAAACTGCCCAGCCTTCTGATCATCCCACCGCTAAAGAATATTGAGTATGCAAAGTTTTAAGGTCAAAAGTAATTCTTAGATATAAAATTTTTAAGACAGAAAAAGAAAAGGACAAGATCAAATGTGATGGATTGAGCTAAATTAAGGATTTACTGAAGCAGAATATATAGCCCCCTGCAAGCGACTTTGCCAATTTCTCTGTGAATCATCAGAATCACATAGTAATATCAGTGCATTCGCATCTTCCACAACCTACAGACAAGTGATGACAAGAATAAAATGTCATCAAGAATTACTTCCGAGCACAAAGAGGTAATGCAGATTAATTGTAAGGTCATTAAATTATGAAGACATAACAACAACCTTGCTCAGGGGGCGTGCAGCATCACAAATAGTCAAGACATGCTCCACACCACCAAGCAACTCTGCTGGAAGATGATATACCTGTTTTCCTCGTAAGCTACAACAGTCATAATATCTAAAATTAATAAAGAGAGAACACATTCCAAATAAATAAATTTAAAATAAATAATAAACTTTTAATACTTTTTTCCTCTTAAGAAGAAACAATCACATAATCCCAAACTAAAGTTGTGTGCCACATAATACTTATTTTCTATTCATCATTATTGTTAGTGAGTTAATATAAAATCATTCCTTGGCTTCATCTAACAGCTTATGATTTTGGATTTAGATGTTATCACCCTCATTCTCTTCAAAATAAAATAAATCAACAAAAATAGTGTGGACGTGCAAGTTTCTAACTGAAATGGCTTTCAATTGAGAAATTATGTTAGTGAGTTAATTTTCTTCTTGGAGCCTTCACCTAACATCTTAAGCTTTTGGTTGGGGATAGTTCTTTGACGATTATTATCAAATTATATAACATCCTAGCATTGAATTTCACAGTTGCACACTTTTTTCCTCTTAAGAAACAAGGAAAACAAAGAGCAGCCATATACACTTTTTCAATGTGCAATTTGGGTTTATGCTAGTTTTCAACATCGAGATACCCTAAATTGCTCTAAATTTGAGCCAAAAGATAGCCCATGCATCAGAATTTTGATTCAAGTACTCTGCTGCCTTTGGACTAGAAGTTTGAAGAATCCAGGATAATTTGATCAACTAAAATTGCCAATACCCTCTATTACTAAAAATGAAAATATCTACACCCAAGCACACAATTTGCCTATGTGATTTCACATTGATACAATTTCTTACAGCCGTACTATCCTGCACTGTTGCCAAAATGATCAAGCACATATTTCAGTCAACTTCATACTCATACTGATGTTCATTTTTCCATATCAGTTTTCTAATAGAATAAATGCCTTGTACTCTTGAGCAGCAACTGGAGAAATAAATCTTTCAACATAAAAAGTTCATATTAATAAAACTATGAAAAAAAAGAGGCATCAGTCCAAAATAACACAAACAACAACAAAGTACCATGAGTATGCCAAAACAGAAACACTTTATCTCAGAAAATAAATGGGTAAATATTGGCCTTAAGAAATTATAGCATAAATGGACATGAATGGTGTTCGAACCTGAGATACTGCTTGTAAGATTTTGAGTCCAGGTTTTCTAGTACATACAGAAAAGGACCAACTAAGCAAATATATCGCCGCTGCCATACAGCTTCCCTATTTCCCATGCCCTGTCACAAAAGAAAAGAAAACTAACTCTCTCTCTATGTATGTATGCATGCATGAATGCATGCATATATGACAAGAGGCCCCGCATATCCATGAGACAAAACCATGAGGTGGGAGAGAGAAAAACCTTTCGAATAAGAAGAGACAACCACCCCTCGAAGTCTGATTGATTCCAAGGACGAAGAAGATCAGAATTCTCACTACCTTCCTCCTGAAAGATCTTTGCCACTCGCATCAATCGATGATACCGAGCAGGAGAAAAGTGGAACCCTAATGATGGCACCCGTACAGAAAGTCTTGTAGAAGGATATGATGGGTTCTCTAATCGAATCTTCATACCAAAAGTTATTAGTTCCAATTTGAAGTTCCATAGAATCTCTTTCTCATGCATACACATAGGATGTCCAATTTAAGGTGAAATGTGCAGATTTTTTTACCTGTTGGAATGTTAAGATTACCCCGCACCTATCAATAACAGGCAAGAAACTAACACCTTCTGAGCGGACAGAACTAGCAGAACCTTGTGATGCTGTTTGGCTCCAGCGGTAGTCACCATCAACCAAAAAAGCACAAACATCACTTAAAACCAAATCAAATTGCAAATACATATTCTGGTCCTCGGATAATCTCCTTTCATAGTCATCCTGCAAACATGGGGCAACTCCATGTAAAGTTTAGCTGGTCATCCAAAAAGTTAAGGTTAAGTTTGTGATTTCACCTCTGAGCGAATGACCAAATTTCCCAAGTCTAGCAAAAGTTTTGTTGAATGGATGTTGTCGGGGTAAAACTCAGTAGGAATTGTAATCTTTGGAGCAGCAATATCCAGGTCCAACAGAAACCTATCATCATTTAAATGCTAGATGTCATCTTTGTATCAGTTAAATATGATTGAAACATTACACTCTAGGTATCTAGCAGTGTGCAAGTAAAATTAGAGCAGGCCTATGCTATAGTTCAGAGAAGCCTAATTTCACCCTTAGATTTAAAGTTTATTTCATTTAAGGTGTTTAGTATGCCTCTGAAAGTGACTTATTTTCTATATGGCCCCCTCTTGGTTTTTCTTTCAAGCTTACTCTTATATTCTCTCATATCTCCATGTAAAATTCTAGTTCCACCCCTAATTTCAAATTGTATTGATGCACTTGTGACTTAAACCACCCACAACTTGCCAAGATGAGAACACATCCCTACCATAGACTCCCTAACAATATTCTACTTGTTGAACAAACCACAGCATCCCTTCTCAATCTGACACCACGATCAATAACGCTGGTGAACAACAACACCATCTCCTTTTAACTTAAAAAAGAACAGAAAAAAAAAAGACCAAGAAAAGAAAAGAACTTTATCTTTTTGATTAGAAGCAGCCTGCTATTTCAAGGGCACAGGGTCTACAATATGGCGGTGCTGGAGACCGGATTTGGTGGGTGGGTAGCTTCCG
>Ga0307515_10004982_pt1 | contig 27096 bp, 23 predicted proteins | sample 17_EM_MG_FD_194513 | JGI IMG/M metagenome (GOLD analysis project Ga0307515, IMG submission 194513) | Populus trichocarpa ectomycorrhiza microbial communities from riparian zone in the Pacific Northwest, United States - 17_EM | ecosystem: Host-associated > Plants > Roots > Unclassified | place... | reverse complement strand
CGGCGCCGATAGGATCTGCCAGCGCGATGATCTCTTCCACACCGCGCGCCATCGCTTCAATGCGCTGCTCGTCCAGCTTGAGGCGATCGAGCATCGCAGGGCTCAGGCCTTTGGCGAGCGCGTCCGCCATGTCCCGAGCGTTAGCTTCGAGTATCTCGCCGCGTCGCGAGCGAAACGCCGTCGCGGCCGCGAGCAGCGCTAAGTTCTTCTGATCCGCGCTCGCGAGCGCGAGATTGGCGGCGGCCGCGACCGCGGCCCCACCCAGCTCAGACATGAGCGCGCCGATGCTTTGCGGCGGATGACCGGATGCAGGCGCACCACCGCCTGGGTCGCGCGTCGCCGCGGGCACGGCTTGCTCGCCAGCATTTTGCCGTACGCCATTGGCGCTCACGTCGTCACCACAGCTCGTGCGGGCAATTCCACGGAGCGAAGAATCACGAGATCGTCTCGATGAATCATCTCGTCGCGCCCGCGGAATCCGAGCAGGCTTTCGATCTCCGAGGACTTTCGTCCCATGATGCGCGCCGCATCGCCATCCGAATACGCGATGATGCCGCGCGCAATCTCTGTTCCATCCGGCGCGAGAATGCTCACCGTATCTCCTCTATCGAATCGTCCCAACGAACGTATGACGCCGGCCGGAAGCAAGCTCTTCCCATCCAACAGCGCACGCAGCGCGCCTTCATCTATCGCAATGGCGCCCGCCGGACGCAGCGTTCCCGCGATCCATTGCTTGCGTGCCGTAACCGGAGTGGACGACGGCACGAACCAAGTGCATCGCGAGCCCTCTTCGATTCGCTTAAGGGGGTGCTTGTGACGGCCGGCCGAGATGCACAAATGACAGCCCGCCGACATCGCAATCTTCGCGGCCATGATCTTCGTCGTCATGCCGCCGGACCCGACGCTCGACGCCGAGCGCCCAGCCATCGCCTCGATTTCCGGCGTGATATGTTGAACGCGATCGATGAACTGCGCCTGTGGGTCTTTGTTCGGATCGGCGGTAAATAGCCCTTCCACATCCGACAGCAGCACCAGGCAGTCCGCCCCCGTCATTTGCGCAACGCGCGCCGCGAGGCGGTCGTTGTCTCCATAACGAATTTCGGCCGTGGCGACTGTGTCGTTTTCGTTAATGACCGGCAGCGAATCCAAGGCCAGCAATGTTTCGAGCGTCGCGCGGGCATTGAGATAGCGCCGGCGCCGCTCGCTGTCCTCCAGCGTGAGCAGCACCTGCGCCACCGTCACGTCCCTGCTCTCCAACAATTCTTTGTAGGCGTGTGCCAGACGGATTTGTCCGACCGCCGCCGCGGCCTGGCTTTCTTCCAGCCGCAAAGGGCCTCGCGGCAGTTTGAGTTGGCGGCGGCCAAGTGCGATAGCACCTGAGGAGACCAGGATAACTTGCTGCCCCCGCTTTCGAAGTCGCAGGAGATCGTCCACCAACGTTTCGAGCCACGCCCGGTTCAAACGACCTGTATCCTGATCGACAAGCAGCGCGGAACCGACCTTCACGACTATTCGGCGTGCGGTGCCGAGCGGCGAATCGGGCGATATGCGGCGTGCGACCATGCAAAGACTATAAGGCTTCAGACTTGCGTCGGCGACTGACCGTCGACTCCAGGGTTCGGCGACTCAAGGCGCACCGCTTGCGGGCAGATGACGGGAGATTCGGTCGAATTGGGTTATCGAAGGTGATGTCCGGCGTGACCGAGAGTCTCGCCATTAGTCGCGCATTGCGGCGCTTATTCGTCGTTGCCTCGCGCTAAGGGCCGCAATAAACTTGGCGCCCGCGTAAGTGAACCCCCCGGTTGAGGAAGTCAGCGGTGAGCAGAGATTACGAGCCGGTCGCCGGCCAATGGTACGAGAATGTGGAAGAAGAAGAGTCGTTCCGCGTGTTGTCGGTAGATGAGGATTCAGAGCTCGTGGAAATAGAATATTTAGATGGTGATATTGAGGAAATCGATCTCGAGGCCTGGCACGAGATGGATCTTGAGTTAACTCAGGAGCCCGAAGGCTGGGCGGGCGATGATGAAGACGAAGAAGAAGAGGACGAAGACGACGACGAAGATGAAGATGAGGACGATGATGATGACGACGATGATTGGGATGAAGACGAGGATGATGACGACGAGGACGATGACCTTGATGAAGACGAGGACGAGGGCGCCGAAGCAGGTAGAGATCAGTACTGATCTTCAGACCTGAGCGCCCCCTCAGCTTTAGGCCCTGGGCGACAATCGCTCACGCATGAGCGATCCGAACAAGAGCTGGTTCCACGAAAAAGAATCCGCCTGGCTCTATCGCCAGGTGGCCCAAGCGGAACCGGATCGAACCAAAAGTCAGTTGTTTATCAAGCTCGCCGCGGCGGCCGAGGATCAGGCTGTCCGGTGGGAAAAGTCGGCTGCCGCCCGCCATCCGGCGGCGGCAATGCCGGCTTTCCGGCCTACCGTGCGGGCGCGCATCGTCGTTTGGCTCGTGAATCGTTTCGGGCCCCGATCGATGCGCGGCGTGCTGACGGCAATGAAGGTGCGCGGCCTGTCTTTGTATAGCGTGCCGATTGCAGCCGCCGGCCACGCCATGCCCACCACCGCAAGCGAAGTGGGCGCGCGTCATCGCAACGCTGTTGGCGGAAATCTCCGCGCGGCAGTGTTCGGCGTGAATGACGGCCTCGTCTCCAACGCTAGCCTCGTAATGGGCGTTGCCGGCGCAGGCGCTTCCGGCGAATACGTGGTGATGACTGGCGTCGCGGGTTTGCTGGCGGGTGCATTGTCGATGGCGGCCGGTGAATACGTGTCCGTGCGTTCTCAACGGGAAATGTACGAATACCAAATCGCGCTCGAGCGCGAAGAAGTCGCCGAATATCCCGAGGAAGAAGCCGAAGAGCTGGCGCTCATCTACGAGGCGCGCGGCATCGATCTCGAAAAAGCCCGCGAAATGTGTCGCGCGCTGCTCGCGCGACCCGATCAAGCCTTGGATGTGCTGGCGCGCGAAGAATTGGGCCTGAATCCCGACGATCTCGGCTCTCCGTGGCATGCCGCCGTTTTCTCATTCTTGGCGTTCGCGCTCGGCGCGGCGGCGCCGCTCATTCCCTTTGCATCGGGCGCCGTGGGAACGCAAGCCATCGTCATCGCCGCGGGCCTTACGCTGCTTGCGCTCTTTGCGGTCGGGATGATTCTCAGCCTGTTTACCGGCCGCTCCGCGCTGCAGGGCGCGCTAAGAATGGTGTTGATCGGCGCCGGCGCCGGCCTTGTGAGTTTCTTCGTGGGCCATGCCCTGGGCGTCGCGATGAGCTAGCCGGATCCGGGCTAGCTATTCACCGGGCTCGAAGCTTGCCGATGAGCTCGATCAGCGAGTCGGGCTCCACAGGCTTCAGCAAGTGCCCGTCGAATCCCGCATCACGCGCCGCCTGCAGATCGCTCGCTCGCCCCCAGCCGGTCAAGGCGATCAGCGTCATGGACTGCCCCCAGGGCTCGAGCCGAATCGCACGCGCAGCCGCATATCCATCAAGCTTCGGCATCGTGATGTCCATGAGAATCACGTCGGGCCGGAATGATGCCGCAACCTCGACGGTCTCCACGCCATCCAGCGCTAGACGAACCTCCGCTCCGTACATCTCGCACAGCATCGCAAGACTGCTGGCGGCATCGGGGATGTCGTCGGCGACCAGAATGCGTCCTTGCAAGCCACCTTGGCTATCGGACAACCCGCCCTCCATGAGCGACGCTAGTTTCTCTGCTGAAAGCAGCCTGCGGCCCTTTCAGCTCGCTGGCAAAAGGCGCGACTTTTGCCAGCTAGTTTCTCTGCTGAAAGCAGCCTGCGGCCCTTTCAGCTCGCCGGCAAAAGGCGCGACTTTTGCCGGCTAGTTTCTCTGCTGAAAGACGACTTTTGCCCGCTAGTTTCTCTGCTGAAAGCAGCCTGTGGCCCTTTCAGCTCGCCGGCAAAAGCCGCGACTTTCACTCGCTACTTTCTCTGCTGAATGCAGCCTATGGCCCTTTCATCCCACTGGGCAAAAGACGCGACTGTTGCCTGCTATAGCTGAGCGATAAATCGGCAGATTCTTCTAACAATTTAGGCACTTGGGGTCTGTCCGGTAGGTGACACAACAAGGCACGTCAATTGCTTAGCTTCAACTCTGAGAGTAATTCGCAACGGTTTTGTCTAAATGGTTGATGGACGCACGAGTAGAGCCGGAGAGGTCCCGACGCAATCGGGTAACCGCGTGCTCGACGTGTTTCTTAGAGAAGCACCCGGTGTGCAATCCGCGTTGCAGTCCGTCAACTATGCAGCGGGCCATGTGGTGTATCGGCAGGACAAGCCGATGTTCCATGTGTATTTCCCGATCGTCGGCTCTCTCTCGCTGACGATCAGCATGCGCGACGGTTCGGGCTGCGAGGCCGCCGCTATTGGTAACGAAGGCTTTCTGGGTCTACCGCTGTACTACGGCTTGAGCTTCAGTCCTTACATGGTCGTACAGCAGATCGATGGTCGCTCCGCACGACTCGCCGGAAGCGTTTTCTTGGAGACCGTGCGCAAGTGTCAAGCGCTGCAGAAGCTGATGAATCGCTATTCCGCCTACACGCAGCGATTCGCGCATCAAACGGCTGCCTGCAACACATTGCACTCGATCCGGCAGCGCGCGTGCCGCTGGCTGCTCATGGTTCAAGATCGGGCGGGCACAGAGCAATTCGAGCTGCCGCAAGCCATCCTGGCCGACATGCTCGGCGTACGCAGGCAATCCGTGAGCGAAGTCGCTGCGGACCTTCGCCGCAGAGGGCTCATTGCCTATCGGCGCGGGTTCATCACGATTGCTAATCGACGCAAGCTCGAGGCCGCCGCCTGTTGCGAGTGCTATGGCGTCATGAATACCTACTACACTCGGATGCTGGCTGACGCCGCCTGACAGCGACCTCAGCGCGTCGAATTGACGCCGCAACCCCTTGAAACTCGGACAATAGGTCCCAAACTGGCGAGGTTCCAGCCGACTCGCTAAAGTCCTGTGCCGACGAGCCTGTTCGGTCATTTATTGCTGATAAAACGATCGAACCTCGGCGTCAGGCCAATGGTCTAATCGGCCGGTGCATTCCCTCTACTCTTTGGAGCATTAAGGTCCCCATGAAACGCATAGTGTTGTTCCTCGCGACCAACCTCGCCATCGTTCTCGTGCTGTCCGTTGCCGCCCGACTGCTCGGCCTGGATACGTACCTGACCAACCAGGGCGGCAGTCTCACGGGGCTTCTGCTGTTCGCCGCCCTCTTCGGCTTCGGTGGCTCATTCATCTCACTGGCCATTTCAAAGTGGATGGCCAAGCGCGCAATGGGCGTGCGTGTCATCGAGCAGCCGCGAAACGAAGCCGAACGCTGGCTGGTCAACACAGTGCGCGCGCAGGCGCAGGCCGCGGGCATCGGCATGCCTGAAGTCGGCATCTTTGATTCGCCGGAGCCCAATGCATTCGCCACCGGCCCGCGGCGAGACAACGCGCTGGTGGCCGTCAGCACCGGCTTACTGAGCCGCATGAGCGAGAAAGAAGTCGAAGCCGTGCTCGGTCACGAAGTGAGTCACGTCGCAAACGGCGACATGGTCACACTCACGTTGATCCAAGGCGTGGTGAACACGTTCGTTATCTTTTTGTCACGCATCATCGGCAATTTGGTCGACCGCACGGTCTTTCGTAACGAAGACGGACGCGGCCCCGCTTACTTCATTTCGGTGCTCGTCTCCGAAATGGTGCTAGGCATTCTCGCCAGCATGATCGTGCTTTGGTTCTCTCGGCAGCGGGAATTTCGTGCGGATCGCGGCGGCGCTCATTTGGCCGGGCGCGAGAGCATGATCGGCGCGCTCGAGCGTCTCAAAGCCGCGCACCATCCGCTGCCCGCGCAAATGAGCGCGTTCGGCATTGCTTCGGGCGGTGGGGCTTCGGGTTTGAAGCGGCTGTTCATGAGCCATCCGCCGATTGAAGAGCGCATCGCCGCGCTTCGCGCCGCAGCCACCGTCTAAAGCTCGCGCTTTAACCTTTCTGTAACCGTAAGCATTGCCGCGAACCCGCTTTGGTTCGCGGCAATTTTTTTGTGCGTCAAGAATTGCCTGTGCGCTCGGCTGGGGCGCCGGCACTGAGCAGCACTTATATTCGCGTCGCTCGCACGGGACAGTGAAGCCTCGCACGACTCCTCTCGGCGACAACTCCAACTGAGTTCCGCTATTCGTTTCCCCCCGGCGCATCCACCCCGGAACCCCTCCCGTATGCCCAACTGATCCCACTCGAAACGCGGCCTGTCGCGCATGAGCGACGCGACCGCCGTTGTGTTTACAAAGAACGGAGTCGCTGGCTAAATGACCGCGCGCGTTGAAGGGTCGGATCAGTTGCTAAGGGATTGACCAGCAGGACCAAACGGTCTTGCGGTCCGCCGCAGTTGCGCGTTTTGACGCCGGAGCAATTGAGATGAACGCCACCGTACAGACTGATATTCCCCTACTTCGCCGCGCGGCCCGTGCATTCATGCGCTGGTTCGACTCCGGGTCGCAGTTCTCAGGCACGGAAGTGCTGGAAGAGAAAGTCGACTGGACGCGCATCATCCCCTTCATCGCGATGCATGCGGTTTGCCTCACCATCATCTGGGTCGGCTGGAGCCCCACCGCTGTCATCGTCACCATCATGCTTTACGTGATCCGCATGTTTGCGATCACAGGCTTCTATCACCGGTATTTCTCCCACCGCTCGTTCAAGACTTCGCGAGTCGGGCAGTTCGTCTTCGGTCTCATCGGCGCATCCGCTGTGCAGCGCGGACCGGTTTGGTGGGCAGCCCATCATCGCCATCATCATGCGCACTCCGACAAAGAGGCCGATGTGCATTCGCCGGTGCAGCACGGGTTCCTGCGTTCGCACATGGGTTGGTTCCTGTCGAAGAAAGGCTTCTCGCCCGATATGAAGTTCGTCCGCGACCTCATGAAGTATCCCGAGCTGCTGTGGCTCGATCGCTTCGACATCCTCGTGCCCATTGCACTCGCGGTCGGCGTGTTCTTCCTCGGCGTGCTGCTCGAGAACGTGGCGCCGGGCCTCGGCACCAACGGCTGGCAGATGCTGGTGTGGGGATTCTTCGTTTCCACGATCTTGTGCTATCACGGCACCTACACCATCAACTCGCTCTCGCACGTATTCGGCAAGCAGCGCTATCGCACCGGCGACTCGAGCCGCAACAACTGGCTGCTCGCGATCATCACGCTCGGCGAAGGCTGGCATAACAATCACCATCACTTCCCGAGCGCCGCTCGCCAGGGCTTCTATTGGTGGGAAGTCGATATCACCTATTACCTGCTGAAGCTCATGGCGTGGCTCGGCATCATTTGGGACTTGAAGCCCATTCCGATTCACGCACGCGACTATTCGGCTCGCCGCATTCGTCGCCGCACCTGAGATCCCGCTTGATGAGAATTGCGATCGTAGGGGCCGGCATATCCGGCATGACCGCGGCTTACCGTTTGAGCCGCGATCACGAAGTTACGGTGTTCGAGGCTGGCGACACCTTCGGCGGGCACACGTACACCCGAGATGTGGAGTTGCAAGGGCGGCCGTACGCCGTCGACATGGGCTTCATCGTCTTCAACGACTGGACATATCCCCGCTTTATCGCGCTTCTCGATGAGCTGGGCGTCGCCTCGCAGTCTTCGAACATGAGTTTCTCGGTGAGCTGCGAGAAGACGGGGCTCGAATACAACGGCACGTCGCTCAACGCTCTCTTCGCTCAGCGCAAGAACATCGTGAACCCGATGTTCCTGCGCATGATCGCGGACATTCTGCGTTTCAACCGGCTTTCACGCGCGGTGCTCAAGCAGGAGGATCGCGGCGTGACGCTCGGCGCTTTTCTGCAAGAGCATGGCTTCTCACGGGCGTTCACGGAGTACTACGTGGTGCCGATGGGGCGCGCCATTTGGTCTGCGACTGAAGAAGCAATGCTCAGTTGTCCGATCCACTTCTTCGTTGAATTCTTCGACCGCCACGGCTTCCTGAACATCAACGATCGGCCGACGTGGCGCGCGATCAAAGGTGGGTCGCGGGAGTATGCGAAGAAACTCGTTGCGGCCTACAAGCAGAGAATGCGAGTGGGCACGCCAGTGGTCGGCGTACAGCGGCAGGCCGACGGCGTAGTCGTGAGAACTAAGCGCGGCGATGTTGAGCGCTTCGACTATGTAGTCTTTGCTTGTCACAGCGATGCGGCGTTGAAGATGTTGGACCCGCCGACACCCCTTGAATGCGAGTTACTCAGCGCCTTTCCGTATCAAGAAAATGATGTCGTGCTGCATACGGATACGCGCATGTTACCGCGGCTGCCGTTGGCGCGTGCCGCTTGGAACTATCACAACCTTGTGAGGAATCACGAGCGGGTTGCGGTCACGTATGACATGAACATCCTGCAGACCATCGAGTCGCCGGAAACGTTCATGGTCACTTTGAATCGGACTGCGGAGATCGACCCGCGGAAGATCCTGCATCGGGTGGCATTGGATCATCCGGTTTACACGCCGGGGGCTGTGGCGGCTCAGAGACGCAGACTTGAGATCAGTGGGGTCAATCGCACGGCATATTGCGGCGCGTACTGGCGCTACGGTTTCCACGAAGACGGTTGTGTTAGCGGCGAATGGGCTGCTGAAGACGTGCGACGGGCGATTGCGGTGAAGGAGCGTCCCGCGGATGGCGGCGGCTTGCGAGAGCGTCGCGAATCCGTCCATGGAGGCTCCAGCGCCGGGATCCCTGGCGGCGGCGACAGTCTCGCAAGCCGTCATCCGCAGGACGCTTCGACAGTGGCTTCGGTCGGTTCGGCCGCGTCAGTCGCATCGGCTGTAGCCGTTGCATCGGTTGCGCTGGAAAGCTCCCTCAGCCGGGTATGAAGAGCTGCCTCTACATGGGGTGGGTTTCTCATCGGCGCAGCGAGCCGCGGGAAAATCGCTTCCGCTATCGGCTGTTCATGGTCTATCTCGACCTCGCCGAGCTCCCGAGCGTCTTTGAGAAATTTTGGTTTTGGTCGACTCGACGGGCGGCATTGGCCAGATTCTGTCGTGAGGATTATCACGGCGATCCCAAGAAGCCTTTGGACGTGGCAGTTCGCGAGCTGGTCTATGAGCGCACGGGCGTGCAGGCCAAAGGGCCGATTCGCATGCTCACGCATCTACGTTACTTCGGGTACGTATTCAATCCAGTCACGTTTTATTACTGCTTCGATGTGAGCGGCGAGAAGGTCGAGCACATCGTCGCGGAGATTACGAACACGCCATGGAACGAGCGGCATGCTTATGTGCTGCCGGTTGCGACCGCTGAGAAGGTCGGTGCGAAAACGTACCGCTATCAGTTTGAGAAGGATTTTCACGTTTCACCGTTCATGCCGATGGACATTCGCTATGACTGGCGATTCGCGGCGCCGGCCGACGGGTTGTTCGTGCACATGGAGAACCGCCGTGAGGGTCGTTCGGTGTTCGATGCCACTTTGAATTTGCACCGGCGCCCGATCGACAGTGCCAACTTGGCGCACGCGCTGCTCGCCTTTCCGGCGATGACGGCGAAGGTTACGGCGGGAATCTATTGGCAAGCGCTGAAACTCATTTTGAAGCGTACGCCCTTCTTCACGCATCCGAAGAAGGCGCTCGACTCTGTTAGCGATGCGACCCCCTCTTGAGCAGGACGACGGCCATGGAAGAAAGACACTCGATTATCCCGACAAATCTGTCGGATGCAGCGCCCGGCTCGCTTTCGCCGCTGGCGCACTTGGGCCGTAAATTGCTGCTGGGGCAGCTCAAAGGGCTGCAATACGGTGAGATTCGCATCATCGAGAGCGGTATCGAGCACCGCTTCGGTCGGCGCACGCCGGAATGCAATCTGTCCACGGTGGTTTACGTGGACCATCTGCAATTCTTTGCGGACGCCGCCTTCGGCGGCAGTGTGGGCGCGGGTGAAGCTTATATTCGCGGACTTTGGCGCTGCGACGATCTCACCTCGCTGATCCGCATCTTCGTGCGCAACCGCGACGTGTTGAACGGCATGGATAGCAAATGGGCGCTGGCGACTCGTCCGTTCTTGAAGCTGTTCCACTTCTTGAATCGCAACAGCAAAGCGGGCAGCGCGCGCAACATCTCGGCGCACTACGATCTCAGCAACGACATGTACGAGATCATGCTGGATGAGACCATGGCGTACTCGTGCGCGATTTTCGAGCGCGAGGACTCATCGCTTCACGATGCGCAGATCGCCAAGTTCGACGCCATCTGCCGCAAGCTTGCGCTGTCACCGCAAGATCATCTCGTGGAAATCGGCACCGGTTGGGGCGGGCTTGCCATTCACGCCGCGCAGCGTTATGGCTGCCGCGTCACGACCACGACGATCTCCAAAGAGCAGTACAAATTCGCGCAAGCGAAGGTCGAGCGTCTCGGCCTCACCGATCGCATCACGTTATTGCTCGAAGACTATCGGGATCTCAAAGGACAGTACGACAAGCTCGTGTCCGTGGAGATGATCGAGGCGGTCGGCGCGAACTACATCGACGAGTATTTCAAAAAGTGCTCGTCGCTCTTGAAGCCGAACGGCTCGATGCTGCTGCAAGCCATCACGATTCAAGATCAGTTCTATGCGAGCGCGCTCAAGTCTGTGGACTATATCCAGCGCTTCATTTTCCCGGGCAGCTTCATTCCGTCCGTCACGGCCATCGCCAACAGCGTGTTGCGCTCCACAGATATGAAGATCTTCCATCTCGAGGACATCGGCCCGCATTACGCCACCACGCTGCGCGCCTGGCGAGAGCGCTTCTTTGCCGCCCTCCCCGCCGTGCGCAAGCTCGGTCTTCCGGACAGCTTTGTGCGCCTTTGGGAGTTCTATCTCTGCTACTGCGAAGGCGGGTTCGCGGAGCGGCAGTTGGGCGATGTGCACGTGCTGTTGACTAAGCCGGACTGCCGCCGGGCGGCTATCGCAGCGGTCTGACCGACCACATCGATCTGGCAAGCCGCCGCCGCATGCGCGGGCAGGCGGCCCTAGTTTTCTGCTGAAAGCGGCCTGCGGCGGTGCTCTGTCGGTCGAAAGTCGCGACGTTCGCTGGTTCAGCCTGCGGGCAAAAGGCGTGACTTTTGCCCGCTAGGTCTTGCCGGCATCAAGAGCCCGTGGGACGCGCCGGCACGGCTCGGTCGATCGGGCTGGTGGCTCCTAGTTGGACGGGTCCGCGACCCCAGCTCGGGTCTACAAGGTCCAATTGCTCGGCCGGACAAGTGGCCGCGTATGATTGGCCGCCATGACAAGCGGCACGCACCAGCACCCACTACCCCTTTCGGCACAGCAAACCCCGGAACCGGCATCGCCGACCGCTCAATTCGATGCGGTGCTCGGCCAAGCCGGCCTCGTGCTCTCGAGCGCCATCGACGTTGAGCCGTTCCTCACCGACCACCGCAAGCTCTTCCACGGTCGCGCCTTGGCCGTCATCGCGCCGCGCACAGTCGAACAGGTGTCGAAGCTGCTGGCGTTCTGCAATGAGCAGGGCATCGGCGTCGTCCCGCACGGCGGCAACACCGGCTATTGCGGTGGCGCCACTCCGGACGAATCCGGCAAGCAGATCGTGCTGTCGCTCGCTCGACTGAATCGCGTCCGTCACATCGACCCGCTGAGCTTTTACATGATCGTCGAGGCCGGCTGCGTGCTGGCTCACTTGCAGCGCGCTGCGTACGAGGTGGATCGCTTCTTTCCGTTGAGTCTCGGCTCCGAAGGCAGCTGCCAGATCGGCGGCAACCTATCGACCAACGCAGGCGGCCTGAACGTCGTGCGATATGGAATGACGCGCGAATTCGTGCTCGGGCTCGAAGTGGTGTTGGCCGACGGGCGTGTGCTCTCGACACTGCAGGCGCTTAGAAAGGACAACACTGGTTACGACGTGAAATCTTTGTTCCTCGGCGCGGAGGGCACGCTGGGCATCATCACCGCGGCGAGTCTCAAGCTCTTTCCAAAGATCCACCGCTCGGCCACCGCGTTTGCGGCAGTGGCGAATCCGCAGGCGGCTGTGGATCTTCTCGGCGAGATGCGGCACGCCAGCGGCGATCAGGTCAGCTCCTTCGAGCTGATGCCGCGTATCGGCATCGATCTCACCACTCAGCATATCCCCGGCGTTACGGATCCCTTGAGCGCCCCGCACGATTGGTACGTGCTGTGCGAGCTTACGTCATCCCGCGCTGAGGAGCCTTTGGACGGGCTGCTCGAAGCGGCGCTCGAGCATGCTTTGGATCGCAAACTGGTATTGGACGCGGCGATTGCGCAAAGCGAGCGCGAGCGTCAAGCCTTCTGGCGAATTCGCGAGACTATTCCCGAAGCGCAGAGTATCGACGGCGCAAGCCTGAAGCACGACATCTCCGTGCCCATCAGCGCCCTGCCCGCCTTCGTGGAGCAAGCCGGCCGCTGGGTCTACGACAACGTGCCGGACGGGCGCCTGATCGCCTACGGGCATGTAGGCGACGGCAATCTGCATTTCAACATCAATCAAGCACCGGGCTCGAATCGCTCGGTGTTTCTTGCGCGCGAGCCTACGATCAAACGGGCGATTCACGACATGGTGCGTGACTTTCGCGGCAGCTTCAGCGCGGAGCACGGCATCGGACGACTCAAAGTCGCCGAGCTCGAACGCTATGCCTCGCCAGTGGAGCTCGATCTCATGCGCGCGATCAAGCGGGCGTTCGACCCGCGAGGCATTCTCAATCCTGGGAAGGTCTTGCGCGCCTCGAACTAAAGACCTGTTGAGGAGATTCCATGACTGCAAACAAAGCCGCGCTGAGCGCGTTGGCGATCGCACTTTTGTTCGCAGGCGGATGCGGCAAGAAGTCCGCGGCTCCGCCCACCGCCGCCGCGCCTGAGCAGCCGGCGAAGCCTGTCGAAGGCGCGCCGCGGATCGTGACATCGGCCGATGGAGTGCATATTGAGTATCACGTTTACGGCTCGGGCGAGCCGGCGATCGTGCTCGTGCACGGTTGGTCCTGCGATGCCAACTACTGGCGTGAGCAGCTCGCGGACTTGAAGGCGAAGTACACCGTCGTGACGGTGGATCTCGCCGGTCACGGTGCTTCCGGCCGCAACCGCGCCGATTGGTCGATCGGCAATTACGGCGAGGATGTTGCCGCGGTCGTGCGGCAGATGCCGAATCGGCAAGTGGTACTGGTGGGCCATTCGATGGGCGGGCCGGTGGCGCTCGAAGCCACGCGACGAATCGGCGATCGCGTGATCGGCATCGTTGGCGTGGACACGTTCAAAACTATCGGCGTGCCGCCGCCGAGCAAAGAGCAGCTCAACGCACTGGTCGAGCCGTTTCGCAAGAACTTCATCGGCCACACGCGCAGCTTCGTCGCAGAATATTTTTTCCAAAAAGGCGCAGACCCACAGTTCGTGCGCAAAGTATCGGACGATCTCGCGCTCTCGCCCCCCGAGGTCGCCGTGCCTTCGATCATGAGCTTGTTCGACATGGACTATCCGACCGTGCTGCAGGCCATTCACGTGCCGATCATCGCCATCAATTCCGATCTCGGCGGCGTCACGGACGAGAAACGCATTCGCAAGACGGTGCCGACGTTTCGAGCGGTCACGCTCAGCGGCGTAGGCGTGTTCATGATGATGGAAGACCCGAAGCGCTTCAATGAAGCGTTGCTGCAGGCCATCGACTCGATTCAGGCGCCCAAGGCATAAATTCCATAGCCACGATTGAATCCCCCCGCGATGGCCTCAGAATGTGCGCGGTCCTTGGCATCGCAGCTTGGGGAACAGTCATGCAGACATTGGCGGCGAATCAATCGTTGGTCCGGCAAGCGGAAAGAGGCCTCGAGCGCTACGCCGTCATTGCGAATTGGCTCGATCAGGCATTTCGCATTCCCGGCACGAAGTTGCGGTTCGGTCTCGATCCCATCTTGGGTTTGATTCCGGGTGCCGGCGATCTCGCGACGGCTTTGCTCGGCGCATATGGCATCTTTGTGGCTCGTCAGCTCGGCGCGCCGCGGCATGTGCAAGGGCGAATGCTTCTGAACTTAGGCATCGATGCGCTTGCGGGCAGCGTGCCGATCATCGGCGATGTGTTCGACTTCGGCTTCAAAGCACACGTGAGAAACCGCGTGCTGCTGGAAAAGTGGCTGGCGAAGCGCGGCGGACACTGAAGCGTCCGGCGGTGCTTAGGAAATGACTCCGATTCCTTCCGGCGCGAACGGCCCGCAGGAAATTTTCATCCAGTCCAAGTCCACCACAATCTGATTGTCGTCCAGGCCTGTCCAGCCCGAAGCTAACGGCGCGCCGTCGCCCTGAGCTTGCACGATCAAGATCAGCGCATCGCGATTGGTATCGAACGGCCAGTCGCGACTATGCAGGGCTAGCTCGAAGACTTTTCCATCCGGCGTCGTGAATTTCGCGCGCCCGCCTTGATCGTGCAAGTCCACGGTCGAAAGCGGCAACGGCGGACCGTTGTTAGTCTGCGGTTTCCACCGCACCCGGCACGTAAAGAGCCGCGCCTCGTGCAGCTCGAACCAGTCGAAAGCGATGGTCTCTTCGAGCAGCTCGTCGTCCGTGTAGCTCAGCAGCCGCTTGTGATACCAGTACAGGCCTTTGCCGACGAGCATCTGAAAATCCACATACCGACCCGGCTCACCGGTAGACACGATGCAACTGCGGCGGACCGTGCCGCCTCGAAAGTGATCGCCTTCTGGAAGCAAGCGCAGATCGCAGCTCGGAATCGCTTCCAGATCTTCTCGCGTCAGTGCCTTCAGCCGCTCCGCGTCTCGATACAAACGCAGCCAACGCGAAGGCTGGCGAAATGTAAATTGCCGCACGCGCACGGTCGGCTGAGCGGCAGTTTGATCCGGCTCGAGCCGCAACAGCATCAAGCGCCGCGGATTATCCGGATCCTCATGGAGAAACTCTTCGAGATACAAGATATGCGCGCCGAGCCACGGCAAGGGAACGGGCGCGACGATCGTGCGCACGCGCCGATCATCGGCATCTGAAGCAAAATCGGATTGATTGGCCCCGCCGTAGACCACCTGCTCGGCGGTGTCGAATACGCCGGTCCATCTTTCCGCCAACGCGTCCACCAGCGAATCGCTCGGGGAATCGGCTCCGGCATTCGAGCCCGCTATCGCAGTGAGCACCAGCGCCGCGGCGGCGATGGGCCACTTAGCGGGCCACCACCTCATCTCGGCGTGTCAACGACCCGCACCAAGCCTTCCTGTGCCGTGCTAGCCACCAATCGTCCGTCGCGCGCGAACACGCTGGCTCTGGCAAAACCCCGCGCACCCGACGCACTTGGACTCTCCATCACATACAGCAGCCAATCGTCGACGCGTAGCGGGCGATGAAACCACATAGCGTGATCGATGCTGGCCATCACCGCGTTGCCGATGAGAGCCGACGTGCGGTGGGGCAACGTCGCGGTATCGAGCAAGTAGAAATCCGAAACATAGGCAAGCAGACAGCGTTGCAACGTCTCGTCATCCGGCAGTCTCTCGCCGACGGCGCGGAACCAAACCTGGCGCGCCGGCGCCGTCTTGCGTGGCTCCATGAACGTAAGCGGCTGCACGCTGCGAAACTCGAAGGGCCGCTCGATGGCCAGGAATTTCTGGATACGCAGCGGCAAGCGCTCGAGCAATTCCGGCGGTGGGCGCGTGAAATCCGGTAGCGTTTCAGGCGCAGGCACATCGGGCATGCCGATCTGATGCTCCAAGCCTTGTTCCGGCACTTGGAAAGACGCCGCCATGTGGAAGATCTGTTCGCCGTGCTGAATGGCTGTGACACGGCGGCTAGAGAAGCTCGCGCCATCGCGGCTGCGATCGACTTCATAGACGATCGGCGCGTTGAAGTCACCGCGCCTCAAGAAATACGCATGCAAAGAATGCACGACGCGGCCTTCCACGGTTCTGGAGGCCGCGACAAGCGCCTGACCCAAGACTTGCCCGCCGAACACCTGAGGACTACCAACGTCGCGGCTTTCACCACGAAACAGATTCACCTCGAGCCGCTCGAGCTCGAGCAGGCTCAGGAGGTCGGCGAGCGTTTGATGCATAGGCTCAGCCGAACTTCAGCGTGCCCTTCATGACCGAGTTGTGTCCGGGAAAAGTGCACTCGAATGCGTAGGCTTCGCCCTTCTTGAGTGCTGCCGTTGAGAATTTAACGGTATCGCTCTCGCCGCCGCCCACAACCTTGGTATGCGCTATCACGCGCTTGTCGTCTGCCTTGACGTAGTTACCTTTGATGCCGGCCGCAATACCGGCGCTGGCAACCGCTGGCGCATCCGCGGCTTTCGACAACACCCAGTTATGCCCCATGACCTGCGCAGCCAACTTGCCGCTGTGTTTGAGCGTCAATTCGATTTCGGTGCAGTCCGCGGCAGCGACCAACTCTTTCTTGTCGTACTGCATCGAGTCATTTCCCGAAATTTCGAGCTTGCACGTCTTGCCCGCGGCGTGAGCCGTGCCGGCGACACCGAAGGATAGAGCCGCGCCGATCACCAGTGATGCGGCGAGCCCATAGCATTTGAGTCCAGAACGTTTGAATCCCATGACAGTGTCTCCTCGAAAGACCCGATTGAGTCGATTAATCCGGCACGCCGAGCCGCTTGTGCATGATCGGGCTCGTGGTCGTGTATTGCAGGAATTGCTTCTTCTGCGGATATAAATGGTGCTGAATGGCGAAGGCCGCGAGCGCGGCTTCGTGGAAGCCGGAAAGAATGAGCTTCTTCTTGCCCGGGTAAGTATTGATGTCGCCGATCGCGAAGATTCCCGGCACGCTAGTCTGAAATTTTTCCGTATCGACCTTCAGCGCCTTCTTTTCCAGCTCGAGCCCCCACTCCGCGATCGGGCCGAGCTTGGGATGCAGGCCGAAGAATGCGAGTAGCGCATCGGCTTGCAGCTGATGCACGGTACCGTCGGAGCCTTTCACGTGAACGCCGCGCAATGCGCCCTCGACCGAATGCAGCGCGTGCGCGAGACCTTCGATGAACTTCATCTTGCCCGCCGCCACGAGCTCGCGCATGCGAGCCACCGAAGCCGGGGCCGCGCGAAAATCGGGACGACGATGCACGAGCGTGAGACTCGCGGCTCTGTGGGCCAATTCGTTTGTCCAGTCCAAAGCGGAGTCGCCGCCGCCAAAAATCACCAGGTGCCGCCCGTGAAAGTCGCCCGCACTCTTGATCCGATAGTGAATGCCGCTGCCCTCGTATGCCTCCGCGCCCTCGAGCCCAATGCGGCGCGGCTGGAACGAGCCAACCCCCGCTGCAATGACAACGGCTCCGGCATCGAACGTGGTGCCGGCGGCGGTACGCAGGAAAAATCGACCGTCATCTTTCTTCTTAAGCTCGGAGACTTCCTGACCCAGATGCAGCGGGGCGTTGAACGGATGGATCTGCTGCATCAGCCGATCCACCAACTCTTGCGCGCCGCAAACCGGCAGCGCCGGGATATCGTAGATGGGTTTTTCCGGATACAGCTCCGTGCACTGTCCGCCTGGCGTCGCCAGCGAATCGACGAGATGAGCGTTGATGCCTAAGAGGCCCAGCTCGAACACTTGAAACAGACCACAAGGGCCGGCGCCGATGATGACGGCTTCGGCGGTAATCGTTTCGACTTCGGGACGCAGCGTTACGACTTCGGAGCTCATGCCGTTTTGTATAGGTTCCACGGGATGGGGCGGCATTCTAGCAGCACGCTTTGTGCCCTGCCGACACGCATGGCCTATAGTACGAGGCTCGCTTCCACCGCCGCGGAGAACGATCTTGGCCTCGAATTCCGATCTGCATCAACGCCGCGCGAACGCCATTCCACGTGGCGTCACCAATTCGCTGGCCATTTATGCCGAGCGCGCGTCCAACGCCGAGCTATGGGATGTAGAAGGCCGCCGTTACATTGACTTCGCAAGCGGCATCGCGGTGCTGAACACTGGGCACGTGCATCCCAAAATCAAAGCGGCCATCGCAGAGCAGCTTGAGAAGCTCACGCACGCCTGCTTCCAAGTCACGCCATACGAAGGCTATGTTGCGCTTGCCGAACGGCTGAACGAAATCGCGCCGGGCAAGACGCCGAAGAAAACAATTTTCTTGAGCACCGGTGCGGAAGCGGTCGAGAACGCCATCAAGATCGCACGCTTTCACACGAAGCGTTCGGCCGTCATCGCGTTCTCCGCGAGCTTCCATGGCCGCACGCTCGCCTGCATTGCGCTCACGGGAAAAACGCAACCCTACAAAACAGGCTTCGGGCCGATGTGGCCTGAGGTCTATCACGTGCCGTATCCCATGGCCTATCACGGGGTGAGCGTCGAAGACTCCCTGCACGCGATCGAGCAACTCTTCAAGGCGGATGTGGATCCGGCTCGCGTGGCCGCCATCATCATCGAACCGGTATTGGGTGAAGGCGGCTTCTATGCGGCGCCGACGGAGTTGCTCCGCAAGCTCCGCGCACTGTGCGATCAACACGGCATCGTGCTCATCGCCGACGAGATTCAAACCGGCTTCGCTCGCACGGGCCGCATGTTCGCGATCGAGCATTCCGGCGTCGAGCCGGATCTCATGACCGTCGCGAAAAGCATTGCGGGCGGAGTGCCGTTGTCCGCAGTGGTGGGTAAGGCGCAGATCATGGACTCACCGACGCCGGGCGGGCTCGGCGGCACATTTGCCGGGTCACCGCTGGCCTGCGCGGCAGGCCTTGCGGTGCTCGACGTCATTCGCGAAGAGAAGTTGCTCGAGCGCGCGGATCACATCGGCAAATTCATGTCGTCACGCCTCAATGGCTTGCAGACGCGCTTCCCGAGCATCGGCGAGGTGCGCGCGCTCGGTGCAATGGTCGCCATGGAGATGGTGAAGAACCGCCGTGCGGACCAGCCGGATGCCGAGCTGACTCGCGCTTTGGTTCAAACGGCGGGCAAGCACGGCCTCGTGTTGCTGTCGTGCGGCTTCTACGGAAACGTCATTCGCTTCCTCGCGCCGCTCACGATTCCCGATGCGCTGCTCAAGGAAGGGTTCCACTTGTTGGAAGCCGCTCTGAATGAAGTAACGCACGGCGCCGCGCCGTCCAGTGGAAAAGACGCGGCGACTCAGAACGTCGCTGCCGGCTAGGAGCCTGTCCGAGTGACGGGGCGCCGTCGCGAGGGCCTCCCACATCGAGCTGGTTTCGGCGATCGATTCGCGCCTACGAAGTTTGCGGCGCGACTAAGACTTAAGAGACTTCAGGCACGACCGGCATTTGCATCCGTCGGCGTGTGGAAGTACTCGCTTTCCGCCGCGAGCTGTTCAACGAGGCGTTTGAGCTCCGCCATGCGACCTTCGGCGGTACTGATGGGCATGCAATCCTGACAACGAGGATCACCGCAGGGCTGTCGCGAGTACAGCCAATATTGCAACGCGCCGGCGAGCAACCCATCTGCGATGTCCCACAGATCGGCATCTTTGTCTTTGTCGGCGAGCCGATTACCGAGATCCACGGCTTTCGCGAAGGCCGAGTCGAAGGTATCCGCAAGCTCTGTCATGCGGGGAGTATAAGCCAACTCCTGGTGCCACCGGTTCTCAGAATTGTCATATCCAGCGCCTTAGGGAATCTTCCGCGAGCTTGTCGCCGGCTCCGGGATAGACTAGGAACCGCGTCGATGGTGGTTAAATCAACGCTTCATGCGCATCCCAACACTGCCTGGTTTGCGTACCTTTTAGGACGGTCCACACCACTCGCTGCTTCGCCCCCGGTCATGATGCCGCGCGCAGCAAGGAAGCGGAGCGTCGTGTCGGTTGCGACAGCTTATGTCTTATGCAGGAGATGCCGTGGACCCGGCAGGTTCATCAACGACTCAGCTCCAACCCCGATCCCGATTTCGCCTTCGACTCGGTGTCGGCGGACATCTGGCCCTCGGCGTCGCGGCCGTAGCGTTGGTCGTCGTCGCGGCTCATTTTGTTGCCGAGAAAACCACTCGCACCGCCATCGAAGCGGTGGGCGATGTGCAACGCGAGCATGTGCCGCTCGCCCGCCATGCCAGCGAAGTCGTCGAACGGCTGGCCGCATACGACCGCACGGTCGCCGAGGCGCTGAAGAGCGATCGGATCACTGAAATCCGCGCCATCGAGGCTTCCGGCGCGGCGCTTACCGCGGCATTCGAAGGCTATCGGGCTGCGCTCAACGGGCGCCCGTCAACGGCCGCGGACGCTTTGGATCGACGATTGATCGCGCATGTCGGCAAGGGCGTCGACCTTGTCGCGCGCGCGGGCCAGAGATCGGATTTCATCTACCGCCGTTACGATGTGCTGGAGCGAATTCAAAGGCGGCTTTTGTCAGTCGGCGGCGGCGGTCTCGCCATCCACGACGACCAAGTTTTCGCGCGTCGCTCGCTCGCGGATCTGTCCACGGCGCTCGGCGCCTTGCGCAGCAGCTTCGATTTCGAGGAAGCAGCCCCGCGCGAAGCGCGCTTTGATGCCTTGCTACGTCAACACGCGGACGAGCTGGCGAAATCGCCCGGCCAGAACTGGCTCAACAGGGTGCGCGACGATCTCAAAGCCGCGACCGATTTTCGTAAGCGAATTGAGCGCTTTGACGCAACGGGAACGCCCGACCGCCACGCTTTCCTGGAAGAAGGCGCGCTGCTGATCGCTACGGCACAAGCCGATCTGCAAGATCCGGCGCGCATCGCGTTTTCCTCGGCAGCCCAAGGCGCGGCGGAATCCGCGGCGCAAGCCGAGCGAACCTTGACGGCTACCGGCGTCGCCGTGCTCGGCGTTCTGCTGTTGGTGTCGGTGCTGCTCGGCAAGCGCATTACGCTGCCGGTTCAGCGGCTGACGGCGGCAACACGGCAGCTCACGGCGGGTCAGCGAAACGTTCGCGCGCCGCGCGGTGGATCCGCGGAAATCGATGAGCTCGCCGAGTCGTTCAACCAGATGGCGGATCAAATCGCCGCCGCGGAAGCCGAATTGCGCGCGCACCAAGTCGAGCTGGAAGAGCGGGTCGCCGAGCGCACACGGCAGCTGCATCATCTGGCCCACCACGACCCCTTGACTCAATTGCCCAATCGCCGGCAGCTCGCGGCGCGTTTGACGGATGCCGTGTCGCGCGCAGGCGCGACGCGCGAGCGTTTTGCACTGCTATTCGTCGATCTCGATAATTTCAAATCGATCAACGATACGCTCGGGCATACCTTTGGCGATCAGGTGCTGAAGATCATCGGCGACCGCTTGCAACAAGCGGTCGGCCCGCGCGCGTTCATCGCAAGATTGGGGGGCGATGAGTTCACGGTGCTGTTGGAGAACGCGAAAGGCATCGAGACAGTCGCCGAACAGGCTTCCAAGTTAGTGGATGCCTTGCAGCAGCCTTTGCTGATCGATGGGCGCGCGCTGTCGACCAGCGGCAGTGTCGGCGCAAGCATCTATCCGGATCATGCGCGCGACGTGGATGCGCTCTTGCGTGCGGCCGACGTTGCGTTGTTTCGCGCGAAAGAACTGGGCCGCAATCGATTTGCGTTGTACAGCCCGGAGCTGTCCGATGTCGCGGCGCTGCGCTTCAAGATCGAACAAGACTTGCGGCGCGCGGTCGAGAACAATGATCTGTTGTTGATGTATCAGCCTCAGGTGTGCCTGCAGTCGCTCGAGCCTTTGGGTGTGGAAGCGCTACTGCGGTGGCGCAAACCCGATGGTCGCATCGCCACGGCCGCCGAGTTCGTGCACGTCGCGGAAAAAACCGGACTGATGCGCGATCTGACGGGATGGGTGCTTCGCTCCGCCACATCCACAGTCACGGCATGGCGCGCCATGGGTTGGAAACAGGCGACGGTGTCGATCAACGTGTCCGCGCCGCAGTTTTTGGAAACGGACTTTGTCGGCCACGTGATCGATGCGCTGCAAGTCACCGGCTTGCCCCCGAGCGCGCTCGAGCTCGAACTCACGGAAACGGTTCTGCAAACCGGCGCCACGACGATCGACTCGCTGCGGCGCCTGCGCGATATCGGCGTCTCGATCGCATTGGACGATTTCGGTATCGGCTACTCATCGCTCACCTCCATCGAGCAATTGCCACTCACGCGCGTGAAGCTGGATCGCACCCTCATCGAAGGCATCGACTCGAGCCCTCGTTCGGCTGCCATCGCACGATCGGTGATCGGCTTGTGCCACGGCCTCGGCTTGCATGTCATCGCCGAGGGCGTGGAGCGCACGAGCCAGCTCGAATTCCTTTCGCAATGCGGCCCGGTAGGCGTGCAGGGCTTTTTGCTGGCCCATGCCGTGGAAGCCGAGGCCGTGCCGCAAGAAACGGCCGCCGCGGCCCAGCGCGCGGCCAAAGTGCTGCGTGCCGCCGCAGGTGCCGAGCGCCTTTCGAACGAGAAAGCGCTCGTGTTCGTCAAAAAGCGCCGTACCCCTCGCTAGCGCCAATCGGCACGAAATGCGCGGTTATCCGCGGCTCACTGGGGTCAGCCTCCTGGTAATCTGCGCAGCCTTGTGAAGAGTTGGGGAGCGCAAGGTGAGCACAGAGTCTGAGATCCGTGCGGTCAGGCCGGTTCGAGCGGCGGAAGCTTTCGCTATTCGAGCTTGGCGCGCCGCTCGTGCGGCGGCCACGCCGCTAGTCGTCGCGGCCGTGGCTCTAAGCGCTGCCATGGTCACATTTTCCGCAGGAAGCGCTGGAGCGGCCGAGACGCCCATCCCCCGCCCCCTCCCCAATCAAGCGGAGCTTGAAGCCCTCACGGCGCGCTTCGCGCCGGTGGAGATTCGTGTGGAGCTTGCCGCGCTGCCGGCTCACGAGCGGCAGGCCTTAACTCGCCTGATTCAAGCGTCGAAGCTCATCGATGGCATCTACTTGCGTCAGGTCTCACCGTCGAACACCTCGATCATGCTCGACCTCACGCAAGACGAATCGCCGCTCGGCAAGGCGCGGCTCCATTACTTCGTGCTCAATAAAGGCCCCTGGTCCGAGCTCGATAAGGATCGGCCGTTCTTGCCAAACGTGGGCGCGCGGTCACCGGCCGCCAATTTCTATCCAATCGATGCCCAGCGTGAGGAAGTGGATCGCTGGATTCGCTCCTTAACCGATAAGCAGCGCACGGACGCCACGGGCTTCTTCACCACTATTCGACGCACGCCGGATGGAAAGCTCACGGCCGTGCCTTACAGCATCGAATATCAAGGCGAGCTGCAAGAAGCGTCGCGTCTGTTGAGCGAAGCAGCCGCTCTCACCTCGCAACCCACACTCAAGAGCTTCCTCGACAAGCGCGCGAAGGCATTCCTCTCGAACGACTACTTCGAGAGCGACATCGCGTGGATGGAGCTGAATGCCTCCATCGAGCCCACCATTGGCCCATACGAGGTGTACGAAGACGAGTGGTTCAATTACAAAGCGGCCTTTGAATCCTTCATCGCCGTGGTGGATTCGAAAGAGACGGAGAAACTCGCGCGCTTCGGTAAAGAGCTTCAAGGCTTGGAAGACAAGCTGCCCATCGAGGCGCGCTTCCGCAAGAAGATCGGCGGCCTGTCGCCGATACGCGTGGTGAATCTCGTGTACTCAGCGGGCGATGGCTATCACGGCATTCAATCCGCCGCGTTCAATCTGCCCAACGACGAGCGCGTCGTCGCCGCGAAGGGCTCGAAGCGCGTGATGTTGCACAACTTTCAGCAAGCAAAGTTCGCCAGCGTGCTGATGCCGCTTGCGAAACTCACCCTCTCGCCATCGGATCAAGCGCTCGTCTCGTTCGATTCTTTTTTTACGCACATCCTCATGCACGAGCTGATGCACGGGCTGGGCCCGCAGACTATTCTTGTCGGCGATCGCGAAACCACTGTGCGTCAAGAGCTCAAAGAGCTGAACGGCTTGCTGGAAGAATCCAAGGCGGACATCTCGGGACTCTGGGCGCTGCAGCAACTCATGGACAAAGGCGTGCTCGATAAGAAGCAGGAAGCCTCGATGTACGTGACGTTTCTCGCTTCGGCGTTTCGCACACTGCGGTTCGGTTTGAACGAAGCTCACGCCAAGGGCATGGCCATGCAGCTCAACTATCTGATGGATCACGGCGCCGTTGTGCGCAATTCAGACGGAACGTTTCGGGTGAATGTCGCCAAAGCCAAGACCGCCACGGCGGGTCTAACTCACGACCTGATGACCATTCAGGCGCACGGCGATTACGCAGCGGCCGCAGCGTTGGTGAAGCGCGCAGTCGTGATTCGACCCGAGATTCAGGAAGCCCTCGACCGCACGAAGGCCGTTGCGATCGACATCGAGCCGCGTTTTGTTACGGCGGAAGAATTGGTGCGGCAATGAAGATCGAGCTGGATCCCATCGAGCAGCGCGTGATCGGCTGTCTGATCGAAAAACAGATCACGACGCCGGATCAGTATCCCCTGTCGCTCAATGCGCTGGTGAACGCCTGCAACCAGAAGAGCAATCGCGATCCCATGATGAGCTTGGACGAGCAGACTGTGCAGCGCACGGTGGATGCTTTATCGCGCAAACACTGGGTCATAGAGAAATCCGGTTTCGGCAGTCGTGTGCCGAAATATCAACATCGGTTCTGCAACACCGAGTACGGCACGCTGAAATTCACAGACCAAGAGCTTGCGATCGTTTGCGAATTGCTCGTGCGCGGATCCCAAACCCCCGGTGAGCTGCGCACTCGCGCAAGTCGCATGGCCGCGTTCAACGAAGTGTCCGACATCGAAGCCGCGTTGCAATCTCTCAGCAGCCGTGAAGACGGCCCCTTCGTCGTGCGCCTGGTGCGCGAACCGGGCCGGCGCGATTCGCGCTATGCGCATCTCTTCGGGCATGGCACGCCGGAAAACATCGATACGTCGCCGCCGGGTAGCGAGGCGAACACACCCGATGCGCCCCGCAGCTCAGTGGCCTCCGCCGCATCGTCAGCACGTGACGAGCGGCTTACCCAGCTCGAGGAAGAAGTGCTCACGCTGCGCGTCGAAGTGGAGGAATTAAAGCGCCTGTTCGCGGCACAGGCGCCCAAGGAACCTTAAATCCAGCGTCTCGATGACGCAGGCCGCAAAAGTCGCGCCTTTTGCGGCCGAAAACGAAGCTGATGTCCGAAAAAAGCGCCGCAGGCGACTTTTTTCCAATCAGCCAGTGGCCTCCTGTACACACTGCGGAAGATGGGCCGCAGGCCGCAAAAGTCACGCCTTTTGCGGCCGAAAACGAAGCTGATGTTCCGAAAAAAGCGCCGCAGGCGACTTTTTTCCCATCAACTAATAGTCCACGAACTCATCGCGCGCTTGCACGCCGAAGTTCGAATGGTCCGTGAAGAACCCGTCCAAGCCCACCGCGAGGTGCGCCTTGATCTCACCGACCAGATCGCCGAACTCCGTCGGATCCGTGCTCGAGCGAAACTCCAGGGGCAGGAAGTTGTTCTCGGCGCGGAACGTGTACGCATGCACTTTCAAGCCGGCCTTGTGCGCATCGCGTACCAACGTGGTTGGCGCGGCGAGGCTGCCATCTGCATTGCGAGGAATGACCATGCTCTTTTCCGGGCCGATGCCGTAAGCGTATGACGCCACTTCTTTCAATCCGGCCGGCTTGATGAGGTCCGCGTAACCGCGCGGATCGTGGGCCAGCACAAAGTCGTAAGGCTGTCCCGCAGCGCTCAGCAACTGAATGAGCCGAATGCGCGTCATGTGGCTCAGGTCTTTGAGGTTCCCGACTTCGAAGGACTGAATAAAAATGGGCGCGTTACGCCCCTCGTAACCGAACTTCTTCAGCGTGCGAACGACCTGCGCTTCCATCGGAAGGCTGATGCCGCGGAAATAACTCGGATGCTTGGTCTCCGGATACACCCCGATGCGCTTCGGCGCCGGCTTGCCTTGTTGGCGCGCGGCGGCCTCGCGTTGCTTCTCGACCTGCTGGACGAGGTTCAGCACTTCTTCGAACGTGGGAATCTCGAATGTTCCATCGAAGCGCGAGTTGGCCGGACGAAGCTGCGGAATCCGTTCCTTGGCGCGCAAGGTCTTGAGCTCCGCAAGCGTAAAGTCTTCAGTGAACCAGCCGGTGAGCGAAACACCGTCGATCGCCTTCGTGGTCCGACGGCTCGCGAATTCGGGATGATCCGCGACGTTCGTGGTGCCGCCAATCTCGTTCTCGTGCCGCGCAACGAGTACCCCGTCCTTCGTCATCACCAAATCCGGCTCGACGAAATCCGCGCCGAATTGAATGGCGATGAAATAGGCAGTTAGCGTGTGCTCAGGCACGTAGCCGCTGGCGCCACGATGGCCGAGAACGAGCGGTTCGGCCTCGTGATGCGGCCGGTCTCCGCCGTCCCAACCGTGTGCTTGTGCGCTGTGGCTCATGGCGAATGCCCCGAGAGCGAGCGTAGCGACCGACAGCAGCGCTTTGGCGGCCATCCAATGATCTGCGTGACGAGCGCGGACCAGAAGATCCCGCTCATCCGAGCCCGCAGCCTCGGAGACGCCTTCCCCACCGCAATGAGCGGCAAACAAGTAACGCCCGTAGTTCTCGAATCCGCGTTGACGGAGCGCCCAGGTGCGTCGGGCGCGTACGAAGAAGGTGGTGACCGACGAAACCAGGTAGCTACTCGGCGAGCCGCCAGAGTGAAGCGCATCCATGAAACAACCCCTGTGCAGAAGAGGCCGCAAGAAATACCGAGTATCAGTGACACTACGATGAAACCTCGGTTGCCGCGAACGCGCCTGGAACGTCATCGGACTGTAATTCTAAGCTAAGCTTGCCGAGCGTGGCGGAACCATACATGCACCTGGTGCGTTTGCCTTCGAGTCGGGAAGCCGGATTCGGAAGGCTCGAGATGGCGCGCCGGCGGAAGATTCAAGAGCAATCCCTTCTCCCCAACCGCAATCCATCATGAGCAAGCTCACTACTACCGACATTTATCATTTCCGGGAAGGCACTTTCTTTCGCGCGTACGACAAGCTCGGCGCGCACGTGGAAGTCCGCGACGGTATCAGTGGCGTCTACTTCGCGCTGTGGGCTCCGAATGCCGGCCGAGTCACCGTTGTCGGCGACTTCAACGGTTGGAATCGGGACAGCCATCCCCTGAAGGTGCGCGACGATCATTCCGGCATTTGGGAAGGCTTCGTTACCGGCATCGGTCACGGGGCGCTCTACAAATTCCGCATAGATTCGAACAATGCCGGGTACAGCGTAGAT
>Ga0307515_10004981_pt1 | contig 27097 bp, 25 predicted proteins | sample 17_EM_MG_FD_194513 | JGI IMG/M metagenome (GOLD analysis project Ga0307515, IMG submission 194513) | Populus trichocarpa ectomycorrhiza microbial communities from riparian zone in the Pacific Northwest, United States - 17_EM | ecosystem: Host-associated > Plants > Roots > Unclassified | place... | reverse complement strand
GACGCGTGGTATTGAGGCCGGGCGCGGAGTAACCCGCCACCGGGGTGTCTCTGACGGCTCTGACGGAGCGCGTCCACTCTGACGGAGCCATTCCGCCCGGACGGAAATATTTTTTGCTGATGTAAACACCCTGGACCAGTGTAGCCGATCGATGAGATGTTCTATGTACGAAAGTGGATACCGGTCTCTGGTGGTGATTGTGTTTAGGCCTCCGTAATCGACGCACATCCGGAGTCCAGAGCCATCCGGGTTTTAAACAAAGATCACTGGTGCCACGAATCGGGAGTGGCTGTCAGTAACCCAGCCTTTGGCCAGTAACTTGCCAATCTGGGTTTTGAACCCCAAGCGCTCCGAATCTGACATCCCGTATGGCTGGCAATGAGGCGGCTATGCTGGTGGATCTGTGTCGATGGGACAGTCGAGTTTCCAAGCTGGAGGGACTCCCGTTGGCTGTTCAAGGAGATCGACAAACCACTTCCTGACGCGTAGCCGCCATGTTGCGAGGTCAGCCGGCTTGTGTGGAGTGGCCTCCACCTCCTGCTGAAGTATCTTGTTGATACGTTCCCGAATATTGACAATGGAGATTTCAGAAAACTTTCACCTGGTGACAAAGGACGTGGAGACCAAATTGATCGCTGATCTACGGGCCACTGCCTTGCACTGAGCCCGAACTTCCCTCAATCTTCCTTGATGAGGTCGCAGACCTACAAGTGACGTCGTGACCATTGTTGACTGAAGGCGGGAGCTTTCTTGCAAATCAGTCCAATCGGGCTCCAGCATATGTAGAGTATTAGTTTCATGATCGATGATAAGCAGATTGGCTGCCATCCAATCTTTACCCACATTTAGGTCATAGATGCCTCCCAAGTCGAAAATAGTGTACCACCCGGCGATGTCGCCGAGATTGCCGGGTACGCCTCTTACCAACACCTTCAGCCAAACTTGCCATCTATCCTCCTCCGCCTCCTCTTCTCCCGTGACAGAGACTTTCATGCGCCTGAAAACTCAACGTATGAAGCCCAAAGAATTGGCGTAGCCTGCATCGACGTAACGATGTGGGGCGCCGCAATCAAAAAAGGAATACGCTGTACGAATTTTATTATTCGAGGTTGAAACGGAAGCGTTAAAACGCAGCAAGTCAGAATTTGGCGAACTAGGAGGAGCAGAAGTCGTATTATCTGTCAGGCTGCTCAAGTACAATTTTGCATGCCATATGCGTGCATTGCCTTCTCCCAATTCCTTACACTGCACCGTTTTCGCGTTTCCAATAATATTCTGGGTAGTAGGACGTTTCACCACCACTCCCAATTGCCATTTCCCTGGCTCTCCTCCTCATCCCCAATCTCCTGCTCCACTGCCAAATCCTCTGCATCATCATTCACACTTGCGTCCTGCACGGTGGCCGCCTGGACGTTGTTGATGCCCCCGGCCGCTGACCTGGCCGAAGTTCCTGGGCTGCCACGACAAGTATTGGTGCGATCACGACCACCGTCCCGTCTGCTGCGGTTTCCACGCGTTCTTGCACGGAAAGCTTGGCCGCGCCCCCAAGTGTCCGGAGTCGCACAATCGCGCGCCTCATGTGCAAAACCGTCACAACGGTGGAAGCTGGGATTGGCGTTAGCTATGGTGAGATCCATCGGTTCCGGACCAACAGGGGTTGGAACAGTGGCTGGGTTAGGCGGGATAAAGTTGGCGCCATGGTTCACTGGCGTAGCCGTGATAGCCGGATGTGAAGTTGTACGTTCAGAGAACTCACCGACCATCTCCATAATGTCGGCCAACGTGAACGGAGTAGCTGGCTGCAGCGTCTTCTGCATGCGGGCTGATGCGATGATCTGAGCTGCAATTCGGGCAGGCAGTTTGGAACAGTACTCGTCGTACACGGGATCCTCGCGCGTAATAGTGTTCTCTTTTTGCAGTATGCGGATGTGCTCGGAGAAGCGCTTGTTACAATGCGCAACTACTCCAACCCCTCTGGCATACCGTAGCATGTGGATCTCCTTTCGAACAGCGGTAATCATCAGCAATCACCCTAGTTTCCGTCAGAAACTCCAAGGTGTTCCGGACGGCTCTGACGGCTCTGACAGAACCTCAAACCCTCTGACGGAGAATTTCACGCTACTCGTCGCGTTGCACACGTACCTCGGGTACTTTTTGGTGACGTATACGCAGCATCAGAACGACACGTGTGTTACACTCTTCGTAGTGGCTGCAGTTATCCTGAAGGCGTTTACACAACGCCTGGCTTCTTTGGGAATGCTGCTGGTGCGCCTGGAAATCATAGCTACTACTTATCGTTCAACGATTTTCAAAACTTATGCATTCAGTTTGTATTTTCCTCTCTGTATCTATCGAGATAGCTACCTATCTACACATGGTATATCTGGACTAGCAGCACGCGGTGATTGTCAGCAATTCAAGTTGCGCCTGAAGATGACGATTGAGTGAACGTCCATCTCCGTAACCCCTGTATCTCCGTACTCCCGCCTTCGCCCATTAACGCTGTACTTGGAGGCCGTGATAGGGCGAGTTGAGAGATGCTCTTGGAGGCCGTAATTGAGCGAGTTTGGAGATACACTTGGAGACTATGATTGAGCGGGTTTGGAGATGCACTTGGAGGCCGTAATTGAGCGAATTTGGAGATACACTTGGAGGCTGTGATCGAGCGAGTTTGGAGATGCACTTGGAGGCCGTGATTGAGCGAGTTTGGAGATACACTTGGAGGCTGTGATCGAGCGAGTTTGGAGATGCACTTGCAGGCCCTGATCGAGTCAGATTGTACCAGTACTTGTAGGTGATCAATGGATGGCGCGCCCGGTGCTGAGACTCTATTCATCAGTTAGCTAACTCGCAACCGTGGGAATGTGAGAAGGTGACTGTACTTTGCAACGCTTATAGAGAGCTGGCTGATGGCGGTCGATCGTGTAGGGAGGCACTCCGGAAGCGGAAGCGACATTCAGTGGTCAACTCGTAATTATCGGAATTAAGGGAAGACAAACACTCTTGGGTGGACGCTGTACTCGGTGTCAACTCATGATCATACCAGGGAGGGATAGAGAGGGATGACTTAACTTTGTGTTCTGCGATGATGGTTGAGATGTGGATGAGAAAGAGAGATATCGGGGTTGAAGATGAGAACGATGTGAAGGATACGAGCGGATATGAGAAATCAGGGGTACGACTTGCCTGATTGGGTTGGGAAGACCTCGTATCGGTGAAATTACACGCCGGATCGGGACTCGCTCCTGCCGTATCGGGGATCGTAAATTGACTCGCACACAAAATTCTCTTAAGTCCCAGTTGCTCATGATCATTTGTCCCATCTCCTCTGCCATCACCTAAGAACACGATGTTAAGTCATCCCTCGCTATCTCACCATGCCATGATCAAGAGTCGACCTGGCTCAAGGAGCGTAGAAAGAGGGTAAAAAGATATGATCCTACCCGGCCGCGAGGATCCACGCAGTTCCGTAGATCCACCAAGTCGTAGAAAGCGCGAGTGAGATCCAAAGATTGGAAAGATAGAGTGTGCATTTCATTTGGACCGAGAGAGCGAGAAGAAACGGCGAATCAGTAATCGGAGGGCAATATGCAACGCGACGGGTGGTATTGACGCCGGGCGCAGAGTACTCTCACGGATCTGACGGAGCGCATCCACTCTGATGGAGCCATTCCGCCCGGACGGAAATGTGTTTTGTTGATGATAGCGACTTCTGGGACGAAAGGATGAAGAGAGGTGGACTGGAAATGCGGCCACGTCACCCCCCCATAGGAGCCGTTGGCAGGAGGAATGACCATGACACTGTGTTGGCAAATCCAGTGTGCGAACCCATTGTACGCCTCAGGATCCATGAATCACCAGGCCGAATCGATGCGCTTGTCCAACTCTGTGGTACCCATCACTGCGCCGCCTTGGCGTACCCAGTGCCCTACCTTGCGAAGGATCAGATTGACAGTTTCCAACTTGCGGTCCCCGTTAAACCATGGAGGCTGATGCTGTTTAAGGTGGGATTGTGAAAAAGACCCTCCTCCTCCACCATTGCCACCTGCGCAGAGAGGAGCCGTCATTTGAAAAAACGTATCAAACCGGCCACGCCAAGTCTCCGCCTCCGCCACAGCATCGTCTCGCACGGTAGTGACCGTGCCAAGCTGGGCCTTCAGTGACTGTACGTGATCGATAAGGTGTTGGAGGTCGTTGGTTTGGGAGGAGAGGGACTGGCAGATTTTCACGTAGAAATCGATAAGTCCTTGGCGGCTGATGGTGGTGACATCGGCATCGGCTGCATTCTGAGGCGTGCGAGCCGCTCCTTGGAAATATTGAATCTGGCCGTCATCATTGGCCACTCGGGGGAGAGGCCAGCCGAAGCCTTCTTCGTCCATTCCGATTAGTGAAAGTTCTTACAGCAACTTTGAAAGGTTATGCCCAAAAAGTCCGGAACACAGCGCCGGCCAACCAGAATACTTAGCGTAAAGCTTGCAGTTGTTGAACGCGAAGTTAACGCGTTTGCCGTAGTAGGCGCGTGATTTGAACGTCGCTTTGTGTGTGCAGTCGTACAGCCGGAATTTTCGTTGTGTCGAGTTTCACCGAACAACAACACCCAGCAAGCCTTCTGGTGCAACTCTCCTTCACAAGATTGCGGGATTTGAGAGCTGCTGAGTGTCGTATGACTGAAAGAGTGGAGAATTGAGAAGTTGCTACTAATTGAGGGGTCGCGAGAAGGTTGAGTGTACTCGTTAGCTAGCTGCGCTGAGGTTGATCGTGCCAGCGCCCGGTAACCTGGTCAGTGCGCTGCAGCAGAGCCGCACAGAGCCGCACCTTATGGCCACATCCAAACGTCCCACACCATTACTGGACAGGAATGGGCGCTACAAAAGCCAGCAATGCGATGAACAATATACGAAGTCGGGTGTGAACTCAATCAAGGGTTCAATACGGCATTTTACAGATTAGTACTGCGCAGTATTGTGTAGTATGAATATAAACCCATATACTTTCTGCGATTGACTCTGTACTTGTGCGAAATGAACTCAACACACGATCTGATGCTAATGAGTACCGATGAATACAACGCAATAACAGGCGGTATACTCAGGTTGTAGTATCACAAGTGAGAGACTATTGACTGTTACGCGAAATAAACACGGCTCAGCCACAGATTCAAGCTAGTACATACCCATACTAGGCAGTAAAAGTTTGTACTGAACGTCATGAGAGTGACATTGGAATGGTGTTGAATGAAACCATATATTGCCCCATACAGGTCAGTACTGAAGCATATTTGGAAATACTGACAAAACGAGAGCTAAATTGCGAGAGTTCTAAAATGCGTGGGGATAGAGATACTCTTGGATGTCGCACCAGAAAATGATAGCCATACAATACCAACAAATACTGATAAGTATGGCTTAGTATTGAACGGTCACAGTGTCTGGGCGGGGTCAGTCATTACAAATTTATTACTACCTACCGAGCGGGCAGCTGCCCGCCACTTTTAGACCATGTTCTATCGAGGCATTTACCAATGCCAAGGACCATATGAGGTCATAAAATTGCCTACCATAGGTGCAAGATCCACCGTGTGTACATATTGTGATAGATAGATCTGAATGCATGACTTTTTGCGATCATTCAATTAAGAGTAGTAACAGAATTTTCCCACTCAAGCGGTTTCCCGATGCACCAGTAGTGCTTCCAAAGAATATGTCGATAGACCCAAGTACTCTCAAACTGATCAACGGCACTCCGAGTGCGAGATACTCCTAGACTTAAGTGTCTACCCTTGCGGTACGTTAATATATTTTACAGTTTACGTATGCGCAGTGTAGAGCTCCTGAATTACTTAGTTGACCATACGAACAGGGTTTTCTATTTCCACGCTCAGTATTGTTGATGCTGAGTTGAAAAGTCCGCGTCTCGAACGGCGACCGGGTAGGTGGGAATCCTCGAAGACCCCGGGGAAATGTCGTATCTTATAGAAAACAATCCCATAGTTAGCACCTCCAGTCGGAGATGTTGGGAGTGTAAACTACCATAAAACCAGGTTATTGGTAGTGATGGGCGTGGGACGAGTTGGCTAGGGTAAAATGCTCCAGCTAGATATCTCGAGCGAGGAGTGATAAACTATAATTGGCTCGGCATCTAAAGCTCGAGTTCCGATTCTAGCTTTAAAATTACTAAGTATTGGTCAAAGGATATGTTGAATTGTGCGTTACTGATGAAGTCTCTTGACCTATCTAAAAATAGAACCTACGCCTTATATACAAAAAGAGTTGGAGATCCCGCAGAGATCCCGCGGTGACTATCAGACGTGGTAATCGGAATGGTGTGTAGAGTGGTGGCGGGTGGTAAGAATAAGGACTTGGGTATGTATGAACCGACAGCTTCGAGAGATCTCTCCACTAGTGTTGCGACTATGAAGGGGAAAGCGGTGTGAATTGGCAATGGAGCGATGTCTGTGTCAGACTGCCTAGGTACAAGTCTAAAGGTCCAAGATGCGTAAAGAAGGGAATAGTAAAGTGTGAAGTCTAAAAGAGCAGTCACGAACCTCAGTGCTGTATCAAAAACTAGGTCTCGTAGGAACTGGATCTGTTACGATGTGGAAGTTGGGGAGAACCGTGTGCGTGTATTCTATGGTACAGAGAAGAGAGAAGGAGAAAGACTCGAGATATATACAGGAGGCATCGGCCCCTGCAGCAGCACCGTGTATCAGATCTGTAACATATCTCCGGCACAAATATACCTGTAACCGGATCTGATTGAAGCAATCGAGTGCAATTTAATGATAAGATTGGAGATATAGATTAGATTAGATGCTAGCAATTATCGCGATCGAAGCATTACCTACGGCCATTCTCTAATACAGAGGGTATGAAATATTTTATTGTTACCACCTCATCAAATCATCTGATTGACACTCTTTAGCTGATTCCAATTATTTCAAAATATCTTGGATAGTCGTGGAGTTCAGGCTGGGTGTGGCGTGCGGCTCAACGCGATAAGATATTTTCGCGGTTCCTCGTCAAACGAGCATCCCATCGAGTCGAACGTCGCTCCCTCCAGGCCCACCGACGTTGATATCAACAACGAATACCAGTCACTAAGCTATACGGTCCACCACTGTCTTTTTCTTCGTTACCGCTCGATTCTCCCTCCCATCGCCAAGCCCGTCGCTCCCCTTCCGATACTACGCGCAGCATGATGAGCTCAGGGGCCCTCAACGTCAACGGGTTCCTCATCCCCTTTCCGCCATCCCCGCGATCGTGCTAAACTATGACATCTCTGCGGTAGCTAACGGTTCTTGTTAGGTTGAGGGTGACATCGTTTTGCTCATCAGTCGGCGCACTGCTACCCTCGTCTAAGTAAACACGGCGACCGGCATCGGAAGATCGACATCATTCTCGGAGGTGCGCGCAAGCCGCATGAAAAACAATTAGCGCTAGCAGAATATGTGCAAGGATACAATGGAGATGGGCCTTGTTTCGGCTGCCGAGGATTGGCTGTTAGAGGTAGCGAGGTAGAATCGATAGGGCGGGGAGTTACTGTGGGAAGATTGTGAGGCTTTTGGAACCAGGTTAAGGAAGTCGATGGAAGGGTGGTGCGTATTTTTGCGTGTATGTTGGGGTATGGGTACAAGGGCTCCGGTTTGTTTTTGGATCCGGAATCTGGTTGGTATTGTGTTGGACAGTATTTTAGATGGGGGCTTATCTATTGGTTTTCTGTGCGGTTGTAATTCTATAGCAGACTATACCTACCTGCAGTATAAGCTATTTTGACTCTTTGCCCGGTTACATGTGTGCCGGGAAAGAATGGTTCTTGGACGTGACGGGGCGAGGTTCCAGTATTTCAACCGGTGCTCATCCATCCTTGCGTGTAAACGCTGCATATTGGTGCGACCGACGCTGTCACGGGACGTTCTTCCATGTTTACCCCAATTGTGGAGGCTTTGTCGTACAAGATTGAACTGGCATCGTGTGTTTATGTAAGAACGGGCTTCGCGTGATGATGCTGTATGTGTGTGGGCTCCGGATTTGCTTTCGTAATGGCAGAAAATCCCATGTTCCACGTTACACCGGATACCTGGCTTCTTGTTGACTAGATTTAAAGTATGAAGTATTCCTCCAGCAAAGTTAGTTCTCTTACTTCCGTCGAGCACAGACTATGTACTGACCACATCAGTGGGAAATATATCACTTCGGCCATGGAAGAGCAGCACCCTTATCTCCTGTAGTCAAGTTAGGCCGCTACAGGTTAAATTATCCATCCTGGGTGTCTTCTGCTTGCCGGGCATGCATTCACCCGCACAAAGTGCTTGGCGGCTATTTAGGCTTGTATCACTGTGTGCTAAAAAAGCATAGACTAGGAGTGAGCTAGTCGTAGAGCCCAAACCACGACCTCCGTAAATCCCTATGTCAGATTCAACATCTCCGTCAAAGGAACAAACTGAAAGTTTGGGTGTAATTATTATGATTCAGAAGGCTTCTTGTAAGTTGCAGATACAGTTTTCTGTACCAGGAATCTCTCGCTGTTAATAGGATCAAGGTTTTTTGAGAATGGCAAAGTACGCGTACTCTCACTACTCCGCTCATAAGTAAAAACTGAAGCAATGGTATTATGAATAGGCGGGTGATGCTTACCATATCAAAATCTCAGACAATCGCGAGATGTAGATGACACTAGAATTCTTTTTCGATCCTGCATACTGTAGCTAGCCTAATGCATCGAACTGCAGGAATCCTTGTTCGCCACCCTGCAGCTTTCACCTCCCAGTGATCACCATTAGAGAGATTTCGCTGCGCCCTCGCACTTGGTTTTCGCTGCATGCAGCTGGTCATGTATATGCACTACCTGCAACAAAATTGAGATGTCGAATACCAGATATGACGATAAGCTAAGCGGACACTTTGCACCGAGATTTATTCATGGGGAATGCAGCGACACCGCTACTGATTGGCAGCCGAATACAGAAACCAGCTAGCTAGCTGTATCAATACTCTCAGTATGCATTAGCGGATACCAAAAGAGCGAAATCTGAATTCAGTGCCTTGCATATCATCCTGCCCCTCAGCATGCAAGTGTTGCCGGAGTCTGAAGAAAAGGGGCGAGATCTCTCTATTTATAAAATTAATGACTGGGAAATGCATGCGATATTGATAATTACCGGGGTTCAGGGTTTCACTTGAAGCGAGCCACTCAGACGTTTCGGTGTTTTCTCCCGCACCCATTATACATGCCTGCTAACTTCTACCGAAACTGAACGGTCGATGCGAAAAAATTACATAAGTATAAGTGATGCCCTTGCAACGGCGTGGTAATTGTTCGCTTCCATCACAATCTCAATCTGTGGCGGCCAAAGCTGTTGAGCGGAATCATTCAAGTTTCAACAGCTCTCACATTTATTATATATCTTGGAGGTCATACGCGCGATCAAAATATTCCAAATGATACCAACCATGACCGAATCAGCTGTTCTGTTTGCCGCGATGTTGTATGTATGCCAACAGTGATATCCTGCAGACATTGACAGTCGACTAGGTTAATAACGCACTTCTTCGACTACTTCCGGAAGCTATTCAAAAAGCGATCGGGTTTGAGCACCGCTGTGACTGTGCATTACCATATCTGACGTGAGCGAAGCAGCAACTTGGCTCCACCGGATGGTTGACACCCTTGAACCATCAACGCAGTCTGATGAAGGCACATCGATGTCTCACTTAAATAGATCCACCGTGCGATATCTTGGACAAACCAACTACAAGACCCAATTGCTGAAAACCTTCAACATATCAGCACAACTTTTCGGCACGTCAGTGTTTGCTTCATTCATACCGACCGTGTTAGCCGATAGTGGTGGGGACTTTAGCAACAATCTCTTCTCGGATCTTGCACCTATTTTGGCACTATTCGGAGAGCAGGTTGCTAAGCAGTACATGAGCCACTCAATGAGTTGGATTGAAGACCTCATTTTTGCGATGGCACCCCTAGGTATCATCACTGCTATCACTGGTGCGATCAGGGTTGGAGGCCCACCTTCTTTGAAAGCGATTATCGGACGTGCGCGAGAAGGCAAAGGGGTAGTTGAAGTTGAATTGATGTCTTCCACGTCTTCTGACGTGTGCGAGCTGTGGAATGGGGATGGCATTGCTAGAATGTTAGGAACGACCGACCCATCCCCAGTCATTGAGATATTACACTTTGAATCTATAGACGGCAGTGGTCCAAATGAAATTGATGCGCAGCCACTCCTAGAGCGCCGGAACCCTTATCTCGCTGAGATATATGACTTTGAATCCGGCAAAGAGGCTGGCATTTTTATACAATCTGAGCTCCATCATTCTTCCGCGAACGATGAAATAAGCGACACTACACCGCCGAATCTTGGCGTTAATATTGGTCTCCAGCAAGTAACTGTCCTGGAATTGAGAGCGGTTGCTTTAATAGCAACCTTCGTGCAACTAGGAGTTCTGGTATTTGCAGGCCTTAGTGTATTATCGCCTTTAAATTCGACACTCAAGAAGGATAATATGCCAGTTAAACTTTATTCATTCCCCTTAATGGCTGCTGGAACCGTAGCTCTGGTCATAGGGATGTTCTTGTGTGCACGCATTATCGAGCGAAGTACGGATGAGACAACATGGACCGTTGATAATCGACAGGCAAATATTCAACCTAAGGTAGCCTGGCTCCAAAGGGGAACAATTGTCAACGATCAACAATTTGATTCGTATTTCATACAGAGTCAAAGTTCTAGGTCCAGTGTAAGCGGCATTCGCCGACTGTTATCCTATGCATTCCCCAAGATATGGCAGAACACAAATGCCGGAATTCAAATCAACAAATCTCGAAAGGCAAAAGGGCTTACACAGGAAAACTTGACGACTTTAGCGACATTTGTCGGCATGTGCGGATTCGTCGTACAGTTCATCGGTTTAAGAGGTATGAATTGGTCGGTAACTATCGCCCAGCTGGTAGCTACGGCGATTGTGACTATTCTGAGAGCGGTTATACGCCGAGGTTTAGTGTTGGATCAAGTGAAACCAGAGAAGCTTCCTACAGGTTATGAGCTAGATTGGACGGCTCAGAAGATCAAAAATTGCCGTGACTGGAATGTAGTCATAAGGAGAGCGGGCCATTGGCCAGACGGCAGCAATTGTTCAGAATCCGACGCTGACAAATCTTGCGATGGACTTGCTACCGAAGTAATCAACGCTAGATGCCGATTAGGTGAACTTTGTAAGTGGGAAAGCCAGTGGCAAACAATTGTGATTGCGACGGCCACATCAATAGAAGCTGTCATAAACTACTTATATGCCAGTGTGGATGTCGGCGTTACCGGCCTGGCAGATGTATTCGAATGGGAGCTAGTCGTTGAAGTCCAGTCAGGCGCCACAGTGCCTAGTCTTCCGGGATTTGAGTTGGTCAAAATGAGAATGTTGCGGAGGTGGTTGGATGGTCGAGGCTGGGGTGAGTGGAAGGTGGATCAGTGCATGTTGGAAGCGGTTTTAGGACTGTGGATGCTTTATCACAGAGGTCACAATGCTCAAGAAAAACTCCGGGTTATTGATGTTGGAAGGAACATTTATGAACGATGGATACAGCGCCAGAGTGAAGCGATTATGGCAGACAGCTCCGGGATAATTGATGGCAAGCCTCTACGCATTTTTGGGAAACCGTCAATTACGCAATTTTCATCGGACCTGCTAGTGGTTATGTCAGAATCTCCGCTAGAAAATATCTGTGGTCAATTCATACTTTCTGCATTTTTATCTGATTTTGCCAACCAGTGTTTGAAGTCAATAGGTGGAAGAGTTCGGATACGAGGCGGTCAACAGGGGATGAGGGTATCTTCTTTTGGATGGAGCAATACGGTCTTGGACGACCTCGCGAATATGGTCGAACGAACAGGTCTGGCAACTTCTGAGGAGGCGTTTCTAAGTATTGTTCCACCACTAGATAAGGCAGCAAAACTTCCAGCAAATCTCGATATCCCAGAGGCATTTTCCGATACAGCCAAAGAAATAGCGACATATCTTGATGGGAGACAACACAAACAGGCTAAGCTGCTTCTTCTGTGGCTTTTAGATACAGCAGAATGTGATGCTAGGGCGCATGAAGCTGATGGAAATTGGAAAAGTGCTTGTGAAGTATACCTTCTTCTTTGCAATACGTATGACAATATTGAAGGCGGCAAGGACTATGCATGCGAGGCCGAACAATTCATGGGTTTATTCTGCGAAAGACTATTTATTTTCTTCCACTCAAACTCAGCAACGAAAGATCGAGCTCTATCATCTGTGCTCAAGCTAGTGCAAGATACCATAGGAGATTTAAGGGAAATGGAGACCTGGATGTCAAGGCTGCTGAAGTGGCAGACTAAGCTAGAAGGATGGGAGAAGGGTATCGACGGCTTCATAGATACCTACGGAGAGAACAAAGAGAGATTGCACAGTGCGTTAGAAGGAGGAAACTGTTTAGTTGTGGCCCGGATGCTTAATCTACAAAACGTTGATGTTGACACTAGCGACTCCACAGGAAGAACTCCGTTGATTCTTGCAACCATCGCCGGCCATGAATCAGTTGTATCGCAGTTGTTGGCAAGGAAAGCTAAATCTGAGACGAGGGATCATCTGGGAAGGACTGCCATGCACTATGCTTCAATGAACGGGTATACATCGATTTTACACATACTGTTACGATATAGCCAAACTCACGATGGATTCGCGATTCAGGACGCACATGGCAAGTACCCTATCGACCTGGCGATCGAGAATGGAAAAGGGTCAGCTGTATCTGTCTTTATCTTTTACGGTGGAGACTGCGACGCATTGCCCACGGCAGCGCGGAGTGGCAACGAGTCAGCAGCCCAACTACTACTTCAGAATGGTGCCAGCATCGAGACCAAGGTTGGCGCAGATGGTTGGACCGCGTTGCATCTGGCAGCCGGGAACGGACAAGAGCACACAGTGGGGCTACTGCTTGACTACGGGGCCAGTGTTCAGACTAAAAGCAGTAAATATGGTAGGACAGCGCTGCACCTCGCAGCCCACAATGGGTTTGAAGCGACCGTCCGGTTGCTCCTCGACAGATACGCAAACGTTCAGGCTAAAGACCTCGGTAGTTGGACAGCCCTTCACCTAGCAGCTCAGAACGGACACGATGCTACAGTGCAGTTGCTGTTTGACCGCGGTGCCAACATTCAGGCCAACAGCAGCGGAGAAGGCAGGACACCACTGCACCTCGCAGCTCAAAGCGGGCATGAAACTACAGTGCAACTACTTCTCGACCACGGAGCTAACATCCACGCCGAGGGTACGTCCAACCGCCGAACAGCGCTGCATCTGGCAGCACTGAACGGATACAAGGCCACGGTGCAAATTCTTCTCGACCGCGGCGCAAGCATCCGTGCCACGGGTATCGGCGGTTGGACAGCGCTGCACCTCGCAGCACAGAATGGACACGACACCACGGTGGAGCTATTAATCGACCGTGGTGCAAATATTCAGGCTAAGAGTACCTTTAACCGTCGGACAGCACTGCATCTCGCAGCAATGAAAGGATGCGTAACTACTGTTCAGCTGCTGCTCGACTGCGGGGCTACGATTCATACCAAGAGCAGTGCAGACGGCCGGACAGCACTTCATCTAGCGGCGCAAAACGGTCACCTGGCAACAGTCCGACTGCTTCTCGACCGTGGCTCTAGCTTCGAGGCCACAGATAGCATCGGCGACCAGACAGCGCTAGACCTGGCAGCTCAGAGCGGACACGAGTTAGTAATTGAGCTACTCCGCAGTCGAGCCACCACCGACAGCTAACCCTGGCCTAAACCAACAACCTCGTTTATTGCTACTGTATCCAGTGTAACGTTAGTCATCTTCTTCAGTCTCGAATCTACCAACGATTATCAGCTATAGGTTGACATGCTAAATGAATTCGATAAGTTCTAGTATTTTTCTCCTCGCCTCATGTTTTAGCTGTTCTAGTCATTCAGTATCTCTGCATGGCTGGTGGACGTTTGTTTGCCCGAGGCTACTCGCTCATGGACAGCTGATGCTACTCTGCGGACAATTTCAATCGATATGTTGAAAGTAGAGATAGAGAAGCTGGATTGTGTACTATCTAAGAGGGCCACAAGGCCATGTATATATGGTCATACAAGTGCGAATGCGTACGTACTCATCTATGTATAGATCCAGATGAATGCCTTCAGCCAGAGAGTAATCTCCGGCCATACGAAGGCTGAGATCTATTTATGCAACACGATATGATACAGATGTACGTGAGCCGGAGCCCTAGGGTTTGTGACTGCTCTTTTAGACTTTGCACTCTACTCTTTTCTTCCCTACTATCTTCGATGTTTGGACTTGTATACAGTCATTGCACTATAGTTAATGCACACGGTTCTCTCTAACTTCTATATCGTAACACGATAGGTTCTGATTGGGCGAGTGACAGCCAGTGATGTACCCCTGAGATCCAAATTCAGTCTATAATTTGGCTAAGTATATCCAAGATGGCACTAACTCTAATTATCAACATAGTGGAACATATGCTACAGCCAGTACACACTAATGCAAATCGTTAAAGAGCTTTCAGTGTTTACAATTAAGTAACAAATACAGGAGGTACGATCCCTCGTCACACCATATAATATCAATCATCACAAATTACAGCGAAGTGAAAAATAGTGACATTTTCTTAGATTCGTGTAAAAAGAGTACTTGCATTCCTCTCATATGTGCAGACTGCTTGCGGACAGAATCTATACTATGAAAATCAGATATATTATATATACTATGTCATCTGCAAACTGCAGTCCTAATCATGCATTTAATTATAAGCCATCACTCAATCCCATTTCCAATATATGTGTTGCAATATGGAAGTTGGGGAGAACAGTGTATGTGTATTCTATGGTACAGAGAAGAGAGAAAGAGAAGGACTCCAGATATATGCAGGAGGCATAAGCCCCTGCAGCAGTAACGGTGTATCAGACCTGTAACATGTCTCCGGCGCATATACACCTGTAAAAACATGTATTGCTATATGATCTGAAAAGAAGTCACCTGTACTGAGATCACTGAATTGACTCCCACGCTACGGACTCAGAGTCATAGACTCATCAACAAGTGTTCATTTGCCACTGCCACTGCCACCAGCATTTGCAATCGTAAGCTTCCATAGACTTCCATGGAGTTCCAGGCCTTAATGTCTATAAAGACAGAGCTTCTCCCATGGATAGTGGAATACACTTCGTCTTCCTCTTTAGATTCGTAACAACATGGGATAGTTTGGATGCTTCTAAGACTTGTTGATTTGACTCGATCTCTTGAGGGCTGAAGGCCAGTATATTTACAGACTGTGTTGAAATAGTGATGCTGGAGAAGCTTAATTGAATTCTGGCTAAGAGGGCCACAAGGCCAGTATATATATGAATGTACGAGTACGGCTGAATGCCATCAGCTCGTACGAGAGTCAACAGTCATCTCCGGCCATACGAGACATCTCCGTCCCCGGCCATAGATGACATCTCCGACTCCAGCCATACAAGAGATCTCCGTCTCCGGCCATACAAGACATCTCCCTCTCAGGCCATTCAAAGAATCTCCGCCCCCGGCTGTACGAGACATCTCCGTCTTCGGCTGAGACCTGTATATCCAATACTTCCCCGTCTTGTTATTCACCTAAGAGCAAGAAACAAAACAGAATGAAAAGAATGAAACGAAGTGATTCTCATAACAGCCTCCTCAAAACCCAGCGAGAGTGAGCAGGGAAAGTGGACTGCCGTAGCCTGAGGATGACCATCCATTAAGAAACAAAGAAATCCGTGTGCCCAGAAGAAAAGTGAAACAAACTTACATCGACCTCTATTACCATAGCCCCATCACCTTTGCGAATATCTCCTGCGTATCCCTCGTTAAGGCCTTGGTTAGTATATCTGCCACAGTCTCATTTGTATGCACGTAGGAGTAGTCAATTATCCTGTGGGCATGGAGGTTTCGACTGTTGTTATAGCAAACATCGATATGCTTCGTGCGAGCTTTTATCATTCCAGGTGGAATGTGACTAAGTGCACCTTGATTTTAGCAATTGATTGGGAGCGGTGATGTGTCTTTGCCGTGTATATCTTGGTGGAGCTGGAGCAGCCATTTCGTTTCGGGTGAGCCCTCGGAGCAGGAGATGTATTCGGCTTCAAGAGTTGACATAGCAATGAAATCTTGTTTTTGTGACTGCCGTGAGACAGCTCCATTGCTTAGAAGAAATACATAACCGCCATGGGATTTGCGGTCGGCACTATCATTGGCCCAATCGGAGTCCGTGTAGCGAGTGAGTTGATCATTGCTGTTAGTGCTGCAGCTGCTGCTAAAGTGCAGTCAAAAGTTGGCTGTGGATTTGAGATACTGGAGGACTCTCTTGGTGGCGGTGAGATGGCTGGTGAAAGGACGGGAATTGTATCGGCAAAGCGCAGCGACTGCGAATGAGCTATCGGACTGAGTTGCAAGTGCTGCGTACATCGATGAGCCGATGAATGCCTGGTAACCATTGATATCTTTTAGTTCTTTCTCCCCCTGATCCTTGGCCAGATCTATCTTCACATTAGGATCCATTGGAGTTGATACATCGTCAGGATTCTGCATGTTGAACTGTTTGGGACTCGTGGTGATGAAGGCTTTCTGCCCGAGACTGATCCCGATACTATTTAATCGTGGTGGATTTTGATGATGAGGAATTGGCGTGCCCGGCCGAGATCCCAGATATTGTACTTTCCTGAGAGTATGGCCTTCACTTCGAGAGCAGCATTGGTAGTGTCTTTTGGGTACAACATTGAGATGTCGTCGATGTACAAAAGCATCAGAGTACCATCGCTGCGGAGAGAGAGGTTGTGGTCAGCTTGGCACTGTGTGAATTCGAGAGAGAGCAAGATGGTGTTAATATCGTTGTACCAATCTCGGGGTGCTTATCTGAGACCGGAAAGTGCCTTCTTTAGTTGGACAATGATCATTGGTGTGTTGAGTCCCTCGGGCCAGCCTTCGGGCAGGTTCATATTCATATCATTGTCTTGGGCCTCGGGATTGAGAACAGCATTGACCACGTCCAAAAGATCGATGTTCCAGCCATGTTTTACAACCTGCGAGATGAGATACCGAACAGTGGTGAGTTTTCCCACAGGGGCAACGGTCTCACCAAAGACTGTTTGTCCATAGCCATTGATTACTAGGCATGCTTTGAATTGAACAGTGCCGTCAGCATTGTGCTTCGTCTTGTAGACCCGTTGGGAGCCAATTGGCTTGTGTCACAATTGCCTTGCTTCCGGGGAGTTGATGGTTGTGAATGTGTCATTCAGCAGGATCGATGTGCATTCTTCTTCCATTTCTCGTTTCCAGTGGTCTGGTTGAGGGCTGTCCATGGCCTCCGAGTATGTGAATGGATCGCTGTTGATGGATGTCGATGCAAGAGCCTTAGCCATGATGATTAGTGCATTTGGGGAGATCGTAACCTGACTTCTTGTGATGCGATTAGTGAGTGGTGGTTGGCTGGATTGTTTGGTCATGGGCGCCATTTGGCGGGCTGTGTCATTGTGGGGGTGGAGATGTCCATTGTGGACAACGGTTTCTCTGGACACCAGTGGTGCATTCTCATCGTCAGGAGAACGTGAACTCACAACTGTATGTGCAGGGAGACTTCGACGGTCATCAGGCGAATGGTGGTTGGTATCATGGTGAGTACAGTTATGATCACCACGTCCGTGGCCTTCACCTGTGTGACTGGTTCCTGCGTGGTCATAGAGAAGTCCGTCTCTACGCGTTTCAATTTCCTCGACATAATCTGTCGGTTCTGGTGGCTCGAAGATGTCTGTTTCGTCTCCATGTAGGCATGATGCGAGGGAATTCCTCTCTTCATCGAAGATGACTTCCGACTGTGACCTTACTACTCGCAATGAGGGATCCAATATCCTCCAATGTGTAGTCGAATCGTGTACGTAACCGACCATCATACATGGCATGGATCTTAGGATCAATTTTCCATGGCGTTGCGGCTCGGGAACAAGTCAACTGGCGTAGCAGCCGAATCACAGAACATGGTGGCGAGGAGCTTTGTACAAGATTTCATAGCCTTCATTGTCGTGAGAGGGCTTGCCAAATGCTTGCAGCATCTTGTATGGAGATGGATATGGTGCTTGATAGCCGTCGCGGTCGTCTCTTTTTGTTAGGCCTTTGTTTGGGGTTCGCTGGTGGAGGTAGACTGCAGTATTGACTGCTTCTCCCCAAAAGACAAGTGGCGCCTGGGAGTCAATCATCATGGATCGTGATTGCTAAGTGATCGTCTGGACCATGCGTTCGGCAACACCATTCATGTGGTGAGGGTAGGGAAGACATGGTCTGTATGTTGTGCCACAAGCAGCGAGCACCAGCCGGAAGGTCTTGTTGCCATATTCTCCGCGGCCATTATCGCACTGAAATTGTTTCACTTCGTATCCCATGGAGTCAACTCGAGCCTGAACTGATTGGTAGGCTGAGGTGCATGGTTTCGACATCGTACCTGGAAGGATCCAAACAGAGGTGTAGCGTGTGTAATCATCGATGGATAGGATATAGTAGTGATGACCGGCGGAGGTGGGTGTGGAGAATGGTCCACACACATCTAAATGTACCAGTTCAAATGGCTTTGTAGTGCGCTTGGTCTTGACTTTGATGATCTTCTGCATATGCCTGGCCTGGATGCATGCGGTGCACAATGAGTCATCTTTTGTATACCCAGCAATTAGAGATCGTAGGGCATTAGGATTAATCTCGGCTAGATGGTGATGCCACAGTTGTGATTCTGAGATTGTGAGAGGCTTCCGAGTGGTCCTTCTAAGTACGGTGGTTGGTGGACTTTGATGTAAAGTGCTGGCTGCACTTGGAGAGGCGGTGTGGAGTGAGCATGTATTAGGCTTGGTGGAGTGGGCGATTGATGGTACGGTGGTATGTGCGCTCGATGATGGTCTTTTTTTGTTCTTCTTCTTCGAACTGGACTTCGTAGACATGCTTCGTACTGTCGAAGTGAGTGCAGTTGTGGGCGATATGATATTGAGATCATTGACCCGATTGACTGTGATGGTGATTGATGGGGATGATATGGAGCACTTGCCAAGTGCAAATGTGGATGTGTACCCGGCTGTGTCCAATTCATTGATGGAGAGAAGCGAGAGCCAGAACGTAGGCGTGTAGAGGGAGTTCACTTCGTACTCGTGTCAAATGTTAACGAGTCCATGGTGGCTGACTGTGACTTCGTTATCCACTCCAAGCTCAATGCCTATTGGCTGATGAAGTATCTTTATTGAGTTGAATCCGGTGTGGTCATTGAACATTTGATGATATGCTCCGGAATCGATGACCCATGCAGCTGGAGCAGATCCTACATTGTGAGCTGTCGCGTTGTTGGCCAGACACATCAGGTCGCGATCTACGGCCGTGGCTAGTGATGCAGTGCCCTTGTTGACTTTGTAGCGTTGATCCCAGGCACATTTTGAGTTGATGCAGTGGGATCTGAAGTGTCCGGAGAGACCTCAGTGGTACCATGTGCGTTCGTCCTTCCTGGAGGTGTTTGTATCGCTGGTGATTGTGATGTTTTTAGCCTGCTTGCTCGTTCCACATGCTTCAGTGGTATGATTGTCCAGTTTGCATTGTGTGCATTTGTGCTTCTGCCGTCCGTTTCCCCGTGCAACCCCGCGTCTGCCACCTTCTCCGCCAGGGTCACGGACACGATTTCCACCACCGGGGTATATGGCCGCTTGGTCGGAAGTATCTCCTATTGTCTTGGATTGGGTCATTCGCTCGGCATATTCACGGATTGCACTGGCAAGCCGTGGGGGCTGGGATTCGCTGATCCAGTATTTGGATGGTCATTTCATATGAATTGGATACGGTAGTGAAGTTATGTGTTTTCATGGCGTCACCGGAGATATTATCGGTGGTGCCGATCAGCTTCCTGCGCAAGGCCATTGGTTGGGTAAAGTACTGCGTGACTGTTCTGTCGGGCGATGGTCGAGAGGCGGCAAACCTCTGCAGGACTTCGGTGCAGCCAAGTGGCTTTGAGGCATTGTCAAGTCGGTCCGTGAGTGTGTCCCACATCTCCACGGGGTCATTGATATCGTCTACCAGTGGAAGGAGTTCGTCACAGCATCCGAGGTGAATTTGTGCTAGTGCTGTATTTGCTCGGTCATTCCAGCTTTCTTCTAGAAGGCGTAAAGCAACGCTGTTGCCGACAGGGAGGAGTTTGACACCGGTGACGATATTGTAGGCTTTCTTGGCGATGAGGACTCCGCAATCATTTCCTTCCAGACTGGGCAGTTTTCCTTGGTCAGCCTGGGCACGTCGCCCTAATCAGTCTTGAATGTTTCATTTGATATGTTTTTGGAGTGGACGAGGTTAGGAAGCTGACGATGTAGAGTGATGGATGGTGATGGTGTTGCGGCTGATGAGCAGGGATGGTTGTGAGTTGGTTTGGGGTTTTGAGGCTCTTAATCGTAAGATATAAATAGAGTATTTGTAGGGAAGATTGTAGCGGGTGCCAGGCTCATAACCTGTTGAAATAGTGATGCTAGAGAAGCTTAATGGTATTCTAACCAAGAGGGCCACAAGGCCAGTATATATATGAACGTACCGGTACGACAGAATGCCATCAGGTCGTACCACAGTCGACAGTCATCTCCGGGCATACAAGACATCTCCGTCTCCGCCCATCCAAGGCATCTCCGGCTCTGGCCATACGAGACAACTCTGTCTGCCGCCATACGAGACATCTCGGCCTCCGGCTGTACAAGACATCTGCGTCTCCGGCTGAGACCTGTATATGGAATCGAGTTGACTCCCATATCCATATCCACATTCGTCTCCATATCTATATCTGTTTGCATATACTCTGGCACTGATATGAGCCATCTGCACTGTTATGAGCCGCTCTCCGGAGGCATATCCTCATACCCCAACTACATATCAAACTGACCTGAGCATTGAGGCTCACGATCTGGGTACACATGCAACAACATATTCTTGAAACAGGTTTTCCGCCAGATCCTCTGTCATTCCATTCAACAATTTTGAGCCTTTACCACCATATTAGTCATGCATAAGCAGCCCCACACCATACTTGGCATCCCGAACTGAGCACGGTGGCCTTAATGCCGACAAGAACTATGGTGTAGTATATAGTTGTTACTTCTAGTGAATTTCAGATGAATATGAGGCTCATGAGAGTGAACTATCCATTCATGGTTCAACAGAAACCCTTGTCAAAAACTCGGGGTCGAGTACTTACTCGACAATGTGAGGAATCACTGAGCTAGATGAGGACGGATGACTGGCAAATCGATTTCACAACTTGTGACATTATATTGGTCTTGGTGGTAGCCACAGCATTTGTATCACATTACTGATCAATCCGGGCAGTGAGAATATCGATTCCAAAATACTTGATAGGCACATGCACAGATCGCTATGCGGAATGACGATTGCAGTTCGCTTTGGCTGAGGCAAGATGGTGGCAGTCTTCGGCGACTCACAAACCGCAATTCAACAAGCCGAAAGCCTAGAGCCAAGATCGCGGCAGCGATCAGTGTTAGGGGTTCTCCCTTAGCAGTGATAATGGGACTTGCTACGGTCAGTCATCGCATACCACGTTGAGACTAGCAAGTATCATGCCCAGTGATATGCCCTTTAGCAGGGGTTCATTATCAGTCACGAGAAGAGCCTGTGGTGGTCAGTCGGAGTGGGCCGAGAACTCCAAGGCGCTTCTTTCACTTTCCTGAAACTATGCGGGACATGCTTGAAGGCAAGCACAGCAGTTGATAGTCAAATGCGAGTAAGAGGGCTCTTCACTGCCTGACCGTAACGGCAGGAATACCAGTGCGGCACACCCCGGTGTAGTGAGAACTGTCTCCACCTAAGCATGACGTAACTGAGGGATTTATGGCATTGGTGAAAACCAGAAGCGGATGCCTTGCATTGATTTGCATGTGTGTATGCCGCAACTCTACGTGTCTTAAAGACTCTATGTTGACAGCACAGAACTGTTATTCTGATGAGCCTGTTAAACTACCGAATAAACTCATCAAAGGCGAGATGTCCAAGTTGAAGTTATGGTCTGATTAATGAGCGATATGATACGTGTCTCATATCGGGATGCGCGAGCACATCTGTAAGAGCGCCAGCAAATAAGTCGCAAGGATATCTACCGGGCATCGTCAATAAGACCCACAGATAAGTGGCTATCATTGAGGGATTTAATCATAGTTTTTAGTCAGAGGATTTGGAGTGACGGAACTATAAAGAGATCACATTGTTCTGGCAATGAGGAGGAGAAGCTCAAACGGCAAGAGACAAACGATACCTACCAGCGGAGAAATATCCTTATTTATTATTAAGTTTTTATGATATCTATACCTATTATATCTATACCTAGAATCTATTAGCTTTGTGTAGCGGCAGCCCCGCACCTTGGAAGTGTTACGATACACATGACTATTACCGTCGAGAACAACAACGACGTTATTGTATACGCCCTCGAGAAGGTTATATCCTACGCCAGAAGAACTCAGCAAATCTTTGTGGCACAGTGCGTCTGGTGGCTAGCATCAATTATTGGTCTTGAGTCAGGATTGATGAACTATATCGACAATATTCAAAAACGGGAAGAAGTCTTACGACAAGCACCATTGAACGAGGAAGGTCAGGCGATTCCTGATCAGGCCCCACCTCTTCAACAGGATCATTCGGACCGAGTATCGCGGACCTCCAGAGACAGGTCAGTATCTGCGACGCCGAGGGATCTAACAGAAGATCAACGTTTGGACAATATCCTGGTTAGTGCAGAGGAGGCTGTCCAGGAATCTTTCCGAGATCGAACAAATTACAAACGTGAAAAAACATTAAAGGGAACACGAACCGGCCCTATTAGGACTATGCCTGGTTCTAGGAAGCTCTCAAAGGATCTGACGGAAGGAATTAACGAAACAGAAATCCAGAGAAGGAAAGCAGCAGGGGAGTGCTTACATTGTGCTTGGCCTGCCTATAGGAAGGGGGCTCATCGGGCTGCTGATTGTAGACACCCTATAAAGTCAACTAGAGGAACGGTCACTCTTCCTGAAAAAAGAAACCACCAGGAGGTTAAGCTATTACTCCACAAACTCTTCGATATCAAAGATAACTCCGAGGAAGATAGTCACCATAATCCTCGAACAACATAATTCAGGAATAGGATCGTAAGGCTGTACGCGCCCATAAAACTTGAGAGGTATTATTGGATAGGTGTTGTACCCCCGTAACAATCAGCGAGGCGCATCAATCGAAGACTGTAGGCTCTCCTCGCCGACAGCATTGCAACTGAGATTCACTGTGTCCTGGGACACTCCTGCATCCCTGGAAGTGAACAGGTGCACCATCAGGCAAACCTGGCCTGAGACTCTAGCGGAGACACGGTGATAGAGCGGCCATACACCTCGGCCTCCAATAGTGCTCGACGATTCTCTGAGGGAATGTCAGCACCCAAGGCCAAGTGGGAGGCCAACAAGTGCAGCAAACACTTCAGTTACAGACACAAGGGCAAAACAGGGATGAAGAGACCAGTTCCAATGACAAGCGCGAAGTCGCTGGCTATCAGGTTGGACAGACTACAGTCCAGGCATGCACCCACTGGAATCTATTTAAAACGGTTCGGCCACCGGGAAGAAGATAATTGCTTGCGCTGTGGGGGGACAGCGGCCCAGATGCAGGAGCACCTCTTTCGCCATTGCAGCATGTGGAGAGACCAACAGATAGCACTCTGGAAGATGATGGGATAGGCAACGGGGTGGAAAGCAGGCAGATGCCGACACGTGCAGGTCTCTGAGCTTTTTTCGATGGAAGACTGCGACCAAGCGGTGATGGACTTCCTGGTCGCTGCTGAAGTCAGGAAGTTCCCACCCAATTGAATGACGGTACGGTATGGAGTTGGCACAGAGGCTCACTCAGGTGCGGGGGGCGGCGGCGGTGGGGTTATATCTGCACTATATCTGCTCTTTTCTTTTCCTTTCCTTTCCTTCTGTTCATTTTTCTTCTATCGCTCAACTTTCATTTGTCAGCGGGGATGAAGGGTAGCGGGGGGGGGCAGCTCCGCAATCTAGCCGGCTCGCCCAGAGGCGGAGGGGGTATTAGGTCCTGTCATACTCTAGTCAGAGTGCATATAGTATGAATAAACAAAAAACAACAACACCGACAATGACTGAGGCAGGTACATTCTAGGTTATACGAGTATATTTAATCGAGGAAAGAGTTTAAAATCTGCTAAACTGCGAGTCATTTCATTTATGATTCATGAACGACAACGTGCTTCAATTCTAGGATATGGATGATGTTAGATCACTTCCGACAGCTCACAAGTCGATATGCTTGCATGGGTGTGGTAAGTTGCTGGATATGAGGATGTTAAATAGTATTTTGATTAGTATGTCTGCAATTCGAGCACTATCACTACAATTCGTCAGCAGTGAAGGTTTGTCTGCGCTGCCCTAATGCACGAATTTCTCAGACTGTTGCATGTGGACTGTCGCCCTTAGCTTACAGCGAATGTCAATTTTTTGGGAACGGAGGAAGCACTAACTGCATTGAGACACTCTAGCTTCTAGTGCGTTTCATATTGGGAGCTAGTCTCAACATAGTTTACTCAATGAACAGTTTCTCTATGACTGGTATGTACGTAAGTACTTATCCTAGTCCAGGCAGCATGCCCGTCTTGTCACAGCTGCCTCTCTGGGTTATGGTTTCCTCGCGGCTGGTGTTGTGATGAATGCGGTGAGGATCTTTGGGCTACCGTTGTTGTTGAGATACTGGTAGCTAAGTTACGTAGCGACTTTTCGCGTGTGCTTGAGCAACATCGACGGCAATTTCGGGGCGCAACGGAACCACTTATCCTCATTTGCGTTGTCATGGGGCCACTCAACTCTATCATAACAGTCATCAATTTTTTAGTAAAGGGTATATTAGGATGGGATCCGAGGACGACAGATTCTGGCTGCATGGTCATCAGCTGGTGAGCACTTAGGAAGCATATCATGGGTTTTGCGATAGTCGAGGTACCCGCTGCTTCCCAAAGCCCAATTTTGGACAAACCATGTCTGCAAAGCCCAAACCAAACCCATAAGTCCAGTACCACATGAATGCCACACAAGTCAGTTCTATCAAATCACAACCAGAACCGCAACAACCATATCATGCTAGACAATGGAGTTTCCAAAATACCGTAGATATTAGAACAGAACGCTACACCGTCCAAGTCGAAGTGTGTCAGATGGCCTGGGAAACTTGAACAGAGGTAGGGGAATTGGAACTAGAATAAATATCGAGGTCCATGATCTTGCATCAGTACCGGCATCTGGGTCAGTATGAGAATGCGAATTCTACAGTCCCAGCCTTCTTAACCCTCATTCATGCCTAGGGACAACATCACGGGTGGAGCAGTATCAAAGTGATATGAAGCTTTAGACTGTTGTTGGTGAGCTTGCAACTTGGCAACTTCACCTATTGAGTGATATGCGGTGATCGACTCCCGAAGCTGTGAGCCTACATCGATTTGCAAGATTTAAACAAATGGTGAAGAGTTCTCACATCTGATAGAACCGAAGCCTCATAGAATATAGTCCGGCTTCTGCGTGCGTTCTTGAGCTGATGGGCCAGTGCGTTGTATACGGAATGTATTGCACTTTACCTCATCCCACTCTTTCCAGTCCGATAATAAAATGATAGTCTAACTACCTAGGTTCCAACTCAGCCGTTGATGTCATATAAATAATCACTCGTCGAAGAAGTCTTACTTATCGACCTAGGATCTTCCCACAAATGATGCTTACCATTATCCAGTTCCATCAACCATATCTGTTGACTGAGGTATAATAGATGTATACACCTTAACCGTTCTAACATTTGATTTTGAGGTATTAATAGCTATCATACGTGATGACGGCGGGGGTCTCTGGCAAACATCCTTATGATACCTGAGTACGCTCTACAATCTGGTTCTTTCTCCCCTGCCAAATTATCGTCTCTGGGGGTTTCTATACCAACTTCTGTGTTTAGCACCCGAAACCCCCAAGGCAAAGCAGTAATTCCAAGTATCAACCTTGGTACGAATAACTTTAGTAGTCTCGAGAACGGTGACGCTGGGGGTGAATACTGTCGGGTGCCCTTGTTGCCAGTTGTCGCTTTATATTGACTCGGTAAGACTGAGGGCTGGATCCGGTATCCCCGGGAACGAAGAAGCAGACCGCCAGGCGAACTTAGCCCGAGATGGAAGCGGAAGCACGGTGAGAGAGCAGCCATACACCTCGGCCTCGAATAGAGCTAGACGAATCTCCGAGGAAAGGTCAGCAGCCAAGGCGAAGTGGGAGGCCGACAAGTGCAGCAAGCACTTCAGCTACAGACTCAAGGGCAAGACGGGGACCAAGAGACCTGTTCCGATGACAAGCGTGAAGTCGGTGGCTACCAGGTTCTACCGACTAAAGTCCGGGCATGCACCGACCGGAGTCTACCTAAAATGGTTCGGCCACCGACAGGACGATAAATGCTGGTGGTGCGGAGGGACAGCGGCCCAGACGCGGGTGCACGTCTTCCGCCACTGCAGCCGGTGGAGAGACCAGCAGAAAGTGCTCTGGAAAGCGGTGGGAAAAGTGACAGGCTGGAAAGCAGGCAGATGCCGACATGTGCAGATCTCTGAGCTGTTTACCATGGAAGAATGCGACCAAGCGGTGATGGACTTCCTGGCGGCTACTGAAGTCGGGAAGTTCCCGCCCAAATGAATAGCGGTATGGAGCGGGCGTAGAGGCTGACTCAGGTGCGGGGGGGAGGCGGCAGTCAGTGTTCCGAAGCGGCCAGGCCGGCCGCCGACCGGTCTGTAGATCCGTAGACCGGTCAGATACAGGCCACCCAAACGAAGGCCGCCGCTGACCTGGGCCGGCACAGGCCGTCTCCCCGTAAACCTGGGCCGACCTGCAGATATCTACAGATCTGCGGGGTTTATACTTTGACCTGCAGAAGCCTGCATAAATTTGCAGATTTGGCAGGGTTTAAACTTATAGTTGCAGCGAAACCAC
>Ga0307515_10004980_pt1 | contig 27098 bp, 2 predicted proteins | sample 17_EM_MG_FD_194513 | JGI IMG/M metagenome (GOLD analysis project Ga0307515, IMG submission 194513) | Populus trichocarpa ectomycorrhiza microbial communities from riparian zone in the Pacific Northwest, United States - 17_EM | ecosystem: Host-associated > Plants > Roots > Unclassified | place... | reverse complement strand
GTAAATGCTCGGCCTATATATAGCAACCCCTATATATAGACCCTTAGTAATTAAGGAGCTTACTTCTATTATAGTTAGAAAGGTTATTATATAAAGGATTACCTAATAAATGTAAAGTGGATAAGGTTCTGTTAATCTAAAAGAATAGCGCGGAGTTAGAAAAAGAGGAACTTTAGAGGAAGACTCCTCTTTAGGGTCAAAAGGGATCAATATATTAGATATTAATTTAGGTTAGCTAGTTAGTAAAAAAAGCTACAGTATCTCTTATACTTTATTCTATAATAAATACTAAGTTTTAACCTCTACTTTAGCTAACTCTAGAGTAAATACCTTTGCCTTAATAGATATCTAGTATACTATAAAGCTGGCTAACTTTCTAAATGCACCCATTAAAGAACTGCCTAAACTAATTCCGATCTATGGGTATAACGGGTAGATAGGGCTACCTATTATAACTATCTTATAGATTTACCTCTATGTTAATAGATAAAGGTAGTATAATATCTCCTTCCTTATTACGGACCTAGGTAGCTATAATATAATTTTAAGGCAAAAATAGCTAGCCTATTTAGGCTTATAGCTTAATATATGGAGTAGACGGCTTATCTAACCCAAATCCTTACCCCTAACCCCTTCCTTTATAAAAGAAATTAGCATTATAATAGAAAACCTTATACGGCTTTGGATTAATACTATTTACTAGGCCTTTAAGAAAAATATATAGCTTAATTTATAGCAGATCTATATACTACGTCGCCCCCAGACTACCTATATTACGCTACCCGCATTAAAGACCTAAGAAGTTAATAGTGACCTAAAAAAGCCCCCTATAGAGAGCTTAGGCCCTATAAAGCTACAAAGAATAGTAAGGGACGTTAAATGTTATACTAAACTAATAAATTAGAGAGATAACCTGCGGAAGATAAAATAGGAGCTAAGAAAGATTATAAACCCTAAACCGTAAAATATAGTTTAGAAAACGGCTATAAGAAAACTAGCGGACCTCCTACTAGTTAATATCTGCCGTATTAGTGCCGTAAAATTCTACTAAAACTTAGTTTAGCCTAATACCGTTACCTTTATAACAAGCTTATACAAAATTAATTAAATAATTAAGGAAAAGGGAAGTTAGCTTAGTAGAAATGAAAGTGAGCTTATAGATAAGGAACTAGTAGAATAAAAGCTGCCCTATTAACACTAGAAATTTAAGGACGTATTCTCTAAAGTAGCGTTTAATATACTTCCACCTTACTAACTATATAACTATAAGATTAAGATTAAGCAGGGTAAGAAAAATACCCTTAGCTTTAGCCCCCTTTATAAGCAGTCTATTACTAAATTATAGGCTATAAAGTAGTATTTTATTAATAACCTAAATAAGGGTTTTATTAAGCCTAGCTAAGCCCCTTTTACCTCGCCTATTTTCTTTATTAAAAAGCTAAATAGAGGACTCTACTTCTATATTAACTACTATAAGCTAAATAATATAACCCGCAAGGACCGCTATCTACTGCCCCTATTTAATAAGACTCTAGCCTAAATAAGTAGAGCTAAGGTCTTTATAAAGCTTAATATCTACTAGGCCTTCTACTAAATTAGGATAAACTCTAGGTCTAAAGATCTTATTATATTTTAGACCTATTATAGAACGTATAAGTATAAGGTACTCCCTTTTAGACTAACTAATAGACTAGCTACGTACTAGTAGTATATAAATAATATACTCTTTAACTACCATAATAAGTTCTGTATAGCCTATTTAGATAATATTATAATTTACTTTAAGAACGAGCTAGAATATAAGGAGCACGTCTATAAAGTCCTATAACGGCTCTATAAGGCTAGCCTTTAGGTTAATATTAAGAAGTTAGAGTTTAGTGTTAAGCGTATAAAATACTTAGGTTTTATTATTAGTATAGACAGAATTAAAACCAACCTAGAGAAAACGGCCGTAATTAATTAGTAGGTACCCCTACGGACTATAAAGGGGGTATAATTATTTTTAGGTTTTTATAACTTTTACTAACGCTTTATTAAGAACTATAGTAGGATTACCTAGCCTCTTAACCGTCTTACTAGAAAAGACTAGCCCTTTTACTTTAACGCTATATATAGGTAGGCCTTTAATAAGCTTAAGAAACGGCTAGTATTAGCTCCCCTACTTGCCCATTTTAACCTAAAACGGCCCTTAATGCTAGAAACTAATGCCTTAGATAGCGTAATAGCTAGTATTTTTTCCTAGAAGCAACCGGACAGAAAGTAGCACCCTATTATATACTATTCGAAAACTATAATAGATATTAAGCTAAACTACTATATCCATAATAAAGAAATACTGGCTATTATCTTTAGCTTTTAGCACTGGCGTATATAGCTAAAGGGGACCCCTAAGCCGATTAAGGTAGTTTTAGATTATAAGGCCCTAGAATACTTTATAATAACTAAGGACCTTATAGCCTAATAGGCACGCTAGGCAGATACCCTATTTTAATTATATATAGACTAGGCGCTATAAACCGTGCGGACGCTTTTATAAGGCGTAAGTAAGACCTAGATAACTAGATAGCTGTAAAGATCTTATTATAGACCTAGACGCTACTATAACTAAAATACCTTAACCCCTAGATATAGGCAGAACTAAATATAAACTCCTTAGGCGCTAAGATATATTCTATTAACTCCTTTAAACTTAACCTTATTAATAAACTACTATAGGCTAATTAAATAACCCCCTCTCTATAGGAGTACCGTAAGAAGGTAAAGAATATTACTAGCCTATAGTCCCTTAAAAACGGACTACTTAAGCACTAGGAACGGCTAGTAGTAACTAAGGAACAGAACTTATAGACTTAGCTTATTACTAAAGCTTATACCTAGGTCTCTGCAGCCTACCCTAAAAAAAATAAGACCTATAAGATTATTAGTAACCGCTACTACTAGCCCGGAATAGTTATAAATATTAACTGTTATATACGGAACTGCGATAGCTGCTATAAATCTATAATCCCACGAGATAAAACCCTAGGACTATTAAAACCACTCCTAATATTAGAACGCGTTTAGTAATATATCTCTATAGACTTCTATAAGCTACCTATAAACCGTAACGGATACGATATAGTTATAATTCTAGTTAACCGCTTTAGTAAGCGCCCGTTTTTAATTATATATTATAAGAATATTAATACTAAAAAAGTGGCCTAACTATATATCTACTACGTCTACCAAATCTATAAACTACTAGATACTATTATATCTAATTATAGGTTATAATTTATATTGGTATTTTAGAATAAGTTTACCTAGATCTTAGGTATTAAGCTAAAGCTTTCTACCGTATACCACCCCTAGATAGATAGTTAGACGAAAATTATAAATTAATACTTAGATTAGAGGCTTTAGCCCTTTATTAACTGCTTTTAAGATAACTAGGCTAAACTGCTATCCCTAATAGACTATATCTGTGAGGTAGTATTACTAGAGTATATAGTAAGGAGTAGGTAAGCCGAGCATAAGTTATATAGGGAGTTGATAAAAGAGGACGATATAGTAATAAGGGTAGGTAATAGCCTCGTACAGAGACGAACCGATAGGGGAGGAAGGAGGTTGTAAGCCCGAGGAGCTTATAAGGGGTGGCCAAAGCCTAGCCAAAGGCTAGCCTTAGTAGCCCCTAAGAGCTCCCAGGATATAGCCAAGTAAGGGACTAAAAGTACCCTTATATTGCCCCACCCCTTAGTTAAGGCTGGCCCCTAACCTATATCCTAATAGATTAATTCTATATATAGAAAGGTAAGTAGTGCAGAAGCCTTACTTATATAGGGAAATAAAGAAATAGGGGAAAAGGACTAGCTAAGCAGCCTTAATAAAAACCTTAACCTATAGCCAAAACCCAGTAGGAAAAAGGGCCTATTTTAGGTAGGAAAAGAGCGTCTGCTAGTGGGTCCAGCTTTCGTTCAAGGGTGAGGCTTGGGACCGTATCGGGCTTAAGGAACTTAGTATTGTATAGAACTAAGGAATAGCACGCTTTTCTCCAAGACTGCTACCGTTGGTATGATTGTTGCACCACTTGAATGCTCTGGGCGACTCACATACATCAACATCTGCCATTGCACATCGCTCAAGAGTTCAGTGCGAGCGAATCAAAGTAGCAAATGCCACATGTTTCTCTGGAGTTGTTGAAGTACTCAATTTCAGGGGGCTCGCTATGTCAGGAGATCGCTTAGGCCTATTTTTTTCAAACCCCAAAGTGGACATAAGGTGCCCAATACTGTGGGTTCTCCTGCGATATCCTCTGAACCCCAGTCTCAATCAGCTTGGCGTCTCTCCCTTCCCTTTTGCTATCTCTGTTTTCAACCTCCTGTGTCTCTGTACCCATTGCTCCCCTCTCTTCCACATATCCATCTCGCAAGGCCCTTACAGCACGATGAAGGCCTCGGTGTATAGCTTTATCTGTCATCCCTTCCTTATGAATTGTCTCGTACAAAACTCTGGCAACATCCACACAGTGACTATCCGATACCTCCCAGAGGGTTCCAATAACGTGGCGGAAACCTGCAAGCTGGAATGCACTGATGAGATGGATGCCCTCGTCGAGAAGTCCCTTTGCTTTATTGGCGCCAGTGGAGCAGGCGGACAGGTAGCCCAGGAAAGGGGGATTATTATGCATATTGGAATCCCGCAGATCTCCAACAGTCAAAGGATTTTCTTTCCAGTCGTCAAGAAGAAGACAGCTTCGAGATGGGTCCGAGGGATCTGTTTGCCCATGTCCAGCAAAGTGAAAAATGCTGCAAGTGGTCATATGCTTCAGGACTTGTTCTCTGGAACGAGCTGGCTGGACTGTCTCCAACCCCATTGACAAGCAAATGTCGTCTAACATCTCCACCTCTTCTGCTGCATAGGGGAGGTTGGAGTTTAGATTAAGACCAGGTGTCTTTGACATTCCCACTAGTAGAGAGATGTCAGGACCTTTTCTCATATGGTCATTAGTTATTGTCTTGTCCTTCACCAAAGCTTCATCTTTATTGCGGCGCCCGTATATCAAGGCCTTGACAGAGGAGCTGTAAGACGAAATAACTCTATCGAGCACCGTCTCGGTGGAACCTTTGAAGTGGTATCCCGCGGCATGGATCGGCAACTGAGTGAGTGCTCTAGTAGGGATCCACCATAAATGGGGCCAGTTATCATCTGATGGCGGTTTCTTGAACTCCAGTGTCTCTAGCACTGGACGTGCGATAACATCCCAAAGCCACTCCAACAATGAGGAGGTAACGCCTACCACATTGAGCCTCACAGCGTGTTTATTCACCTCCCTTTCGTGAAGATTTGGTAACTCCAATACTCTGATCTCAGAGCAAGTGACGAGGAAAGCATCGCAGCGGTATTCGCTGACATTTATGACAGCAATCGGGCCGTTGGTTGCGGCGGCTTTGGTTTGGTCCGCTGTGGGAGGAAGTAGGAATCCTTCGAAGTTTGGTAGCTCCCGTATTTCCGCGATAGCCTCTTTGAATTGTTGATCTGTCTCCTGAGTTCGTTTCGTACCTAGCTTCCCCAAAGGTAAACTGTCAACATTATCTAAAGATAGAGCCCTTTCGTTTGGAGCATCAAGCTCATCGCGAAGAGCTGTAAATCGTCTGGCCAGATCAGGGTAGTTTTCTCTCAGCTCTGTGATATCAGTTCTCATTTCTAATATCAAACCTGAAATGACACCGCGACCGAGTTCAAGAAGCATGAGAGCGTCGGATACTCGTGTATTTGCGTTCAGAGCAGCACCCACTCCGCGAGCCGCCAAACCAGCGAACTTTGCAAGTGTGTATTGCTTATCTGAGTGCTTCAGTGATCTTGGGCTCACCACTGGGAGAAGATTCAATCCTGCCTCATAGAATAATGTCGATTGCTCCCAATCCTGCTGGTCAGCATGCGCCTTCGCAGCGCTATCCGCGCACATTATACGGTGCATTGGTTTCGAATTCCCACATTCTAGTCCTTCCTTGAAAAGTCTACAGGCTTCATCCAAATCTTGACTGTCACCGAGCTGCGAGTGTCGGTATTTGTGATAAAAGCCAGTCTTGTAAAAGTTCCTGGCACGTTCAGGACTACTTGGGAGCAGCACATCGACAGCTGTTTTCATAAGCTCGACTGCTTGGTTGAGGTGTTTAATCTCCCTGGTCCTCTGATATAGTCTCTCATGGCATGTCGAAAGATTGAAGCAGAGCATATTTCGACCCCGAAAATTGGCGGGTGTAGCTTTCAGTGCCAGCTCCAGCAGTTCCACCGCGCGGTTCAAGTCTTTTAGAGACCCCTTTGAGTCAAACCTGCTGATTAGATTGGTTGCGAGGTTGCCTGTTGTGAAAGCCCGAAAATAGTCATTCCCAGCTGCCGCTTCTAGTGCAGTTTCTATCGCTTCGATAGCAGAATCTTGGTCCTCTGGGTTCTCAGTTCTTCCATATTGCAACCCGAGAATCGTTCCAAGATTTCCAAAACACAAGGAACGATAAGGGCTGCTAGGCGCAACTAAACTAGCACCGATTTTCGCCAATTTCAACGCGCGGGCTAGATCATCTATCGATTCTGTGGCCTCAAATTGCTTGCTCAGTGCTGTCGCAAGACTGCTTAGACTACCAGCATAGGTAGGACTATCTGGAGATAAAATTGCAACAACCTCTTCCATGATTTTGATCATTCGCTTCAGATCTTCTTGTCGGCCCGATTCTTCGTATCGGACGTCGAGAGTGTGCGCGAAATTGGTCAGGAAGGCAGCTCTATCCGGATCTTCCGGCGAACTAGCGTTCACAACTATTTCAGCCACTTCAACAGCTCGATGTAAATCGTCTCTTTGCATAGTCTGAGCGAACCTTAAGTTGAGTATATTCCCAAAATTTGTAAGATTCCTGAGTTGCTTTGATTCATTCAAATCTATACCAGCTATAGAAATTTCCGCATACTCAACTGCTCGATTCATGTCTGCCATGGAGTTGCTGGTGTGGTTAAATCTATCGAGCATCCAGACCGCTAGATCACCATATCTAAAGCGCTGGCGGTCGGATGTAGGCGCGACTTTGAGAGCCAGCTCGAGAGTCTCAATTGCTTCATTCAGATCCTCGATCGTTGGCTTGAGCTCGTACCGGACCCTCAAGAATCTAGCAAGGTTGCTCAAAAGACCTTCATGGTTCTTCGGATCATCTTGATTGACCTCTTTGACAGTCAGTCGAGCAACACTTATTGCGCGATCTAGATCAGCAATGTCTTGCTTCCTAGTAAATCTTTTCTCGAGTAAAGTCGCAAGTTCAACCAACTGGTGAAGCCGACGATCATGATCAAGTGTGGTGACCAAAGCTCCCTCACAGATCTCAATGATCTGGCTGAGGTCTTGAATTGTTGAGGTTGCATCGAATCTTGTTCTTAGCAGGTGTGCCAGTGCGTCGCGGTGGAGTGTTTGATTCAATTGGTCTTCGATTGCAGTGAATTCTACAGCGAGCTTTGCAACTGCCACGGCACGGTCCAGATCTTCGATTGCCCCATTCTCGTGGAATTTCAGTTCAGCCAGGACTCTGAACTGATACAACCACTCTGCATGATCATTGATCTTGGTTCCGACTGCTAACATTAAGTCTCGATTTTCGAGTACGTGATCGAGATCCTCCTTAGCTTTTGTGAAAGCCCATCGTTTGAGCAGTAACGCATCGAGAGTAGACAAATACTGTGTCGGATCATGGCCCTGGGAGGTCTTCAGTGCCACTGCTTTTCCAAGAGCTTCGATTCCTCGATCTATATCGTCCTTTGCTCTCGCGAGGGAAAACCGGTTGCCTAGACATGCTCCAAGATAATGCAGACGCTTAGCTTGGTTGTCGTAGTCATCGTACGGTGTAAGAACTACAGCCATATCGATAGCATCTATAACACTATCTAGATCTTCTGGTTCCTTTGTCTGGACAAAGCGCTCCTGCTTTAATTCTGCAAGCGTTGCGAAGTTCGTGGCTTGTTGGACATTGTCGTCGAAAGTTATTGTTATCTCTTCAGTAATCTCAATAGCGGTATTGAGATGACTCAAATCACCATCAGCCCGGAAGAGATGTATGTAGCAAAGTGACAAGACCTCCATTCCCCCATGTCGCTTGGGGTGTTCGGTACTCGCACATATTAGCCAGGCCCTAATCTCGCCGATCAAGGTGCGGAGGTCCTCAATGCTGTTGATTCCATCTCTGCGCCACTTGAACCAATAGTCATCCTTTCCCACAGTGTTCCTTCGCTCGTCGTCCTGTATCGTGTTGGCCACAAGTAGATCTAATGAGGAATCAGTACTTCTTTCACAGATTTTGAAGCGCACGAAAGCCGGCCTGGAATAGTGTTCTGAAAGCCGAGCTCTTAATCGTTCTTTGGATTGAGAGCGGAGCTTAGCATACCGTGGATACTCGAGCGGTGTGACTTATGCGGGTGATTGTTTGGTGTCTCCGCGATCCAGCGTTTCGCTTGCTGGACAGCTGTCTTCAGGTGCTCGATGGAACCAGTCCGCGTGAAGTTAAGGAAGAGGATATAGATATATAGTTCGATGGTGTCTACATCGTGATCCTGATAGAGTTTTGCGAAATCAAGCAATTCCTCATCGCTCGTGTTGTGAAGAATGGTCGCCATCTTGGGGTCGATATTGAAATGATCCATGATCGCTAGTTACTTCTCACACGCATTAGACAATCCTTTTATCAGATTGAGGTTGGGATGAAGCTTACAAATATGCCTGAATTTCCTAGAATTATTCTTAAGTGTTAAATAGACCAAATGGTGTAAAGCGAGGTTTATTTGACTTCTGTTCTTGGGGGCTTTCTTTCCTGTTGCGGGTGCTCTTGCGTTTGATTTACTCGAAACAAGTTACAGCGATGTGCGGGGTACAGCTGAGCGTGGTCCGGAGAAAGTTGAACGTGGTCGCCGATGGAGCGCCGGCAAAAGGTCGGCGGTACTCAACTTTTACCCATACAGAACGCGCATTAGTAGCCACAATTTACCTTAGCGACCGTATGCACTGGATATACAATGCATATGCTAAGCATATATACCTATAAGAGTATATTGCGATAATAAAACGGCTTATTAGTAAGTGTTTGCTAAGTATATACGTAGCATATGCTTAGTATATGCTTAGTATATTCTTAGTATAGTATAGCCTACTTATATAGAACACAAAGGCAATACTTTAAAGGGTAGTATATAGGGAGTAAGATTTCTTTAATATAAAGATATAATAGGTAAACTATATAAAGTGAGCATATGCTCTGTATATGCTAAGACTATACATTATATATAGAGTATTTTAATGACTTGGTTTACTAATTTTATTATTGTATATAACCTTTTATTTTTATTTATTAAATACTTTAAATTCTATTAAAATAAATATTAAGGTAGTTAAATAGCTTTTAGTAAGTATATATAATATATTAGTAGTGTATATGCTAGGCATATATTAAGTATATGCGTAGTATATACTTAGTGTTACGGCTTATATATGTTACGGCACTGGCAGAACTTGGCAGAACTTGGTTGGCAAAACTTGGCAGAACTTCGCGGTTACGTGACTAGAGGACCGCATAAAAGAACCCTACTTTAACCAGCGCTGCTCTTCTTCTCCTTTCCTTTCTCTAGCTTTAGATCCTTGTTTATAGACTACCAATCATATAGGCTTACGCGTCCCTCTTGCTGTGCTCGTGCCTTAATTAACTAAGTCGCTAATATTATCTAAAGCTCGTCTACTCTTCTTCCTAAGAAGGAACTTAAAAAATATCTACGGACTATAAATAAGAATAGAATATAGAAGCAGACCTAAAGACTATTATTAAAACTAGAAGATTAGAAAAGAATAATAAGATCTATAAAACACATACAGACTAGAACCCCTATAAGAATCCTACCGGAAGTTACCCTAATAACTATATTACTATACTAAAAACTATAGCGGCCGGCAAAGCAGCCGTAGGACCCTTAAATACCTCCGATAGTAAAACAGCAACTGATTTAAACTCCTAGGTAGAGCTTGCAGCAGCTAATGCCGAAATTAAATAACTTTAAGAGCTGCTTAAAGCTAGAGAACCCCTTATACTTAGCGAAGAGTTATTAGATACCTAGAGACTTACTATAGTTTTTAAGGCCCTAGCCTAACGTATAGTATTAGTATTATTATGGTCCGCGAAGGTTGCGGACCCCCCGTTGCTTACAGACGGAACTAACCCTATATTTAATAATTAGAAGCTTTAATTACAGGATAAGCTTAAAGTTAATATAGACCACTTCCCTACTACTTAGGCTAAAATGGCCTACGTCTTTAGCCGTACCGGCGGGGACGTATAGACGCACCTACGTCCTCAATATATATAGGACTTAGTAAATCCCTTCCTTTTTAGAGAAGAGATAATTGTGCACCTATCTTCTATCTATAAGGACCCCTTTAAAGTATAAAACGCCCAACTTAATTATAAAAGCCTAAATATAAAAACAATGGAGACCTTCTTAGCCTTTTAGACCCGCTTTCTACACCTAGCCGGCTAGGCTCAAATTCCTTAGGAAGATTTAATGCTAGACCTATTTAATAAGCTTACCCTAGACTTACAGCGAGCTATACTGCTAGTTTTTACTACTATATAGACGCTAAAGGAACTTATAGACTAGTGCTTAGCTATTAACTAAGGCCTTTACCGAATTAAGGTACGCGTTAAACGGTATAAAGCTAGAAACCCTTTAAATTAGACCACAGGCAATATAAGAATAGTCCGCAATGCCCCGGTATAATTAGTAACCCCTATAGTACTACCTATATAGCCCACCGCCAATTTAGCAGCTAGCCGTACGGCTAGCCCTGCCACGGGTCTAGTAAATGCTCGGCCTATATATAGCAACCCCCGTATATAGGCCCTTAGTAATTAAGGAGCTTGCTTTTTTTATGGTTAAAAAGGCCACCGTGTAAAGGATTGTTTAATAAACGCAAAAGCAGACAAGGTCCTATTAATCTAGGAGGATAACACAGAGTCGGAAAAAAAGAAACCCTAGAGGAAGACTTCTCTCTAGGGTTAAAAGGGATTAATATATTAGATGTTAATCTGGGTTGGCTAGTTAGTAAAAGAAGCTACACTATCCCTTATACTTTATTCCGTAATAGATACTAAGTTTTAACCTTTGCTTTAGCTAACTTTAGAGTAAATGCCTTTGCCTTAATAGATACCTAATATACCGTAAAGCTGGCTAACTTTCTAAATATACCTATTAAAGAACTGCCTAAACTAATTCCTATCCGCGGGTATAACGGGCGGATAGGACCACCTATTACAACTATCTTGTGGATTTACCTCCGTGTTAACGGACAAAGGCAGTATAATACCCCCTTCCTTATTACGGACCTAGGTAGCTATAATATAATCTTAGGGCGAAAATAGCTAGCCTATTTAGGCTTATAGCTTAACATATAGAGTAGACGGCTTATCTAGCCTAAAACCCTACCCCTAACCCCTTTCTTTATAAAAGAAATCAGCATTATAATAGAAAACCTTGTATGGCCCTAGATTAATACTATTTACTAAGCTAATGCTGTGCATAGGGACTAGGCCTTTAAAAAAGATATACAGCTTAATTCGCAACGGATCCGTATACTACGTCGCCCTTAGACTACTTATATCACGCTACCCGCATTAAAGACCTAGGAAGTTAGTAGTGACCCAAAAAAGCCCCCTATGGAGAGCTTAGGCCCTATACAGCTATAAAGAACAGCAAGGGATGTTAAATATTATACTAAACTAATAGATTGGAGGGATAACCTGCGGAAGATAGAATAGGAGCTAAAAAAGATTATAAACCCTAGACCGTAAAATACGGTCTAGAAAACGGCTATAAGGAAACCAGCGGACCTCCCACTAGTTAATGTCTGCTATATTAGTGCCGTAGGATTCTACTAGAACTTAGTTTAGCCTAATACCGTTGCCTTTATAATAAGCTTATATAAAATTAATTAAATAATTAAGGAAAAGGGAAGTAAGCTTAGCGGATAAGAAAGCGAGCTTACGGATAAGGAACTAGTAGAATAAAAGCTACCCTATTAATACTAGAAATTTAAGGACGTATTCTCTAAAGCAGCGTTTAATATACTTCCACCTCACTAACTGTATAACTATAAGATTAAGATTAAGCAGGGTAAAGAAAATACCCTTAGCTTTAGCCCCCTCTACGAGCAGTCTATTACCGAATTGTAGGCTATAAAATAGTATCTTATTAATAACCTAAATAAGGGCTTTATTGAGCCTAGCTAAGCCCCTTTCGCCTTGCCTATTCTCTTTATTAAAAAGCTAAATAGAGGACTCCGCTTCTGCATTAACTACTATAAGCTAAATAACATAACCCGTAAGGACCGCTATCCGCTACCCCTACTTAATGAGACTCTGGCCCGAATAAGTAGAGCTAAAGTCTTTATAAAGCTTAATATCCGCTAGGCCTTCTACTAAATTAAAATAAACCCTAGGTCTAAAGATTTTACTATATTTTAGACCCGTTACGGAATGTATAAATATAAAGTACTCCCTTTTAGACTAACTAACGGACTAGCTATATACTAGTGGTATATAAATAATATACTCTTTAACTACCTTAACGATTTCTATACGGCCTATTTAGATAATATTATAATTTACTTTAAGAACGAGTTAGAATATAAGGAGTACGTCTATAAAGTCCTATAATGGCTTCACAAGGCTAGCCTCCAGGTTAATATTAAGAAGTTAGAGTTTAGTATTAAGCGTATAAAGTACCTAGGTTTTATTATTAGTATAGATGGAATTAAAACCGACCCAGAGAAGACGGCTACAATTAACTAGTGAGCACCCCTATAGACCGTAAAGGGGGTATAATCCTTTTTAGGGTTTTATAACTTCTACTGACGCTTTATTAAGAACTATAGTAGGATCGCCCGGCCTCTTAACTGTCTTACTAGAAAAGACCAGCCCTTCTACTTTAACGTCATATATAGTCAGGCCTTTAATAAGCTTAAGAAACGGCTAGTATCGGCTCCCCTACTAGCCCATTTTAACTTAAAACGGCCCTTAATACTAGAAACTAATGCCTTAAACGGCGCAATAGCTAGTATTTTTTCCCAAAAGCAACCGGACGGAGAGTGGCACCCTATTGCATACTATTTAAAGACTATAATAAATACTAAGCTAAATTACCACATCCATAACAAAGAAATGCTAGCTATTATCTCTAGCTTTTAACACTGGCGTGTATAGCTAAAGGGGACCCCTAAGCCAATTAAGGTAGTTTTAGATTATAAGGCCCTAGAATACTTTATAATAACTAAGGCCCTAACGGCCCGGCAGGTATACTAGGCGGATACCCTATCTTAGTTTAACTTCTTAATTATATATAAACTAGGCGCTACGAACTATGTGGACGCTTTTATAAGGCGTAAGCAAGACCTAGATAACCAGACAGCTGTGAAGATCTTACTACGGACCTAGATGCTACTATAACTAAAATACCTTAACCCCTAAATACGGGCAGAACTAAGCACAGACTCCTTAGGCGCTGAGATATATCCTATTAACTCCTCCGAACTTAACCTTATTAATAAACTACTATAGGCTAACTAAACGACCCCCTCTCTACAGGAATACCGTAAAAAGGCAAAGAACGTTGCCAGCCTATAGTCCCTTAAAAACGGACTACTTAAGCACTAGAAACGGCTAGTAGTAGCTAAGGAATAGAACTTATAGACCCGGCTTATTGCCGAAGCTTATGCCTAGGTCTCTACGGCCCACCCTAGAAAAAATAAGACCTATAAGATTATTGGTGACCGCTACTACTGGCCCGGAATAGTTATAGATATCAACCGTTATATACGGAACTGCAATAGCTGCTGTAGATCTATAATTCTACGAGATAAGACCCCAGGACTATTAAAACCTCTCCCGATACCCAACTGCCCCTAGCAGTATATCTCTATAGACTTCTATAAGCTACCTATAGACCGCAACAAATATAATATGGTTATAATTCTAGTTAACCGCTTTAGTAAGCGCCCGTTCTTAATTCCCTGTCATAAGAATATTAATGCTAAGGAGGCGGCCTGACTATATATCCACTATGTCTACCGCATTTACGGACCACCAGATACTATTATATCCAATTATAGCCCGTAATTTATATTAGCCTTCTAGAACGAGTTTACCTAAATCCTAGGTATTAGGTTAAAGCTCTTTATAGCATACTACCCCCAGATAAACAGCCAGACGGAGATTATAAATTAATATTTAAATTAGAGACTCCGGCCTTTTATTAACTACTTCTAGGATAACTAGGGCGAACTGCTACCCCTAATAAACTACGCCCAGGCGACCCTACCCCATAACTCTACGGGATTTACACCTATCCAACTAGAAATAGGGTATTTACCCTAAATAAGCTTTAACTAGGATAGACTAGAAGGACCACGGACCGTATACAAGAAACTGTCTTATAAGGAAGCCTAGCAGTACGCTAAGCGCTTAGAAGAAGCCTAGACAGTAGCCCGTATAAATCTAGAAAAGGCCTAGAAATTAATAAAATAGCAGGCAAATAAGTATAGGCGCGAACCTAACTTTACTGTAGGCGATATAGTCTAGGTTATAATAAAGAACTAGAAGACGGAACGGCCTAGCTATAAGCTAGACTATTAAATAGCGGGACTATATAAGGTCCTTAAGAAGATAGGTAACTCGTATAAAGTAAAGCTCCCGGATTTAATTAAGGTTTACCCTATTTTCTCGCCGGATAAGCTACAGAAAGCTGTAAATAACCTATTGCCTGGACAAAAAAACGAACCTCCCCTACTAATTTAAGTTAATGGCGACAACGAATAGGAAATTAAAGAAGTACTAGCCTATAAACTAGTAAGGAAAACGCTAAAGTACCGCGTTAGTTGGAAAGGCTATAACCTAGATCCTACCTAGTACCCTATATGGAACTTTATTAGCAGTCCCTATAAGCTTTAAGAATTCTATAACCGTTACCCTAATAAACTAGGACCCCTAAAGTACCTAAATAAGTAGATAGAGTGCTAGTATAGCGAAGACGATAAGCTACCGGAAGAATATAAAGATAAGAACGCCCTATAAGCATAATACGGACTATAAAGCCTAAGGGCAGGCTTTTGCAGAGGGGGGGGTAATGTTACGGCACTGGTAGAACTTGGCAGAACTTGGTTAACAGAACTTGGCAGAACTTCGCAGTTACGTGACTAGAGGACCGTATAAAAGAACCCTACTTCGACCGGCACTGCTCTTCTTCTCCTTTCCTTTCTCTAGCTTTAGATCCTCGTTTATAGACTACCAATCGTACAGGCTTGCGCGTCCCTCTTGCCGTGCTCGTGCCTTGATTGACTGAGTCGCTAACAATAGTTGGATAATATTTGGAAGCTTAATAGCTCTAATCCGTGCCTTATTACTACTAAGAGTAGGAGCCTAGATAGGGCCCTAATTGAAAAAGTAAGGACGGTGTATATATATATATGCTTTTTGGTCCTAAGTAGGCCTTATTAAAGTCTTTTTAAGATATATTAAAGAGCGCAGAACTATAGGCTAGGGTTGGTCTTATTATAATTAATAAGTGTTATTTAGTAAAGTAATGGGAATCGTTCTAACCGACGTTTATAATATTAGGCGAGCTACGGATAATACTTTATTAGGATATAGTTTAGTTTAGTTATTTTGCTATACTTAATAAGGAGGCAGAACAACTAGTTCTTAGTAACGCTGGTTTTTGCTTTATAGGTGACCGCATATACTAAACTGAGGTTATTAAGACTTCTATAGATTGCCCTAATATCTTAATCTGCGTACTGCCGCTTAGTAAAGGTAAGGTAGATTTATAGGATATACTATACTTCCTATTAAACGCGTATATAGATTTAGATACCGCAGTCCTAGAGCAAATATTAAAGATAATTGTCTTTATAGACGGTTATCAGTCTATCTAGAAAGCGGCGGTATACTTCTAAAGAGTACTCCTTATAAAGACTTTAACCTTTATACCTAATAAATAATATACTACCAATGCTAATAATAAAGCTCGTTATATTACTAATGTGGTTTAGGTATATACTATATATATTTAAGAGTATAATCATACTATTTAATATAAAGAGTTTAAGAAATCCTTATTATTTATAAGGATTATAGTGGCAACAATCTCTCTTAGTATAGGTATTAATATCCCGGATATTAAATAGGTAGCGCTTTAGAAGTTTCTAATTATAAAGAGTCTTATAGATTATTAGTAGCGTCTTAGTTATAGTGGATGGGGCTATAGTTAGACTAGCAAAGGTTATATATTTTTACTATATTGGGCCTTTAACACGGAAGGTGTTAATAGACCAGAAATTAAATAGCTATAGTTATAACTAGACGTACCTTAGAAGACTACTTATAGGCTATATTGGAATCAACTACTAGCTAATTAAGTAATAGCATGTAGTTAATTAGCTAATAGCTATACGCCTAGTGACGTAAGTAATACGGAAAGTGTTTCCTTTTAGATATTAGCTTTAAGCTAGGCTCCTACTTCTGTTAATAAAGCTATAATAACTAGATTTTAGAGTAAGGCAGAGATATCTTATCGCGCTAGGCTATTAGCTATATAGATAGAAATAATTAACGGTATATACTATTAAAAGGCCTTTTTAATATACCTTAGTAAGGATAAATTACTACTATAAGTTTAGGTTACCCGCGTACCGCTAGATTAATATTATAGTTATTATAATCCGGCACTACTTTTAACTTTTACTTAGGCTCCGGATATCCTATAACTAATTACTTAGCTAAAAAATAGTACGCGAGCTTATCTTACCCTAACTCTTATTAATAAATAGGCGGCCGTCGAAAACGGACTCTGCACCTGTACGTGGTGACGGCTACGAACCTAAGTCTTTAAAGTTCAGACTCAGAGCCAACGCAGAGACGTTGTACAGCGTGCGATATAACCTAGTGGTGGTGGTTATAGGTATTGTGGGCGGTGGTAAAAAGTTTTTACATAGGATGGTGAGATCTCGAAAACAACTACTAAGTGCCCCTTACAGCAATAATAACAACACTATTCTCCTATTAAGGCACCTATACGATCCAACATGGATACGCGGCATTTAATAACATCCCCTAACCCCCAGTAGAGAGCATCGACGACCTCTTATGTTAACGAACGAGCGATTGCAAACGAGCAACAAGCAAATATACAGCCCCTCCTAACCCCTAGGGCAATCGCCCGCGGAGCATGCGGTTACTTGCCATTAACTATTAAATACTACCTAGCAGCCTAAACAACACCATACGGTTTTCCTGTCTCCTCTTAAGGAGTAGTGACCCTTGGCGAGGGCCTAGTGACTAGGGCCTAGGCATAAAAGATACTTAGGCATACACGTCCCGCTCGCCTTTTAGTATAGTAGTTTATGGATAAATCCCCCTTACGCCTTTAATAGGCCTTAGGGGGGGGGAGGTATGGCGTATATGGCAATAGGTAACAAGAGATGGCATACGGGGGGTGGTTAAAATACGGAATATAACTATAAGTGTACAGCAATCGAACGGCAAGGCCTAGCTAGGACGTAGTGAACCCTAGCTGGGATAAGCTAGAGAAGGAAGTAGTGGTTCCTAAGGAGTTCGAATATTTAAGGAGGACAGGACGTAGCCGTAGGCCCGTAGGGCCGCCGCTATGGACAAACATGGCAAACTGGGGTTTTTTATCCTACTAAGGTGGCTCATAGGGTTTTTCCTCCCCCAAACTGCAGGGTTTTCTTCCTGTAAATTATAAGTTTTCCCCCTGTAACGGAGTAGTCTGCGTGGGCCTAGATAGGATCCGTATTAGACGTTAATTAAGAATTACTACTTATTAATAAATAGGCAACTACGCGGGTAGAAGCATTATATAGCAGTATATATAGGCGCATCCCTATGCCGCTATCTGCGTATATAGATATAATATACCGCTAGCAGCTTACGTATACGTATAAACTAGGATTAGACTTTTAGGACACGCTAACCTTTAATTATCTCTATATTAAAGCTTTTTTACTTTAGATATGGCTTTATAGAGAGGAATCTAGGCAACTGTTAGTAGAGTAACTTTAGTACTTTATTAAGGAGGTTAACGATTTATATACTAAGATAAAGGATATAAGATATATAAGAAAGTAATAATAGCAGCTATAGGAGCTATAAGGCCAGTATAGTTAGGAATCTTATACTAGTGCATCTAATTACGCTACAACTATTTAGAAAAGGGACAATACTTTTACTACATAGGTTGCAAGATAAGAGGTATTAAGGGCTGTATAGTTATATATAATTAAAACGGCTAGAGCAAATAAGCGTACGTCGTTAGATATAGCGAGAGTTAGTATACCGCCGTTAACCTTATAACTAGAAGAATGGGTTAATAGAGTTATTAGTACGCCAGTATTGCTATTATTAATCTTACCTATCCTACCTGATGGTGTACTAGAAGGTATTTAGTATGCTATAAAACAGCTTAAATAAGCTTATACTTTAGGAGCAAACGTCGCCAGTTATAGCCCTAATAGCAGCCGGTTAAATATCTAGCAGTTAGTTGTTAATATATTAGATATATAGAAAGCGCTACTCCTAGTTAAAAAAGATAAAGGCAGAGGCGTGAAAGTATAGAGCCTACTACCCTATTAATACGTCGGTTGCCGTTAGTAGAGAGAGATTTAAATGCTAATAAAATACTAACCTTTATACCTATTTTAAAGAGAGGGTGTATAAGGTAAGCAACTCTAAAGGGTCTAGAGAACTTTTATATTAATAGATAGAATATGTTTAATTGGCCTAGGAGTTTATAGGAGTTCGTAGGAGATAGTATATTATTTTTATTAGCCTAGGAGTTTATAGGAGTTTGTAGGAGTTTATAAGAGATAATACGTTATTTTAATTGGCCTAGGAGTTTATAGTAGTTCGGAAAATTAAGAATATTAAAGTAAATGTAAATTATAATTATAATTTTGTTTAATAATATCTTTAACTACTTTAAAATTGTTCTTTATACTTACACCTATTAACCGTCTCCAATCAAAGCTTTTAATAAAAAGCTTTTAAAATGTCTTCTTTTACTCTTTAGGTGCGTACGTATCCCCCTAACGTCCTCCTTAATAAGGAAAGAATACTATAGGCTGTAGCCCTCCTTTGTTATTGCTAGCTTCGGTTTAGTAGAATTTGGGTTAAGATATAGTTAGTATTAGAACTCTAACTATTAACTATAAAATATAACTAACTGGTTTTAATAGGCGCCCTTACCCTTACCGCCGCCCTCCCCTCCTAATAGCAGTAGTAGTAGTAATAGTAATAGTAATAGCAGCACCGCCGCTAATAATGATAACGACGACGATAATAAGGATAAATGGTTTAGCAGTAGGGAGTTAAGAAAGAAGCCGTAAGTATTAATAACTGCGTAGTATATACTTAGCTTATATATGTTTATAAACCACTACTATTATTACTATTACTAGCCCTAGCCCCGGCTCCTACTTCTGCTCCTACTCCTACTCCTACTCCTACCCTAGCCCTTACTCCCGCCCTAGCCCTCCCCCCATTGCCGGCCCTCCCGCCACCAGCCCTTACTGCTACTAGGTTTACCCTTACCTAGTACATTAACCCTGTCTGCCTACTATAGGATTAGGCCCCCTACGGTAAGGCGACTACCGCGTACGCCCCTACTGCCTAAGGCAAATGGTGGTCGTAGTCGGTAGTAGGGTTAGTGGTTATAGGGCCAAATAAGCAGAGAGATTGGGGCTATATTAGCCAGATAATGGAGACGGAGTTAGGGGTGGAGTTAGTAGGTAGTAAGCGATGCACTACCTACCAAGCCTTGGGTAAGGAGTGTTAGGTATACTCTAAAAAGGGTATATAGTAGGTGAGTAGGCCTAGGGACACCTACGCTTGCTATTAAGTGGCGGCCCGTTCTAGCGGGTATAGCCTCTTAAAGCGTAGGCGTAAGGACCCTAAGGATCCCTCGCCCCTACCTCCTAGGCTAAGGTCTTTAGCGGCGTATAAGCTGTCTGGTGGTCTACTACTAGGTCCTAGTAGTAGTGGCATTACAGTATAAGGGGGAGAGGGGGGGAAGGGGTTGGCGTTGCTTTCTAGCACTTTAGTGCGCTAAAGTAGCGGCTTTTATAGCATATTCTTTATAGGTAAGCTTTAATCCGGTAGTATTAATCTAAGGGGTAAAACCCAGACAATAATACTGTTTGGTGTGGGCTAAACTATAAGGCATCCTTTATAGGCAAGCTTTAATCCAGCTGTATTAATCTGAGGGGTAATCCTAAACAATAGTATTATTTAATATAGGCCTAACTATAAGGTGTTATAGAAGCCCTAGAGTTGCCTAGTAGGTAGTATAGGTAGATAGTGGTTAAATGTAAGAGGCCAGCCTGACTGGAACGTATAATTATCTAATTAACAGTGTTACTGGTAAGTAGAAGGTAAGTCAAAGGTAAGTTAAAGGTAGAATAAGTTTTACGTATTAAAGGATAAATACTTTTAACCACTTCTATTTAGAGACTAATTGCTAATTCTTCTCTAGAGGGGAACTAGCTTCCTATATATTTCTTCTAAGACGCTAGTAAAACCTTTTACCCCTAACCTATCTAACTATGTCTTCTAGAACATAGATGGGATATAGATAAAACCTCCTACCGTCTTATTAGATATATACCTCTTAGGGGATTCCGTTACAATTGCCTCCCTTTCTAGGGTTTTGGTCCTCTAAGACTTCGCCTCTACTAAGCTTTTATAGAGTTCCGGCTAAAACCACTAGGGAAACCCTTAGTAGAAAGGTACTTTATAATGCGACTTATTGCTAGCTCTTTACTAGCGCGGAACTTCACTTTATCTTTTATTCCTCTGCTCTTCTCCCACCCTAGCTCCTTATAGTGTTTTTATAATAGGATTTTAATAATAGTAATAAAAATTTAGTGGGATTTACCTCTCTAATTTTAGAAATTTGTTGTGAATGGATCTAGAGGTTGTTTAGTGCGACGCGTTAATTAACCACTATTCCTATTCACCTAAATAGGCCTTAATAATAACGTCTTTTATTTTAATTTCTTTTTGTTTATAAGTCGTTATCTCTCCCTTATCCTTCTATTAATAACACTATTCGTCTTATTCTTAAATAGGCTATTTTTATTATATCTTACCTTTTAGCTTCTATATCTTCAGCCGTACTTCTATTACTACCTTATTATCTTTTCTTAACGCGTTTATAAGTAATAGGATCCCCACTTTATCTCTTATAACGATACTAACTTCTTAGAGTATTCTCTTATAATGGCTTATAGTCCTTCTACGCGTCCCTAGACCGGCGGTAGTGTTATTAATCTCCCGGTGACGCCCTAAACAGCATCTATTACTCCTATAGTAGTTTCCCTAAAATGCTATTATTGCTACGTTTATGCTCTTATATAGGATCCTTCTTACGTCTATAAGATGTCTTACTCTAGTAAAAATAAATCTAAGTGCTCCTATTATTACAGTAGGAGAAAGACCTACATCCCGGTATTTCCTATTTCGTCCTATTTTAGATTTTGCTAATTATACTAGATCCCCGTTATCTATGCGTATAAGACTTATAAGCTCTAATACGCTATCTAAGATTTCCGCTAATATCCTAATAGTAATAGGTGGGGACAGAAGGTGTCTTCCCTTACTTATAAACTCTTTAATTCTATAAGGGTTTCCACTACTATAGAGACGCAATGTTCTTAGATATATAGTGTCTAGAAGCGCATATGCGAACAGCTCGTCCTTATTAATAATAACATTCGTACTCTTACGCGGGCTACTCTAGCTAGGTAAGTTTCTCTAGTAACTTACTTAGGAACTATACTAACTCCTTTAGCTAACATCTCTCTAATCCCTACTTAGACGCCGATTTAGAACCTAGGGATACTAAGGATAGCAATAAAGGTTAAGATAAACGTTCTCCTTACTAGTCTCCTGCTCGTACTAGTTCTTCTAGTACCCGTTATTTTAAGAAGAATATTAGTAGAAGTACTAATACTTCTAGGGATAAAGGAGCTAATAATACCGTTAATAATAATATTAAGATAGAAGAAGAGGCTCCTATTACTATTACTAGTGTTTAAGTTATTACCTAGCTCTTTCCTTCTTCTTATAGAATAGCTTTATATAGTGCCTCTTGGGTGCCTCTAGGATGCCCTATTATTGGGAATTAACTTTATACTTTAGGGATGTCTTTATTCTAAGCTTTAGTGACAATCTATATAAACGCAGTGCACTACTATAATCCCTATATGTAATAAACGGGTGGTATTCCTATAGGTGCCTTATAATTCCTTAAAATTTCTAATTCTTTATAGGCTGTCCTTTTGCTTCTCTTTATACCATTAACTCTACTATATATCTCCGGTGCTAGGCCAAATACTCTCTTTTTATCCCTAGGGGATCTTTCTAAATCCCCGAGGCCACTTCTTATAGTACTACTACTCCTTCTTATATAGCGTCTTCTTTAAACAGTATCCCTAGTAGTTCTCCTGTAGATCTCTATAGGCTTCCTCTTATAAGATTTTAGGATCCCTATTATAATAGCAAAACGTTTCCGTTTTTAATGCCTATGCTTAATCCTATAGTTTTAATTTATAGGGTCTTCCCTATTGCTTTACTTATGGTATATCCGGAACTATTTCTAAGTCTTTACCTTTAGTTCTTAGGAAGGTTTTAATTATAGTATCGCATCCTAGCTAAAGGTACTCCTTAGGTTCCTAACTGTTATACGCCTAGAAGTATTCTTCCTAACGAACTAAAAATTCGCGCTTCTTCTAGCGCTATCTTTAGTCTAGAATATCTTCTATATTCTATTCTAGTTCCCTATTAATTTTACTAGGTAGGGGCGGTTCCGTACTATCTCTTCTCTAATATAGCTCTAGTAAGGAAATATAAAATATAGGATGTATTAGATAAGATTTCGGTAATTCTAATTTATAGGCTTAGTTTCCTTTAGTTTTCTTAACTATTTTAAAGGGTCTAAGCCACTGGTGATCTAGCTTCTTCTTAATACGTTTTATTTAGATATTTTTTATAGATAGTAAGACTTCGTCTCCTATCTTAAATTCTTTTAGTATATATTTTTTGTTATAATACCTTTTTTATACGGCCTAGGCGTCTAGTAAGTGCTTTTTAAGTTTCTTTCTGCGAATTCTTATTTACTTAATTCTTTCGGATACTGCCGGTGCCTTTCTTTTAGGAATAATATTCTTAACGTTCTAGGGGTTATTTGCTTTTACCCCAAACAATACTTTATAAGGGGTTATTTTTATACTGCTGTAGATGCTTGTATTATACACGTGCTGCGCTAGAGCTAACCATAATGTCCAATTATCCTGTTAATAATTAATATAGTAGCGGAGGTAGTGTTCTAATAATGCATTTAGATACTCTATTTGCCCGTCTATTTACAGATAAAAGGTAATGCTTATTCTTTGCCGTATTTTTAATAAGAGACAAAATAAAGACTAAAATGCACTGTTAAATACGGTACCTCTATTAGATACAATTCCCTTTGGCGTACTAAATAAAAGCCACTATTCTAAAAACAGGTCTACCAGTTCTACTACCGTAATTATTATTATAACAGCAAAGTATCCTAAAAACTTTATATACCTATTAACGATTACTAGAATAGTATTAGCAACCTCTCCAGTTCTTATCTTAGTAGGGGGTAAGCCTATAATAAAATCCATTATTAATTCTAATATAGGTCTCTGCGGAATAGGAAGCACTAATAACTCGCTATATAGGCGATGCCTAGATATCTATATCCTTTAGTACGTATTACACCTTAATATATAGTCCTTAACCTCTTTAGATATTTATCCTAAAAGTATTTCCTTTAAACGGCCTCAAGGGTTCTATTGGCACCGTAGTAACCCCTAAGAGGGTTATTATAGAAGACTTTTAGAATTTTATCTTAAATTGCTTAGTTCTTTAGGATATATATAGCACCCTTAAAGTATAATAGACCCTTTTAGTCTTACTGCTATAGCTTCTTAGTAACTCTAGCTAAGTTGGTTTCTACTATATCTTTCTACCTCTCCTTAGAGGCAAAAGCGTCCCTTTATTAGGCTTAAAGAAGAAAATCTAAAAAGGTTTTATACAGATTACTTGCTTTTATTTCGCCTACCACCATTACAGACTTAAGGCGTAGTATAAGACGTTTCAAACTATTAGTGCCAGTAGATTCTCCTACCGTTATGTAGTATGCCACGCTACGGATAGGTATCTTGCCTATTCCCCTTAGATCCAAAAACTTATAGCTAATGCGCTGTTAAGTTAAAGGTGCCGCGGTACCTCTAGCACATCCCGCAGAATTCTTACTAATTCTAGGGTACGCCAACTTTATAATATCTGCTTGGTCTATAACCTAGTTTATAACTATATCCTATAGCTCTATAATTATATTACTTTATAGCTATATCGCCGGGACCTCTGCCCTACCGCGAAATTCTATAGTTTTAAGGAAAGAGTTTTCTTTTTTCCTAAGTAAATTTTGTAATATAGGGATTATTTCCCCTACGCTGTTCTAGATTCTCCCTATCTTGTAATCCGGACATCTTAATAACCCATTGGCAGGATTTGTCTTCCCTAGGCAGTACGTAATTTTAAAGTTATACTGCAATAGTGCCTCTACCTATCTCACTTATTAACTACTTAACACCTTTATAGTTATAAAGTATTTTAGGTTATTGTGGTCTATAAGGACTTTAATAGGATAATTGCTTCCTATATAATAATGTCGCTAGTGCTTTATTACTATAATTATTGCGAGTAGCTTCTGGTCGTGCGTTATATAATACTACTTTATAAGGGTTATTTTCCTTAACTAAAACGCTATAGGATGCCATTTTTTGTCTTTTAATTAAGATATAATTGCCCCTAGGGTAAAGCCGGATGTATCCGTTTTAAGGTATATATATAGCTCCTAGCAGAAGTATATTAGGATAGGCGCCGACATAAATAAATTCTTTAATTGGTCTATAGCCTGCTTAGCAGCTTCCCTAAATATAAAGGGTCCTAACTTCTTGCTATTCTTAGATCCTTTTAGTAGATTGGTAATTGGGAGTATTACTTATAAGTAGTAAATAATAAATGTTTAGTAGAAGTTCGCCGTGCCTAAGAAAACCTATACTTCTCTAAATGTTATAGGGTAGGGCTATTCCCTAATAGCGTCCACCTAACTTTTCTCTATTAATACTCCGTTAACGCTAATAATAAAGCCTAAAAAATTAATGCTAGTAGTATAGAATGTGTACTTTTTTAGGTTTATATAGAGCTTATATTCCCGTAGTCTTTCTAGTACTATTTACACGTGGTACGTATATGCTTTATAGTTATTAGAGTAGACTATAATGTTATTAAGGTAGACTATATATATTATGTCTAACAGGCCTAATAATACCTTATTAATATAGGCCTGAAATATCGCTGGTGCGTTAATAAGCCCAAATGGCATCACTAGGTACTTAAAGTGGCCGTACCGTGTTTGGAATACCGTTTTCCACTTATTGCCGGCTTTAATCCGGATTTAATGGTATATATCTTTTAGATCTAATTATATAAATATTTTTACGCCCGATAGCCTATTAATAAGCTCCCCTATTAAGGGTAACGGGTAGCGATTCTTTATAGTAATCTTATTTAGCGCCTAATAGTTAATATAGAGGCGAAGGGTCCCGTCCTTCTTAGGTATAAATATAATTGGTGCCCCTGCTAGGCTTGTAGAGGGCTAAATCCATTTTCTCTAAAGATTGTCTACTATATATTAACGTAGTACTACTAGCTTATTTTTTAATAGGTTATATAGTAGTCTAAAAGGAGGTTATTTATCTTCTGTATTTATTTTATACTTAACTAATATAGGGTTAGGTAAGGTTTATACAGCCTCTTTACTAAAAATATCCTCTAAGTCTATATATTCCTATAGAATCTCTAGTTCCTTAACTGCGTATAGCTGGATATCCGAAAATAAATATCCTATATCCCCGTTTTTGGTGTTAAGAGTAGCATATATGGTATATGCCTACCCTTCTTCTTATATATAGTTTAAGAAAGTCTCTTAATCTTTAACTATAATGCGCGGTTAAGACTTCCGATGTTAATATGAGGCCGAAGGCTAATTAATATCCGGATTAATTTGGCGAAGCTATAGGTATCCTAAAATAAGGTTATACCCCTTAATTTCTGCGGCATAAAAGCGCATCTCCTACGTATCCTATAGACCATTACGGTCCTAGCTGGCCACGGAAAAAGCCTATTCCCCATAGTATGGAATCTAGTAGCCTTTAATGCTTTAAATAGTGCGCACCTATAAGCCGCTAAGGTCTAAATCTAATTCTTTTACTAGTAATTAAGAAATAAACCCTATACTTGCGCCGCTGTCTATAAGGCAGTCTCGCGTTACCTATTTATTATTAACTTAAATAGAGACAGGAATAACTATGTGGTAGTTTACTCCCTCTTTCTTTTACTGGCCTAGTGTAAGGGAGTAAAGATCTACTAGGCTGTCTCTTTTCCCAATTAGGCCGACTCTTACTTCTTCTGCTAGTAAAAGCGGCTTATATGGCCCTTTTTGCCGCAGTTATAACAGGTACGTGTCTCCTAGTTCTCCTCCTATAGATTAAGTCTTTGCCTATTGTTATTTTAGGGTTAACTAGCGTTGCTCTGGGGCTGCAAGGCCTACTCGCGTTATCCTTCTATAGAGCAGTTAGGTCGGAATCTACCCCTATTATTAAAGCTAGGTCTAGTCCTACGCTCTTTATTATTAGCGTCTTATTCCTTTCGCTTGCCTAAATAGTCTTTTTTAGTACTCTTAATCTAAGTAGCTTTAGAAATAAGCTTTTCTTAAGAGGTAGGAATTTTGCCCTTCTCTTATATGGCCTGTTAAATTTTAGGTTATAGCTTAGCGAGTAGCTGGTGAAGTTATATAGCGTTATCCTATAGATCTAAGTAGGGTATATTATCTTCTAGTTCTTCTAAGTAGTTTATAAACTGGACCACAGTCTGACTATCCCG
>Ga0307515_10004979_pt1 | contig 27098 bp, 27 predicted proteins | sample 17_EM_MG_FD_194513 | JGI IMG/M metagenome (GOLD analysis project Ga0307515, IMG submission 194513) | Populus trichocarpa ectomycorrhiza microbial communities from riparian zone in the Pacific Northwest, United States - 17_EM | ecosystem: Host-associated > Plants > Roots > Unclassified | place... | reverse complement strand
CCACAACAGCGCGGTGAGCACCAACAGGCGAGCAAGTAGCTTCATGCAGGAAACTCCTCGACGCGTAGGACCAGGCCGTCTTGGCTGACTCGCGCGGGAACGGCCTGAATGCCGAATCTGCGAACCAGGAGACCGTCTTGGTCGAAGAAGACCTGGCGGTGCAACTGACTCGTCAGCGCGGCCGGAGAGCCAGCGGTCAAGATGAGAACGACGCGTTGCTGGCTCGTCTCGATCACGCGCTTGGCCGCTGCGATCTGCGTCTTGTCTCGGCCGTCGACGAACAGCAAGAGGCTCGACAGGTGGACCACGGTCAGCGGGTTGGCCAGCGTACCGGCCGGAATCACGATGCGGCCTTCGTTGTCGACGATGGGCTCATCAAACCGAACGGAGGGGTCGAAGGTCCAGACCCTGGACTGTCGCGCCTTGGTCAAGCCACCCACCGCGGGCGGCGTCTCGATGCGCGCGCGCATGCGCTTGTAGGCGGCTTGTTGGATGCGTTCGAGGTCACCTGAAGCCTGCTTGGCCTTCAGGATCGCCTGAATCTGCTCCAACATGTCCGGCTCGGCGATCGGATAGACGGGCCCAACGGTGCCGAGGTCGCTCGCGCGCGCAGCAAGCCCGAGCGACGCCAAGCAAGCGGCCACCGCTGCCGTCCGCAGCCGCGCGTGGATCGTCGAGAGGTTCACCATAGCGATACCACCCGCCCGACGATTGCTTTGGCCGGCACCAGGCCCACCTCGGAATAGCGCGAGTCAAGCGCGTCGGGGTGCGGAGACCACATGTAGGCGAACCCAGGTGGAATGACCTGCGACGTGATCGGCTTTAGGGGAACGCCATGGCGCGTCGCAGGCTTGCAGAGGCCCCCGTTAATGCGCCCACGAGGCGTCACAAGCCACACTTGAAGACCTTCGACCTCGATCCGGTCGCCCGGCACTCCGACCATGTACTTGACGAAGCCGGTGCCCTTCGCCGGACCAGCAGCGGGCGGCGTGACACCGACCTTTGCAGCCGCATCCCACCACCACATCCCTGAGTAGTAGCCAGGAATCTGCGCTCCGCTGTAGGCGAACGCTGCGAGTTCTCCAGGGCGGGCCGGCGTGCCCTTGAGCACGAGGACGAACGACTTGTGCACGCTGTCGGTCATGACCCAAGCCAGGGCGGCATGTCGCGTCACAACGAAGATCATCAACACGATGGCCAAGTCCCTCGGCAGCGTGCGGCGGATGTCGGGCCAGCGAGCCCTCGCGCGCCGGCAAAGCCGCTGCCACAGACTGGGACGCCCCATCTGAACTGTTGCCGGCGCCCAAAGACCTGGCATCACGGTCACCAGATCAGAGTCGCCCGTGGGACGCACGACGGTCGCCTCCCTGATGAGGTTCGGCTTCACTGCTGTTCACCCCCGGTGCCGCGGCGTTCGTCCAGGGCCTCGAGCCCCATGCGGCGAGCGGCCTCGGCCGTGTAGTCCGGAACGGTCGAGGCCGCGCCGAAGACGGCCGCCATGGCCACCAGCGTGCATCGGCAGTCGGCAGACAGACCTTCCAGGACCCTGGAAAAGGCCGGTCCGAAATCCTGAGGCGTGCGGTACAGGTTCCCGATGGCCTCACCGGCCTGCGTCGCGGCAGCCGGGCCGGACGCGGCGCTTTGCACCGCCTTCAGCGCAACACGGGCGGCCTGGTCGTGGGCGAGGCCGTAGAGCTGGCCAACATCGACAACACCCAGTCGGGGCGTCCGCGGCTGCCGGACGGCCACGTCGTAGACGCCGAAGCCGACGAGAACGACGATCACTGAGATCATCAGCTGGGAGACGTGCTGCAGGAGGATCGAAGTGCGGGCGGGCGCCGCCGTCTCCGCGCTCGGTTCCCCACCCTTGTCCAATGCCACATCGCTCATGCGGCCTCCTTGACGCCGCGCTCACGCAGCAAGTCGTCGATGGCTTCGTTCACCGACATGCCCTCCTCGATGCGCTGGTCCAACGGCACGTTGTCCTCGGCTCGATTCGAGAAGAGCAAGAGCGTGCTCGGGTTGATGATCAACCGCATGACGCCGCGGTACAGGCCGGAGTGGACGTACCACTCCTTGAAGTGGCCAGACCCGGATCCGATCGAACCCAGGAGGCGCTTCAGGTTGTCGTCGAGCTGGATGGCCTCGCCCTTGCGGATTGCCTCGATGGAGTTCTCCGACTGGCGGCCAAGGATGATGAAGGCCGACTGATTCCAGACCGACGCTCCGTAGGTGGAGCTGAAGTAATGGGCTACGTCCTGTGTTGCCGTTATGGCCGATCCGTTGTACTTGCGCACACGCAGGTACAGCTTCTCCAGGAACTGCGCTTGCGCCTGGTCGTCCGGACCGCTGCCGGCCAAGGCCTCTTTGGCCTCGTCCATGATGAACAACTTCTGCCGGTGACGCTCCTCGAGCATCTCCTGCGTGATTTGGTACAGGAGAATCATCTGGACAACCGCCTTCAGGTGCGGGTTCGTGTCCAGCTCCTGCATCTCAAACACCATGAAGGGGTTCGAGAAGTCCAGGGTCGCCTGGCCTTCAAAGTAGCTCGCGTAGACGCCGCCCTCGCAGAATGGCGCGAGCATGTCGGCCATGTCGAAGTAGCGTTGATCTACCGGACGGCCTTCGTACAGCATGCCCTTCGCGTAGCGGCGCTGTACGTCCGAGACCGTCATCGTCCGGCCCTTGAGGGTGTACTCCTCCTTGATGACGACCGCCAAGGTCGCATAGATCGTCGGATCCAGCGGCTCGTTCGGGCTTGCCATCTTGGCAAGCAGTGGCTGCAGCATGGCCACGTCGTCATCGATACCGCCGCAAAGCTCGAGGCCATCGGGCGTCATCACCTCGCGCGGATCTGTGACGAAGCTGAACGGATTCACGTTCAGGTGCCCAGCACGATTGAAGGCTACGAACTGACCACCAACACGGCCGGCCGTGCGTTCGAAGCTCTTGCCCATCTCGATCACCCGTACCAGCGCTCCCTTGCTGGCATATGCAGTGGCGATCTCCTGCAGAAGAGTCGACTTGCCCGAACCAATGTCCCCGACGATGGATACCGTCTTGCCGCCCAACTTGTTGTCGAAGAAGTCGAGACCCTGGATCTGCCCGCGCCTTCCGACACCCAGCAGGGTTGGTGTTTCTGTTCCCTTACCTTCCGCGATCAGCGGTGCCATGTGGATGGTGTTGCCGGAGGTGCGACGGTCCCACCGCTTCAGCTTCTCCAAGTCGCCAACGAAGGGCGCGCTCAACGTCATCGGAAGGGCCTGGAGCAAGGCGCACTTGTGGTTGTAGGTGTCGCCGGTGAGTTCAAAGCCGCGTGCGGCCCATACGTCGCGCATGGCACCTTCCGCGACCTGGGCCTGGTCAGGTCGTGCGAAGAGGACGATCTGGTGGTAGACGTCGACGAGCTTGCCGCCACGTTCGAGTGCCTGCTGTGCGGCGCTCCAGTCGGCCGACTTGTCCGCAGCGCCTGGCAAGAGGTCTGCGTGCTTCGCTTCCGCATTTCGCTTGGCTTCGGCCTTGCCCACGGTCGCGCTCGTGCGCATGTTCCGTTGGTCAGGAATCGACACGCCCATCGTGATGAGGAATGGGCACGGAACTTGTAGCGTGTCCTGGTAGAGGTCGCCGATCAGGGCGCCCATCCCCCAGAGAAAGAAGCGCTTAGGCGAGCGCAGCAGTGACATGCATCGCAGCTCGACGCGTTGATCATCGCCGCCTGGCCCTTCGAGCACTGAGCGACGTGGGTCGCGCCAGTCACCGACGGTATCGCGATCAATGCACTGATCGCTGATCAGCTTGTAGGGCTGGTACTCCGCCTCCGCAGGAACGTAGCCCAGTAGGCGAGCCGGATTCAGCATGCCGCTGACCAGAGTGATCAGTTCGTCAGCGCCGATCACGCTGTTGGGGAAGTGGGCCGACGTGAGGGTGTTGCGCACGCCATCGCGAATGTTGAGCAACTCGTCGATGGCGCCCTGGCTCTTGATGTGTCCAGGGAGGGTGATGGATAGGAAGAGACGGAAGTCGCGAACCAGCATTCCCGAGCCCGGGACCAAGGGCCGCCGCGTTCCACCGCGCATGTGCCCATACCGCCGACGCGCCATCTGGCGAAAGACGTTCGAGTTGCGAGCCGGGCGTCCGCCGCGAAGGTCCGATTGACGCTGGATGTCGGGGTCGGCCTGGCGCAGGTTGGCGTAGCGCTTCAGCAGTCCCGACACGTGGGGCGACGCGTACAGCGCGATCTGCATCGTCGCGTGCGTAGGCAGTCGGGTGTAGATGCCTTTCAGGCGATCGGCCGTGGCTTGGTCCGCACCGGACTGCGGCGTGAGTTCCAGGATGAACCCCAATGAGTCGCGGTTGATGAAGACTTGGTTTTCGGGGATGTAGCTGCGATAGGGGAGCCAGTCCCCGATGCGAGAGCCCTCATCCTTGAGGTCGACCTGCGCCTGTGCGCGGTCGCTCTCGCCGTCACATTCCGTGGAGCCTGCGCCGGAGAAAAGGTCGGTCAGCCACTTCGGCAGCTCGATCGTTTTCATCGAGACGCCCCCTGCGGCTGTGCGGCGCTGGTGCGCTGCGGCGGCGAGTACTGTGGTGTGGGCTTCGCTGCGGTGCCAGCAGCGGCCGCTCCCGCGGGGGCAGCGCTGGGCGTGGTCGCTGTTGTGGGCATGGGCGCGAATTGCTTGCGCACGCGCTCACGGTTGTGCTCGATCAGCCAACGACCCGAGTCCACCTGCAGGTAGACGTAGCTGTCGCTGTGAAGGTCTCCGTCCGAGTCCTCCCAGGGAGCTATCCAGACGCGGATCAGGGTGGGATCTGAACGAATGGCACCGAGAGTCGTCCCGTCCTCATCGGACGCCAGCAGCGGCGTGAAGCGCGCTTGATTCGAGGCTGTCGCTTGTTGAGGTGCCGGGCTACTTGGCACCGCGGCGGCACCGAGGCGCCGGGACGGGAGGTTGCCGGCAGTCGCATTCGCGTACGCACCGCTCACGCTCTGGCAGGGCACACCCGGAGGCGCCGCACAGGTCATCTCCGAACTCCCTCCGAGCCCGGACATGTTGGTGCAGCCAGACATGCCGAGCGCGAGTGCGGACACCGCAGCCAGGCATGCGAAGGAGGTGAGGGAACGGCGCAGCGGCCGCCCGAGTTGAACGATGTTCTTCATTGCGTCGCCTTGTCCTTGGTCGGCAAGTCGGGTCCGGGAGCGGTCTTGGCCGTTGCGTTGCCCTTTGCGGCCGCGGCGCTCGCGGCGATCGGTGCCGCGTTCAACCAGGTCTTGATCTCCGTGCTCGAAAGCGCGCCGGCGCGCTTGCGTCCATCGCCGCTGTAGAGCATCGGTGTGCCCTGGATCCCCATCGATCTGGCAGCCTTCTCGATGGCCGCCAGGCCTTCCGTGTTGCAACCTTGTTGCGCAACCGTGGGTTCGGCACCGCGCAGCATCCAGTCACGCCACGCTGTCTCCCGGGTGGGCGAGCACCAAACCGCTTCAGCAATTCGCCGCGACTCGGGCCCGAGGATCGGCAGCAGGTACAAACGCACGGTGACGTCGTCGAGCTTCTCCAACGCGCGCTCGAGGTTGCGGCAGTGGCCGCACATGGGGTCCGCGACCACGTTGAGGACGTTCCGACCTGAGCCGCGAACCCATGTGAGCGCGTGAGAGACCGGCAACGAGGAGACGTCCGCGGTATCGATGGAACCGAGGCGATCTGCCGTCGTGTCTCGACGCTCTTGCATGTCCCACACGTGGCCGAACACGAAGTAGCGGCCGGAGGAGTCGACGTAGGCGACGTTGCGGCCCATCACGACCTCATACATGCCCGGAATCACGGCAGGACTGACGCGGTCGATGCGAGTGCTCGGGTAGCGCTCACGAAGCTGCCGAGCCATCATCTCGGCCGGGGTGGAACTGGCGACGGAGCCGCCGGCTTCGATCGCTGCGGCGTTGCCAGCAAACGCTGTGGACGTGACCGTCAGCAGACCGGCCAATGCGAGCGCGCGGTTGCTATTCATCGGTGAGATCTCCTTGAGCGGCCCTCATCAGGGATGTGCGGTCGACGGTGTCGCGCCGAAGCCCCGTCGCTGGACCGGCCGCGATTGCCGGGTCCAGTTGGACGCCTTGGGTGATCACGACGTCGACCTCGCGGAGCGCTTGGACTTCGATCACCGGGAAAGTGCGTTCGGCCAGCTGGATGTAGTACTGAGAGAGCCGGTCCAAGGCCTTGCCGACACCGGTGCCAACGCCTTGCTTCAAGATGCCTGCGGTGTCGGTCGGAGAGGTGGACACCGAGCCCAGCGCCGAGGTACTGACCGATTGGCTGGCCTGCGCGACGCCGGAGCCGATGCCTGCCGCAATGCCGGACATCAGCGCGTTGGTGAGGATGGCGCCTTGCTTGGTGACGAGCTTGCCTCGCACACCGTTCATGCCGTCCTCCCCGAAAACGGAGCCGTGCAGCGGTACTTCCAGTACCGTGCCGTCGGCCAAGATGCAGGACAGCAAGGTCGTTCGGATGTAGGCGCGCTCGGCCGATTGGTCGCCGTAGCCTTCACCGACAACGAAGCAATCCCGAACGCCGGCACGGAAGTCGTTGGGCAGGATCGCCATGTCGGACAGGCGCAGGAGCACCGGCACGGGACTCGACTGCGCCTGGCCCCCGGTCGGAGCTGCCAGGCCGCCCAGAATCACGGCACGCGAGAAGCCCACCGGCAAGTAGCTTCCAACACGGCGTTTGGCTACCGTCGACGTCGAGCCATCGGGAGACGCGGTGCTCTTCAGCGAGACGCGCACGAGTCCCTGAGTCGGCGGGGCCGGAGGTGGCGCACCGGCATAGGTGGGAGCGTTGCGGCTCGCCGGCAGGCGGTTCGGCGTGCCCGGTGGATATGACGGTTCGTTCGCTGCTGGAGGTCGACCGGCCGTCTTTGGCTGGGACGGGAAGACCATCGGCGATGGCGACGCTGCACCGGTGGCGCCGCCAGGCGTTCTCGCCGACGCTTTTGCCTTGGCCATCGCCCGGCGAACATCCTCTGCCGACATGTCATCGGTATCTGAGGGGGCCGACGCACTTGCGGCCGGGCCCATCGGGCGGCTTTCGCGCAGCTGCTTCATCTGCTCGAGCAACTCTCGATTGATGCGCTCTTGCTCGGTCTTGCCTTGGCGAGCCTGCTCGTTGGACTTCTTGATGTCGTCCCTGATTTGGGCCATGTCTCGGCCGGCGGTGCCGATCCAGTAGTCCTTGCTGTCGAGTTCGCCTCCAGGCACGGACGACAGAGACTTGGGCTTCGGCAGCTTCGAGGCTGAGACGGTTTTCACCGCATCGGGGCCACCGATGAAGCCCGATACCACCAGCGCGAGGACGGTCATGCCAAGGCCACCGCCGATGAGGTTGACGATCTGCTTGCGCTTCGGGGGAAGCGTCGAATAGACGGGGATTCGCACGTCTGGTCCCTTCTAGGTCAGTCCTGAGATTCCTGGCGCACGATCCAGACGGGCGTCGACTCTCCCGGGGCGAGCGTCAGTCGCTTGACCGAAACGGCAAGCACGCCTTCGCGGAAGAGTTCGCGTTCGTCAATGACCATTCGCTTGCCGCTCACGTTGGTGAGGTCGTAGGTCTGACCGACGAGCCCAGCGGTTTGGCGTTGCTCACGAAGGACGAACTTGGCTTCCTTCCAGAGCGTGACCTCTTGCCCGCCGCCGGCCACAGGAATCGCCTTCGCGTTGGCATCGAGGCCAGGGTTGGCCATCGAAAGCGCCAGCGCCTTGATGGCGCGCTCGTGAGCGGCGGCGCGACGCTGCTCCGATTCGGGCCGTGCGCGCACCATGCCAACCGGCCGCAACACCAGCGTGTCTCCGACAACGTCCGAGGGTTGCAGCAGCAGTGCAAAGGTCCCGCGATCGGTCTTGACGTCGAGCTTCACCGGCGCATTGGCCGCAGGCGAGGCTTGACCGAGTTCGCCAGCCGACGCTCCGGCCGGAGCTGGCATCGGCTTCACGTAGACCTCACCCTCACCGTCATCACGCATCAGCGCAACACGACCGTTCGGATTGGTGGCCTGGTCGTAGATGTCGCCCAGGACCTCTGTGATGCGACCACGGTCGACGCGGATTCGCGTCTGGTCCCGCACTGAGATGCGAGCCATCGCTGTGTCACCGTCGCGCACGTCCAGTGCTTGAGCGGCATGCACGGCACCGGTGCACCACGTGCAAGCGATGGCAAGGACCATCGCCAAACGATCATTTCCCACGGTTCTTCTCCTTCTCTTTCTTGGCATCGGCCTTGACCTTCTCGTCGATGGCCTTGACCAGCCATGGGTCATCGGTCGGCGCCTCCAGCCAGTCCTTCAGCAGGGCCCGGCCTCCCTTGCTCTCGAACGACGCCTGGTAGGCGACCGTGCGCCCGGAGCCGTCGACCTTGGTCCCGTTGACGTACGTGTCGACATGGCCAAGCAGGAGGACTCGCTGTCGATCGGGATCAGGCGCGACCTGCTGTGGCCAGAACACGGTCGTTGCGTTGGCCTCGCTCAGCCGACGCGCGGCCACCGACATGCGCTCCTGAAGATCCCCATAGCTGGCCGGGTGGACCCACTTGAGTACGAGGTCCTGCTGCCACTTGATCGACGTTGGAGTCGCATCCAGCATCAGATGCGCGATGTAGGTGCCCATCTCGATCAGGTAGGCGCCGTCCATGCGGTCGCCTGTCATCCCGATCGCTTGGGCGCGACTTGGGGGCTCCAGCATCGTGGTGGTCCGCTTCGTGAGCAGTCCGAACGCAAGCAGGACAGTCACGAAGACCAACCCAAGGTTTGCCCACTGCTGACGCTTGACCTGTGCACGCAAGTCGTTCACGTCGTCGGAGTGACGTTGTGGGTTCATCCCCGTCCTTTGGTGTTAATGCGTCGGAACAGTCAGCCCGCGGTCCGCACGCAGTGCATGGGGGGAACGCGACGAAGCGGCAAGGTGAGCGGCGGAAAGTGCCAATACACCCAGTGCCTCGCGAAGCCGCGCGGCTTGTCCTGGCGGCTCTTGTGCATGAAGTAGCCGATGGTTCCCGGCACGGCCACGTCAACGATCGTGGGGAATCCCGCCATGAGCAGCGTCAGGAAGATCGGTGCGCAGAGGACCGCGATGTCCATGTCCACGAAGATGAACTTCATCGGTTCCTTCAAGCGCGTGACGATCTCTGCATCCTGGTCGCCGTCCATGGGGGACTCCTGTCATTTGAGGTTGATGGACTGGCTCAGATCACCGCGCCGACGAGGGTGATGGCGGCGCCGAACGCCGCGCCCAGGAAGATCGCGTAGCCGATGAACTTCATGACCACGCTTGCGGCGTTGGCGGCCAGGTAGGCGATCGCCGTCACGATGAAGCCCATCAGGGTGAGGATCTGCTTGCCGTAGCCGTTGGCCAGTTCGTCGAGTGCCTCGTAGGCAGCCTGCAGTGCGGTGCCTTCGTTGGTCGCTGCGCCGGCGAGCGCGGCAGCGAACAGCAGGGCCAGGCCGATCAGCATGTAGGGCAGGAACTTGCGTGTCGAGACGTTCGGCGCCATGGTCGGCAGGCGGCGGGTCAGTGCAAAAGCGGACATGTCTTCATCTCCAGGAGTTAGATACGTACGGGTTGAGGTTGCTGTTGCAGTTCTTGCGACAGATGCGCGGAAAGCGCTTGACGCGACTGCTGGACCCACGCCGCATGGGAGGCAACGTCCTCATGGAGGAGCGTGATTGCTCCATCCACCAAGTACCGAAGCTCCAGCCGCGGGTGCTGGGTCCTGCCCTGGATTGCGCGAAGGTGATCGAACGCCTGGCGGGACAACAAGATGGACTTGCAGTCGTTTCGTCTGGTGGTCGACACGAGTTGCGCGTGTGCCCGAGCTTCGGCGCTTGCCACAGCCCCTTCGACGACCGGATGGCCGTCGGTACGTGTTGCGGCGACAGTGATGTCGCCGGCTCCTGATGCGAAGCCATGAGTACCGCCATCTCTGACGGCCTCGATGGCCTCGCAAGGTTGGTTCGCGGACGCTTGTGCGCATGCCACGGCCGCATACCCGCCAAGATCGCGTTTCAGCGCTTCGCGGGCCGCGCTCAGCCACCGTTGCAAGTTGTGCGATTGCGCGCACAGCAACTCGATGGATCCCTCCACGATGTATCGAAACTCGAGCCGAGGCTCCCGCATCTCGGACTGAACGCGCTTCAGGAGATTGAAGGCGTCAATCCCGACCAAGACCAACGGCCGGGGGTTGCGAGTTCTGCGATGCCTTGCGTGCTCGATCATTGAATGGCTCCAACTTGGGTGGCAACCGGTCGGCTCGCAGGCCGGCCAGTCTGGCCGTCAAGGGTTTTCTGAAAGCGGGAGACGAGCTGGTCGACGGCGACCGTGTCCTCGAAGCGCAGGACGAGCTCAACACGACGATTGAGAGCTCGATCCGCAGCGACGCGGTTGTCGTTCAAGTAGCAGCACTTGCCGCGGCCGTCGGCCGTCAGCTCGGGGGACGACTTCTCACCGATGAGGCGGCGCAGCTTCACCATCACGGCAAGCCCGCGGGCCGTTGCGAGCCGATCGTTCGCACCTTGCTCGCCTTGGTCATCGGTGAAGCCAACCGCGCGCACCGACTGCGCTTTTGAAACCATCGGCATCACCTGCTGCAGACGGGCCAGTGCCCCGGCGCTCAGCTCGGCGGACCCGGAATCGAAGGGGATACTGACGCGTTCAAGCCGCAGGGCGCTTCGTTTGGCAGGAGGTGCCTGCGTTGACGGCGTGCTCGCGAGAAGGTCCGCCGTCGCGGGGGATCTGGGGGCAACGACCGCTTGAACAACCGGGCGTATGGCGGGACGGCCGGCGGTCTTCGGTGTCGGCTGACCGCAGTCGATGCAAGCCTGGAACCTTCCGTCATCGGCCTGTGCCACCTGGGTCGGTCGAAGCGGCGCTGCCGGCGGGCTGTCTGTCTTGTCGAAGGCGCACGAGGCGAGTACGACACATGCGGCAGCGCTCGGCACCGCGCACAAGAGAAGCAGTGAGCGCGGCTTCACGGGTTGGACTCCAAGACGAGTGGGCTGGAGCTCGCGGCCACGAGGCCTGTGGGCCTCGCCGCAGGAGCCCCGGGGCGCGGGTTGGCAGTGGTGCCTGGTTGCATGCCTTGCTGCATGGCTCGCCACACGCGCCAGGCGTAGGCACTTCTGGTCTCGCGGCACTCACGGCCCTTCAGCTGAGTGCAGGCGGCGTTGTATGCGGCCAGGGCGTCCCAGGTGTTCCCATGCCGCTGAACCAGGTCAGACAAGATCCATGCGCTAACTTCGATGCTCGTGCACGGGTCGCGCAGATCCTTGAGCGCGATGCCGTATCGAGACAGCGCTGGCAGCCAGGAGGTGTTGATCTGCATCAGGCCGATATCGCGGGTCCCGCTGCTCAGGGGCGCTCCGTCGACGTGCGGCCGCATGCCCGACTCGACTACCGCGATGGCGCGCAGCAGGGTTGCATCAAGGCCGAATCGTTCTGCGTGACGATCGAAGCAGGCGTCGTAGGCCGGGCTGACCTGCGCGTGCGCAGCGGCTGCCACCAGCAAGACGTGGGCTATGGCAATTCGAGCCGCGCGAACAAACGCGAGCGCCATTCGACCTCCTAGCTACTTGAAACGTTGTGCGACCGATCTGTCGCTATGTCTCAAAGGTTAGGAGGACGCGCGATTTCAAACACGCAGAAATGCTGACTTGAAACGCGGTCGCGGCCCCTGGTCTCAGCGCAGCAAATGGTAGTTAGCAAGAGCGCGACTCAACGCGAACTGCATCGCCAAGAGCGCGGAGAGGATCACCATGGGATGCTCCTTCAGAGGCAAGAGCCAGGCGACCACTACCGCAGACAGCAGAAGCAGGCCGGCCGCGAGACTTGCCGCGAATCGCTCCGCGCTTGGTGCCGTGATTTCCTTCGAGCGAACCTTTCGAACCACCCAGCCGTCGAGCGATGCCACCACAAGGAACGCGATCAGCAAAGGGCCGAGTTCCAGCACGGAACAAATTCGAAAACTAATCATCGCGAAGAGTGCCCACATCGACTCGAAGTACTGATTGCTGAAGAAGCGGCCCGTGACTCGGCCAAAGAGCTTTCCACCTGCGGTCGTGGGTTCAGAGGGTGGCGGATTGGCGGACGCCACGGCTTGCTGCATCGAAAGCGCGCGCAGAAGCACGCGGTCAGCCACGTCCTCGCCCCAAAGTTCAGTGGCCTGGGCGTGCTCCTCGCGCATCAGTTGAATGAAGTTCTCCGCTGGCACACGGGACGGCAAGTAGATGCCGATGGCGAAGACGATGAACAGTGCGAACAGTGCAATGAACCGAAGCATGACGGTGTCCAGGTTCTGTCAGATCGGAGGGGTGATGCGGCTCGATCTACCCGACAATGCAGGCGCCGGAGGGATCAAGCGGCGCGCTTCGCAGGCGACTCATCATTTGCAGCCGCCTCGTCGTAGTCCGGATTGAGAATCGGGAAGCGACCCTTGATGAGGCGCCCCCCTACAGATCCGAAGTACTGAAGGTTTGGCAGCTTGCCCAGGACGTCCGCGGGTACCCGTTCGCTCATCTCCTCGCTGAGCTGGATGCTTTGACCAGTGCTCCAGTCGCCCAGGTGCGTGTCGGCGCCTTGGTTGATCCCCACCCTCATGGAGTGGATGCCTGTCTTCCCAAACGCTTCGACGATGAACTCCTGAGTGGGGCCGTCCTTCGAGCGCAGAGCGATCAAGTTGTTCAGGTTCCCCAGGGCCATGCGCGCGGCCTCCGGTGAGCCGAGTCGGTCGGACAGGTCGGCCATCGTCTGCATGGCGCACACGGTGGTGACGCCGCCCTCCGCTCCCTTGTTCAAGATCTCGATGAGCGGCAGATTCACAACGCTGGACATCTCGTCCACGAACAGGCTGATGCGACGGCTGCTTCCGAGGTTGTAGCGCATACCCGCGCGCGCAGCGAAGTCAGCGATGGCCAGAGCGCTGATGGCGGATGCGACCGACGGATCCGGCATCGAGTCCGTGTTCATGTACAGGACGTGGCCACCACGCTCGATCTTCTCGAGGTTCATGATGGGACGCGGATCGTCAAGGTCGAATGGATCTGGCGAGAGACTCTTACCCAAGTCACCCGAGGTGAGCATCGCCAAGATCGGAAGGAGGTTCGCCGTGATCTTTTGGTAGTGCTCGCGGTTGTGGCGGAACGTCCGAACTTGCGAATCGATCACCTTGTCGCGTTGGTTCTGCGGCAGGTGTTGCTCGTAGTAGGTCACAAGAGCCATCAGCTGAGGCGTTGCCGCTTCGGACGGCTTCTTGATCGCTGACTTGGCGGCCAGGCTCATCAGCCGACGCACCTCTTCGGTTTCGCGCCATCCGGCGCCGAGCTTCTGATCGAAGAAGCGGACCAGCGAAGCTTCGAGGACTGGCTCGATCCCGCCCTCGATGTACTTTGTCAGCTTCATCAGATTGGGACGCTCTTCGAGGCTGACGAGGCCCTGAACGACGACGTTGACCGCATCCCAGCCGAAGGCCGAGAAAGAGCCTGCTGTGTCGACCGGCATGATCGACTTGATGCGCGAGGCAATCTCCGTCGGCTTCTGCCAATTGAACATGAAGTCCAGCCTGACCCCGGTTTCGGGAAAGGCGGGGTGGAACTCCATGAATGTGTCCGGCTCGCGGTAGTCGCTGCAAGCCCGCTGAGCGACACGCTTGAGCCGCTTGCTATTCTTGGGATCGATGATCACGACCGCATCTCCTCGGCGGATCGCTTGGGTGATCAGATTGCCAAAGACGACACCCTTGCCCGCCTGAGTCGCACCGACGACGAGCGTGCCGCCCTCGAAGTTCTGAAGGGGGCGGTAGAGTGGCTGCTCCGTGGGTTCGACGCCGTGGATGTAGGGCAGTCCGATTTCTGCCTCTGGTTGCGGTGCGCCTTCAAATCCCAGAATGGCCCGCGCCATCGGTGACAACGTGAAGTCCTGGTAGTTGATCTTGGCCAGCTCATAGAGTCGCTGCGAGTGGACGGGGTGCCACTCGAAGCCAAATCCGAGAAAGAGCTCCTTGGGATCTCGCGTGAGAGTCTCAAGCTCCTTCGTGGAGATGACCTGCATAGCTCGCCCGGAAAGCGAGGCACGAACCCGCAAGACTTCGTAGCCCTTTCGGAAGCGCTGGGCGGCCATGACAAGGGCCATGGCGCATACCAACGTTGCGGCGCGAGGGGTGACCGTCCCTTGAAGGGAGAAGGCCACGAAGAAGATCACGCAGAAAATCCAGCCGGCTGCCGCCCACACTTCGTAGGCACGACGCCATGGCATTTCGAACTGGCGGAGCAACATGGCCAGGCTCCTACGCAGGACGGAAGAGGGATGGGTCGAGGCCGTCGACGAATCGGGGCTTCAGCACTACGCCATGTACTTCCCGGCCGGCCAAGTCATGCTGCAGCGTTTGCGGCTTTCCCGACTTGTCGGCCAGCACCATCTCGAGCTCGCCCAGCGATCGCAAAGCCACAGGCACTTCGACGCCTGCCTTCTTGAAGTGCTCCAAGGGAACGAAGACTCCTGTCGGGACCGTGACGGCGGTCGCGAGCTTTGCTTCGCCGTTCATCGTGTCGATGGCCGCGGCGAGGACCTCGCGGACCTTGGGTGCCAGGCGCATCGGCGCCGCGAGACGAAGCGTCGGCTCATGGATGGTGGCTTCACGATCGGAGCGGACCGCGGCCGCAGGTCCTTCGGGCGCCACGACGTTGCCGGGCCCGTCGTTCCCCCGATCGACCGCTGCTGAAGCGTGTTGTGTCCTATCGAGGATTTCTCCGTCGTCGGTGACATGGACGTTGGGCCCGCGAGGCGATCTCTCCTCAGTGCCTGCATCAGCATTGCCGGCGAGTGGTAGCTGCGGCTGGGCCTGCGCGGTCTTTTGCGGAGGCGTCTCGCGCCCCCCAGTGGGCGCCACCGTCTGTTGCACGACAAGCGCTTCGGGTAGCGGCTTGTAGTCGCCATGCCCCGGAAGGAGGATCTCTGGCGCTGCGATCTTGATCGCTTCGATAGGGTTCTTGTTCGGTGGTGGCCCGATGGACCAGAGCGAGCATTGGTCGGTCTGTGGAACGGCGACGCCGGCGGCGATCAAGATCTCGAGGATGGTTTGTGGGGACTGGGGAATTCCTGGAAGCTCGTCTTCCTCCAGGATCTTTCGCACCTCGGTCGTTGCGTTGGGCCAAACGATGAACAGGCCCTCTTTGCCCAGCCACACGCGCGAGCGTTCGGCGTTGGGTAGCCATCCCGGATGGGAGACCACCAGGCGGCGCATCGCGTCGATGAGGTACCTCTCGATGTGTGCGCCCAGGATCGGACGTCCATAACGGTTGGCGTTGGCGATAAGGTTCCGATCGATCACGAGCGCGGTCGCCCGCTTCACGAGTTCCATCAGGACGTTCTGTTCTCGGTAGACCGGAATGCCTGAAATCGAGGCGAGCAACTGTGGGACCACAGTGCCGTTTCCCATTGACAGGTACTGCATCGTGTCCGCGACGACCACATGGGGTAGGGCGAACAGTCCCAGTTCCCGAGTCTCGGGAGCTTTGGGCATCCAACGAACGAAGAAGCGTTCTGACTGCCGTGATGCAAGCCACTCGGTCAGTGGTCCAAGGTAGGCAGGCCACTCGGTGCCGTGCTCATCGGTCACGATGAGCTGGCTCAGGGTGCGATGCAGTTCCCCGCAAAGGCCTGCGAAGAACGTGGCCAGCCGCCAACGCGGCTCCAACTGGCGACGCGTCGAAATCGTGGCCCGGCCAGAAACGATGTGGGCATCTGTTCCTTGGAGCGCGTAGAACGACACCTCGAGAGCCATGCGGAACAGGCCGCCTGTCTCGCAGAAGTAGTTGTCCGCTGTCGCTGGCAGGACATTGACGTAGCTGGCCAGCCTTGAGATGGGAAGTAGGAGGTCCTTTTCGAACGCGTCCTTGTCTGCTCCGTAGCAGAGCTTCATCCGGGCCAGCAGGTCGGCGTGCGCCGAAAGGAGAGAGGCAACGGTGGCCGCAGGTATGCCTTGGTCGACAGACGGCGCTACGGGCCGGACTTGCGCGGCAGGCTCGGTCGTAGGTTCGACCCTCGACGGCGTAGATGGTGGAGAGGAATCGGCACGTCGAAACAGTTTTCGCAGCATGAGCATGAGAGCACCTGAAGTACCTTCATGCTGGGCTGCTCAGCCAGCGCAAACCAGCGGAAATGCTGCCTCAGAACGCGTCGACGAAACCGGTACAGGCGGCTTCTCGTGACCCACGGTACTGCGAAGGGAACCTCCTGAGCAGACAGAAGGGACACGACTGGACACTGCTGGTGTCGCGCAGGCTCACCAGGTAGGAAGCTCCGCAAGGGCCGCAACTCCGAAGCTCCAACTCCGGAAGCGCGACGCCCCAGCATCCTTCGGTCAACGAGATCAGCTCGACACACCGGTCCAGCGTAAGGGGAGGGGCGTCCCGGAATCTCGGCTCGAGGTGCCGATAGGCGGCGATGACGGATTCCTCTGCCGCGAATCCCGCGAGCCTGAGCGCCGTGTACTGGCTTGCCACCAGCGAATACTGAACTCGCCGAACAGTCTTGAGGTGGGCACCCCATTGCCTCAGTGGAAGTGGCAAGCCGACGTAGACGAGCGTGGACGGCGCAGGAGGACGCAGGAGGGCGTCGATGTCCGCCATGCCCGACATCAGCACGTCAATGGTCCGTTCGCTCGCGCCGAGTTGCTTGAGAAAGTCCCGTCGCTTGAGTGCCTTGATCCGAGCATCCAATCCAAGCGCGACGCGTTGTGGGTCGGTGTCGGCGTCGAAGCCGTGCCGATTGCCCCGCGCGTCGTCGGTGCGGCGTGAGTTGCAGAACGCGCATGTGGGCGTGCTTGCGGACCCATATGGCTGTAGATGTCGGCTATCGCACCGCCGACAAGATGCGACCTGCAGAGACTTTGACCGGCAGGCCCAGATGCCTTCGAGATTGCAGCAAAGATAGAACGCCTCGTCGAACAGCAGGGCCGGCGCATCAGGGAACGACACATAGTGTCGGTACGCTGTGATCAGCGACTGTGCGGGGGGGAAGTCGCTTTCGCGCAGGCGCTCATACCGCGCCGCGAAAGCGCTGGCGGCCGTTTGCAGGCTCAACGGCGCGCGGTCAAGGAAGTCGTCCGAGTACGCGGGACGCCCTTTGGGCGGGCCGATCTTGCGGTCGAACACCCACCGCAGGATGAACGTCGCCGGAAGGCCTGTGATCAGCTCGATCGTCTTTTTTCGAGCACCGAGCTGAACGCACTCGCGCGCGATCGTCAGCGCGTTGAGACCCTTGCCAAGATACGGCCCGGCGTTGCGACGTCTAGTACGCAGCTGCTTCAGTGCGGCCATGAGGCTTCGGCAGCTTTGCCAAGACAGGCAACACAGCGGGATGGGCGGTGATCAGACTCGTGAGGTCGCTGCGGGGTACAAACAGTGGCTCTTCTCCGACCCGCGCCACGAGAGTCAGGACGTCCGTTGGCGTAAGGCTGCTGATGCGCTGGAGCACTTCCTTGCTGAGTCCGAAGCGGCAGCACGCAATTGCAAGGTCTTCGCGAGCCGCATCGCGCACCAGGCCAATGGCCGTGAAATTGAGCGTCTGAACATCGCCCCAAGTGCTTGAAGTCATGTCGTTCAGCCTCCCAGTCAGCCCAAGTCCGGGCGGGGTGTGACGCCGGACAGGATCCGAGGCGCCGGCTCGCGATCATTGGTGGCGAGCGGAAGCCAGCGTACCGAAAAAACTCGACAAGTGTCAAATAATCACTTGCGAAACGGATCCAAAACTAATTGCCGATCTGTTCAAAAAATGAACATTACGAGCGAGCGCAGTTCGAACGAGATGGGTTCAAAACTAAGTGGGAGACCAAAGACCATGACTCGATCATGGTGGCCGGTGTCACTCAGGCAGGCCGGGTGCGCCGCGTGGCTCGTGCAGTGGACTACTGGCCGGCTTGGCGCCGCTGGGCGGCAAAACCAAGGTTCAGGGCGTTGACGAGCGAAAGCGGACGAACCGGCTTCTCAAACAGCTGGGCTCGAAAGGTCGAGGTGATCTCGTCGAACATTGCCTCTTGAGAGTCGGTGAGAGGGGCGGTCAAAACGTTTAGCGGAGCTGCAGGTGCGCGCGACCGGATCAGCTGCAGCAGTTCCCGCGGATTCAGGTCGCGGGTCTGCCAGTCCACGATGTAGCCGTCGAATGTGGTGGTTTCAAGCGCGGAGCGAATGTGGTCTGGAACGCTGTATGAGATGGCCTCGAGGCCTTTCTGGCGCAGAAAGACGACGAGTGCCTGGGCCCTGGCTTCGTCGTCGTCGATGACCGCGACCCGACGGGCCTGCTCCGCCTCAAAAACCAGACGCCGGACTTCGTAGACCGATCGCTCGCCGATGTCACCAGGTGGCAGAACCTCCCAGCCTCCGGAGACGTCGTCTTGGGCAGCGACAAGAGGCCCTAACGCCTTGTCACCATTGATCATTTCGCCGATCCACACCGAGCACGGCAGCAGCTGGCTGCCACCCACCTTGAGGGTCGCCGGCTGGCCGGCATCGTCGACCAAAGCACCCAGAAGCTTGAAGACGGGCTCGCCAAAATGCGACGCCAGGCGCTTGATCTCGTCGACGTTCCAGGGCGTTTCGCCGCTCATCCGTCGTCGGACCTGCTGGTACTTCATGCCAGCCGCTGCCTCAAGCGTCGTGTTACGGCGCCGTTCGGGAATCCCGTGGCGGTCCAGAAGCTCCTGGATTGCCTTGGAGATGCAAGGCTCGGCCCTTCGCTTGTCCCCGCCTGATTCTTGTTCCATGTCGACAGATCGGTTGGCCGCTGATCGAAAACTTGGCAAGTTTACGGCGCGAGCTTGCGGAAAGCTTGCAGAAGATCAGTCTTGTGTATGTGCTTTGCGGGTTTTCACTCAGTCCTCACGAAACAAAAAAGGGGCAAAGCACCGTCGACGACCGTTGCCGGTCGACGAACAATGCTCTGCCCCCCAGAGGTTACGCCGTAGCGATTTCTTCCCACTCGGCCTTCGACTGTGACGCCAAAGTGCCGCCCAGAACTTCCAGGTCAACAGCGCGGTCATAACTGTCAACTTCCTGGGCAAATCCAGTCACAGCGTTGACCAAGCCGTAGCCGGTGAGGTCACCTTCCGTGACCAGTGTGCGCAGCACGCCGGCACGCTCGTGATCGTTCAGCAGATACCGCGTGGCCAGCACCTCGACGGCCCTGACCGGGTCGCCCGTGAGCTTGATGCCCAGCGTCGCTCGCATCTTCTGGGCCGTGACCTCGAAGGTGGCTTGAGAGACCGCCGCTTGCACGACGTCGCGGACCTTCAAGTAGAAGGCCGTGTCCTCCGCCGCCAGCGTGTCGTCCTTGAAGACCGTGATCTCGTCGGCCGACGCTTCCATCGATCGACCAACGTGCGCCTTGCGCATCGCCCGGTCGGGGGCGATCAGGCCGTTGCGGCAGATCAGGCGATACACCAGGGGCTGCACCGAGAGGGAGCCGTGACCGATCTCTGAGTTGGAGATCACGACGCCGGCCTGCACGATGTCGCCGGGCTGGATTTCGAACTGAACTGCGGGCGTGACGACCTTGAGGTACATCCGCGTATCGGTCAGCTCCATCGAGTCGAGTCGGGCGCCCGGAAGCTCTTTCACCATAGGGTAGACGTGCTTCATGAGGTCGTGGTTGTCCAATCGGCGGTAGCGATCGGACAGGAATGCTCGCGCTTGCCCGTCGAGCGTCCGCAGCAGGCGCTTTTCCGGCTCCTCGTGGAGCCAGGTGTTGACGTTGCGATCGAGCAATGCCGGCTGGTCGGCCCGCATCCGCTCGAAGTACGCGAAAGGGATCTTGAGCCGGTCGGCAAGCTGCCGACGGCAGATCTCGGTCGTCTTGAATCGCTTGGATCCATCGGGTGCCTCGACCAGGAGTTGCGACATGCCGTCGAGGCCGGTGATGTGGTGCATCAGAGGCGTCGGCACGACCATGTCGACCTTGGTCAGCAGTTGGCGCTCGAGTTCTTCGACGAGGCCAATCAGAGTGCGTCCTTGTTTCATGAGAGATGCTCCAAATGAAACGGGGACGGCACTCCCCTGCGGGGTGGCGTCCCCGCGAGGGTAGTTGGCTCGATAGAGCCTGGGATGAGCGTGGCGGTGAGCCACGACTTGGATGAAAGGGCTGCCTTGTGTCGCAAAGCGACCTGGTTTGGCAGCTACCAGAGGGAACCGTGTTCGCTGGGCCCCAAGCGGACTCACTGAAAACGGGTGGGGTGGCCGTTTGGCCACCCCTGAAGACTAAGCTGCTTTGTTCTGGTTCGCAAGGTTTGCGAGCCATACATCTGCCCAGTCAGTTCCGTCATGCTTGGGCACGTAGACCTTCACAATTCGGTCGAGGCCCTTCTTGCGACCTTCTTTGACCCACCGCTGTGCGAGTGTGTACGCGGACACCTGGCCAGCAAACTCGCTGTTGGCGTCGTTGTCACCGTAGATGCACAGCCGCTTCACGCTGTCGGGAATCCAGAGCTTTTCCAGGTTCCCGCAATTCAGCGCTGCCCACACCGGCTTGCCGATGCTCAAGCGCACCGCGAGTCCGGTCTCGAGCCCCTCGGTCACGGCGAGCTCGTCAGTGCATTCGTCCAGGCGAACGGCGGCACCGTTGATGCCCGAGGAGAGCACCTTCTTGCTTTGGCTGCCGAGTGCCTTCATTCCGTTCTTCAGGTACGTGCGGTGAAGGGTCACCGCATGCCCATCGGCACCTTGAACACAGGCAATCATGGCTGGGTACTCAGCCACCCTCTTGGACCGCTGCTCGCCATCCTTCTTCTCGTAGTAGCCGAGGGCCGGATGGAAGCGCAGTGACTTCGGGTAGCAGTCCAGAACGATGCCGCGATTGCGAAGGTACCGGTCTACCTCGTCGCCCAAGGCGATCGGCTTGGCTTCTTGCCAGATTCGCTGACATAGCCGCTTCATCTTCTCCGGCGATGGTCCGGTCTGCGTGCTGCTCCTCGGCGGCACACGTCCCAGCTGGCTCTCGATGCGATCAAGCAGGTCGGGGAACGACGTTCCCAGCACCGCTTGCGCCAGTTTCAGACCGCCACCGGAGCCGCAGGAACGGCAGTGGTAGTTGCCCTCGCCGTACTTGTCGGTGTACTGGAAGCGGTCCGTACCGCCGCAGCCCGGCATGGGGCAGGGCTGATTCTTTCCATTCAGGATGCGGTCGTTGACACCCAGCGCGCGAAGGATGTACGTCCACTCCCCGTGCGCCCGCTCCTTGATTCCTTGCAGGCGCGCTTCGCGGCGCCGTCTTTCATCATCATCAATCATGGTGCTTCCTCGATAGATGAGAGGGCGCGGGCAACAGACCGTTGGGTCTGCCGCCGCGCGCACACGTGGTGGTTGTGATTCAGCCGCAGCTGCCCAGGTAGTTGCAGTTCGCGCAACGCATGCAGCCGTCGACCTTGTGCAGCGCTCGCGCGCCGCATTCGGGGCATTGCTTGCCCGACATGTGGAACATGCCTAGTGACACGTCGGGCCTGGGCTCTTCGCCTTCATGTCCCGACCCCTCTTCTTGACACTTCGTCGCTTGCGCCAGGAGCGTGTCCATCGGCGCAAGCCGCCCGGTCTCGTCCAAAAAGCCCTGGCGAGCCAGGATCTCCTGCAGAGCGAACCCGATCGCTGCGACCTCAGAGTCGTGCATGCGTGGCGCCTTCGAGCCGTCCGCTTTGGTCACCAGACCACAACGAACCGGTCCGTTGTCCCACACGACCTCCCGCATGTTCTCCAGCACCTTGGGCACCGAAATCCCGCAGCGTGCTGCCAGGGACAGCGTTCTCATCGTCGCGGAGATCCATTGCTGGCCCGCATCGCGCTGACCTGCCGGCACGAAGAACTCCACCGGCCGCATGACGGAAACTGCCTTCCCGCCGAGTCGCCCGTGGACTCTCGCGAAGCTCACGACGAGGAAGACTGTCTTGCGACCCTCGACGGACCAGTACTCCACCTTCGACGACACGGCGGAGAGATCCCCGTCGGGTCGGCTTGGTAGCTGCTTGGTCAGAGGATCTTCGTCCGGCAACTCCGACGCGCTCTCGGCCGCTGGCGTCACCGACAGCACCGAACCCGTGACCGCATTCGGACGGTAGGTCGCCAGTCCCTTCAGACCTGCCTTCCACGCCTTGACGTACAGGTTCTTGAAGTCGTCGAACGGGTAGTCCGCCGGCACGTTGACCGTCTTCGAGATCGACGAGTCGATGAACGGCTGCACGCTTTGCAGCATCTGCATGTGCTCGTCGGCAGTCATCTCAAGTGCCGAAACGAATTCCGGTGGCAAGGCAGCGACGTCACCGCCCATTTCGCGGAACACACGGAAGGCGTGATCCTCGACCTGGTACTCCTGGATCGAACCATCGGCCATGCGCTTCTTGCGGCTGTAGGTCCACGAAAATGCCGGTTCGACGCCATTCGAGGCGTTGTCCGCGAAGGCCAACGAGATCGTGCCGGTGGGCGCGATCGACAGCAGGTGACTGTTGCGGGTGCCTACTGCGGCGATCCGATCGCGGACTCCTTGTGGGAGCCGCTGCACGAACCGACTTTTGAGGTACTGCTCGGCGTCAAACAGCGGGAACGCGCCCTTCTCGGCAGCCAGGTCTATCGAGGCAACGTAGGCGGTGTCGCGCAGGGTTTCTGCGACACGGGCTCCGAACTCGTAGCCCTCCTTGTCGTTGTACCGAATCCCCAGCATCACCAGCGCGCTACCCAGGCCGAGAAAGCCCAGTCCGATCCGACGCTTGGCCATCGCTTCCGCGCGCTGTTCACGCAGTGGCCAGACCGTGACGTCCAAGACGTTGTCCAGCATCCGCACTGCGGTTCGCACGACATCCCTGAATGCTCCCCAGGCGAAGCGCGCATCCGGTGTGAATGCGCGCTCCACGAAGCGGGTCAGATCGATCGACCCGAGGCAGCAGCAACCGTAGGCCGGCAGACTTTGCTCGGCACACGGGTTCGTCGCCTCGAGCACCTCCACGTAGTGCAGGTTGTTCTCAGCATTCATCCGGTCGAGGAAGACCACGCCCGGGTCGGCATGGTCGTACGTCGCCCGAACGATCTCGTCCATCAGATCCCGCGCATGCACCGTCTGGTAGACCCACATGCCGTCTGAACGCTGATGGGCGCCTGACTCTTGCGCAGCCTTCGCCGGCGCCGCGGTGTGAACCAAGTCAAAGTCGCCGCCCGCTTCGACAGCCAGCATGAACGCGTCCGTCAGGCCCACCGAGATGTTGAAGTTGCGCAGGCCGTTTCCGTCCTTTGAGTGCACGAACTCCAGCACGTCTGGATGGTCGCAGCGAAGGATGCCCATCTGGGCTCCGCGACGCGCGCCTGCCGATTCCACGGTCTCGCAGGACCGATCGAACACATGCATGTAGCTCACCGGCCCGCTGGCCATGGAGTGAGTTCCCTTCACGAACGCACCCTTTGGGCGAATCCGCGAAAAGTCGTAGCCCACGCCGCCGCCGCGTCTCATGGTTTCCGCGGCCTGGCTGAGGGCCTTGTAGATCCCGGGCAGGCCGTCAACGTCGTCCGAGACCGAGTCGGCCACAGGCTGGACGAAGCAGTTGATCAACGTGGCTCGGATTTCAGTACCGGCGGCTGACGCGATGCGGCCAGCCGGCACGAATCCTGACTCCAACGCAACGAAGAACTCGGTGGTCCAACGGTCGCGGTCCTCTGACTTCTCTGCTTGGGCCAGCGCCCTGGCGACACGGTGTTGAACCTCCTGGACAGAAGACTCGTCACCCTTCGCATACTTCTCCAGCAAGACGTCGACGGAAATGGCCTGGGGAGCCATGTTCGCGACGGCAACGGGCAAATCATTCAGCTTCATGTGAACTCTCCGAAAGTGAAGTGAACCCACGAAGCGCGGCCCACCCAACACGGACGCACAAGGCGACTTCGTGTGGGGGGCTCATCGGCTCGCGTGGGCGGGAAGGCGGGGTCACTCGCGCGGCCGTGAGGCGCGCACGTCCACCGCCCAGCGGCAGGGATCGTCCGAGAGGCAACAGTGGCATCTCGGATCAGGACCAGCACGATTGCTACTGGTCGCTTGCTAGGGCTGGCTTGCTGCGCCAATGGCGCAAAGGTCTGTCAGCTACCTGGGGGAACAACTTCTTGGCGCAACCTGCTGCTGTCGTGCAGTTGCAAGCTCTGCGAAGAGGCCGTTTTGGGCAGGCCCGGGCGGGTGGGCCCGGGGGTTCTGCTCTAGGCGGGTTGTCGTCCTGGACACCCGAAGTTCGTGAGGGTTTGGCTAGACAGTGGCCGCCTGCTCCTCACAGTGATATTCGCGCGCCAAGGATCTGGCGGCAGTGATCGCCTCGGCCAACGACGGTGCGGTTTCACCGGTTCGCATCTGCTGCTCACCGCCACCTTGACTCATCTCCAGCGTGGGCATGAAACCCCGCTCGGGTTCGAAGCCTCTCGTCACACTGCAACGAGTTTCGAAGGCGCCGGTGTCGTCCGCGTGCCATTCACTCAGCCAGACCTTGTCCGGCGTGCTTCGCAACCCTTCTGCGTGCTCGAGGCCACGCAGGAAGCCCGTCTCCAACCAACCGCAGTTGCGGAAGAACTCGGACATCGGGGCTGCGTATGCAGCCGAGCAATTCCCGAGGTTGAAAGCCATGTCGAATGCGCGTTCTGCTAGCGCCTCGCTGAGCTCGGCGTTCAACGGTTCCAACACGCGCGACAGTGCAAGGGCAACCCTTGCGTTCAGCGGTGTCGAGTCTGCTTGCAAGCAAGCTTGCACAAAGTTCATTTGTCACCCTTCATGTAGTGGAAAGGGAGGACCGGGCTGGATGCGTGCCCCGAGTCGGGAGCAGGCATCCAGCCGGTCAATTCAGTGGATCTGGGCCGTGAACAACAGGCCCACGGCGATCGCTTCACCCAGGGTCTCCTGGGCCAAGTCCGGCGCTTTGGTGTGCCAGGCGTGGGTTTCGTCGGTGCTGTCGATGCGGTTGATGCAGTAGCCGCCCCAGTCCTTGCGGACATGGAAGGCAGGCCGATCGGCACCGAGCACCACGAAGTCGCGCCCGGGTGCACCGGTCACGATCTCGCTCTCCTTGATCAACCAGTCGAGGTCGCTCAAGGAATGCACGCGCTGCAGCTGCGTGACAGCGGCGGCACGGATGGAAGCGGATTGCTGGTTCATGGATGTCTCCCTAGAGGTTGATGACCGAGCACTGCAAGACTCGTTCGGTGGACGCCATGTCGGGCGACTTGGCCTCCGGTACTGCGGTGGTTGCAGGGCGCAAGTCCGCAGTCCGCAGGCTAATCAAGCCTAGTGCCGCGGATGGCGGGTGGTGGCCATGAGCGTCCGGGCGGGATGCCTGCGATCCCTGGACGACCTGACAGCGCAGAAGCACTGACGGCTCGTCGTTGGGAAAGAACTGCGCTGAGATCTCTTGCGCGTTCTCAGACACCGGATCCGCATACAGCGGCACGTCGTTGCGCTCGATGCCACCGGCGATCCCGATCAAAATGAGGATCAGCGCTATGGCATAGCCCGGCGAAATGGAGGACCGATGCTTCATGGTCCTGCTCCATCAGGCTGCGAGCAGCAGTGCCGGTTGGGAAAACAGCGTGAGCTGTTCGCTGGCGGCGTGCTTCTTGACCTGCTCGTTGAGCCACTGCGGGTTCTTGTCGAGCTCGTTGGCGACGTGGTCAGGCTGTTGGCGAATGAGCTCCTGAACCCACAGCGGGTAGCGCTCGAGGCTCTCGGCGATCCAGCGGCGTGCGTTGTGGCGCAGCCATTGGCGAACTTCCTCGACCTGTATCCGACCGCAATAGGGCGTGGGCGACAGAGGGCTATTGGCCATGACCTTCAGGCAGTTGGCGAACGAAAACGGACGGTCGTCCAGTTCGGGTTCGGTCAGTGCCCAGGCCAGGGTGTCGAGCTTTTCCTCCAACGGCGTTTCCGGGCAGGGCAGGCGCCTCAGCTCGCGAAGCAGACCCCAGTGGAGCAGGACGATGTCCTCCTCCGACCAGTCGGTCTCGCCGGCGGGCTCGGTTGTGGTGACCGTTCCCTCGACGAACTGGCGAACTGCCTGTTGGGTTTGGATGGGAAGATCGGCGAGGTGCACCGTGCGGTGAGCTTGCTCGATCCGTTCGAAGTCGGCTGCGAAGAAGGCCTTCGACAGCGGGTCCGGCAACGGCCGGGAAACATCATAGTTGATCCTGGGCATTGCAGCTCCTTCGGAAAGGCGCGGGCAATGCAAGCCCCTGCGGGTGCATATGCCCGCGCAGGGTTTCGGTGGTGTCGGGTGGGCCCGACGTCTTGGGCTGGTTTTGGAAACGGTCGGGAGACCGCTTAGGGACTGGAGTACCAGCTGCCAGTCAGAAAGCCTTTCGGCGCGCGCCAATAGGGAGCGCCTCGAAAGGCCGATCGCAAAAGTGAGATGGGATTCGCCCGTCGGGCGTTGGCGCTAGAGCGCTCGATCCGTGTGCTTGCCAAGAGTTTTGGTTGCAGGGCCAGCTACTGCACGTGTGGCAAAGGTAGCGCGAGCCAGCTGCGGTGTCAACGGGGGCGACAAGTGGCTGTACCCCCCGTTGAAGGCGGCATTTCCGTTGGATTGGGCGAACCAGCCCAGTGAGCATGCCCAAGACGGCAAGCAACCAACTGGAGAACCGCATGACCGCGAATTCCCTCGCGTTGATGGACAAAGGGGATGCCAATCGGCGCATCCTGTCGAAGGACCAATACCGCGCGGACTTCCGACGAGTCGAGGCGGCATCGCTCAAGCGCAAGACCAACCTCAAGAGTGCCGAGGGCAAGCGGATTCTCTTGCGGTGCTTCTACTCTTTCCAGGCAAGCGTGTACTTCATCTCCACACTGGGGCGCACGAAGCTGCCGCACGAAAGCGTGGAACTTGTCGAGAAATCGTTGCGCGAACGACTGGAGGCGGCAACCAAAGAGATGAACCAGTCGATCGACGGCGCCGAGTTGCTCATCAAGCAGCAAGAGATCGAGACCATCGCGACGTACGACACGGTGCCCCTCGAAACCGAGATCGGGATCACCTCCGCTCTTGGTCGCCGGTACTTCGAGCTGATTCACAAACTTGATC
>Ga0307515_10004978_pt1 | contig 27098 bp, 34 predicted proteins | sample 17_EM_MG_FD_194513 | JGI IMG/M metagenome (GOLD analysis project Ga0307515, IMG submission 194513) | Populus trichocarpa ectomycorrhiza microbial communities from riparian zone in the Pacific Northwest, United States - 17_EM | ecosystem: Host-associated > Plants > Roots > Unclassified | place... | reverse complement strand
CAATGACCTTGATCTATTGGAACCATTTTGGAGCCTTCTGAAAGGTGTCTTTAGGGTCATTATCCTGTTGAAAGGTGAGCCAAGGCTGGTCCAGCCCATAAAACTCCACAGTAGCCAGGAATTCAACTTGAAGAATGCTGGTGTGCAGCTCAGCATACATTCTCCTATCTATTATGCATATATGGTCCACTCCTTGGGCAGGTGTGCAGCCCCAAACCATCAAGAATCTGCCCCCAAACTTGACAATCCACTGGTGTGATTGTGCTTCAGGCCAGACTCAGGTTTTGTCCATACCTAGGCCCTCCCATTTGACCCCATCCTATTAATATTAGTCTCATGTGACCAATTCACCCAGCCCCAGCCCTCTGGAGTCCAGTGGTGGTGCTCCAAAGCTCCTCTGCCAATGAGCCCTTGAAAGAAATAGCCTTTCCTGCTCTATGACAGTCTTGAGACCTGCCTTTCTTGGGTATTCATAACTGTATGGAGAGTGATATTGAGGTCTGAAAGTCTCTTGAGTTGTGAAGCAGTATCAGCTGCTCCAGAGGTGACTTTCTGGCAAGGGGGTGCTGATCATTGGCTATGAGCTGCCTTGGATGCCCACCAGGGTGCTTGGGCAGGCTGTCTTTGACAGAGGAGTAAAGCCTTTGAACTGTAGAGTAGCTGACATGCATCTGGGCAGCCACCTGGTGACAGGATTTGCCATTTTTGAGTAAAGTCCCAATAGTTGCTGGGTGTTGGAGGACATGTCTGCTGGGGGGTAGATGATGCCCAGAGGTGGTATATATACTCTTGAGGGCAGGTTACAAAATATATAGGGTTTAGTCATGTGATATGACATGCCTAGGCCTGATTTCAATGTGAGCAAAAAAACTGATTGGTTGAGTGGGGTGCATTCTAAATCCAATATCAAATCAACAAAGAGGGCCAAATATTTGCTGTTTGGCACAACAAAGGACATGATATTTAGCTTTGCTACCACAAATTCCCACGGGTTCACCTTTGTCTTCTGGGCTACAATTTGACTCACAAGCAAAATTTGCCCTTTTGAAAATCAGTTTTTTTGCTCACTGTAGATTCTAATTGTCAATTCAATTGTTCCATAACAAATATGGGAGTGGTTGGAGGGAGTGGAGAGTGTCAGAGCAAGGGGGAAAAGGGAGAAAAAAAAGGTTATATTATCACAAATATATTTTACATTTATTGGAGCTCCTATGCTTAAGGCTCCACTACACATCATCATGATGGCTCTCCTAGATGCTGACAGACTGTCATGATGGCCTCCTTGAGATGCTGATGGCCCCCCTTAGGTGCTGACAGCCCCCCTAGATGATATAAATTATACAATGGGTTATATATTTATATTCAGATTATCCTAAGTGCATATAAAAAATATTGCAACCCAAGCAGCCCATGCAGAAGGAGCCCATGACTGTGCTGGACAGAGAGATGAGGATGGTGAAATGAGGATGGCTGTCAGCACCTAGATGCTGACTGCTGATGACCCCCTTCAGGGGGTAAATTTACTAGGCTTAGCAGGGCCTGAGGGGCCTAGATTCAAGTGCTCAAGGTCATCATCACAGTAACAGACTGACCCTCCCCAATGTTGGAGGCCCTCTGATTCAGTCCTTTCAGTCCTGATAAGATCATGGGACCCCTCACATATAAATTAGAACTAGTCCTGGCACATTGGAAGGTCAACAGGGTGTTCCACAGAAGCAAATTATTTTCATTCTGTCACACCAAGGGAGATTCAGGGTTGACAGAACAGAGATAATCCAAACAACATGAACCACAAAGAACCAAGTAACAGGAACAACCTCATCAGGTTCTTATTTTGGGGGTGTAATATATATATATGCATATGCATATGCCGGCTTGTGCTATGCATTTCTGTCACTTTAACCATTTGGGACAAACTTTATGATTTCGTTTCCATGTATCTAGATATATATATATGTTATACATGACTAAACGGCGGTCCCCAGGTCCAGGCGCCGAATGGTCAAACAACCATCAACAACTTGGACCTGCGAAGGACGGTGCGACCTCGCGCGACGCTTCCGTTCACCATGGACGTATTCTTTGGGCGACTGGAAAGCGTAATTGGTGCTCCAGTTGACCAGATCAAAGTAAGCATATGCTAGAAAATCCAATGTAACCAAGTGTTGACGGTCCACTGGTCATGTCGTCCAGCTCATAGCTTGCATGCTTATCAGCTATCCTCTTGCAAATCTTTTCACGAAACTACCACGCTCTCAGCCGTGGCTGAGACACCTCTTTAATATAGGCGTCTCGTCATTCTACTTGCTCGGTGTATTCAATTTGTATTGGGGGTGGTTACAACTTATGGTCTCTTCAATTGCGACCTACGTGATTGCAAAGTACTACAATGGCCACCGTATGCCTTGGGTCGTGTTCGTGTACGTTCACTGTCCAACACTGCGCGGTGCCGACGAACGGTAATGTGGACATTCTCTGCAGGTTCGTCATGGGCCATACGTTCATAGTGTATGTATCTTATTCTACTGCTCCAGCGAAAGGGACGTTCACCTAATCTCATTCGCAGGCACATCAAACGCACACTCCAAAATGTCTCCTATGAAACCGTTGAGATTAGCGGTCCACTAATGGTTCTGACACTCAAGCTCAGCTCATTTGCGTGGAACGTATTTGATGGTCGACAGCCGGAATCCGTAGGCCTTACTCACCAATTGCGAAGTCTTCCATTGACTTGGTCTCCTAGCAACTTGACAAGGCACAGCTTTCCTCCCGGATAGTCCAGTACCCTTCCATTTTAGAGTTCCTCGGGCATGCGTGTGTTTATTTCCTCCACGCCCTGTCTGGTGTCTCACCCGGGCCTTAGACTTTACTTCCCAGGCCTCCTGGTGGGCCACTCAAGTGACTTTATGAAATATAAGGCTATGTGCGATGGAACTCTCTACGAAGGTGCAAAAGGCGAAGATGCCACTCGCCACGTCCCTCGAGGACGAAAACGCGTCGCGGCAAGAAAGGCAATCATGGGCTTGGCGTTTCTTGCCACGTATGTTCTGCTTTCCCCAAGGTTTTCATATTCCCAAATCCTAAGGGACGAGTGGTTAGGGAAGGGGCGGCTGGAGAGGTACGTCTCCAAAGGAATAAGAGAAACATGGTTCACAATGTGATGATAGGTTGCTTGAGGTGCAACTCATTGGCATTATGGAGCGTGTCAAGTATTATGCAGTTTGGCGTTTAGCCGAGGCAAGTAACAAATCGCCATTCCGGAGCGAGACTTATATAGAATACTAGGGCTCATGTGTTGTTACTGGCATGGGGTTTAGTGGGTACGATACGATGGGTCGAAGCATGTGGGATGGCGTATCGAATATCAACATAATGGGGATCGAAATGGCTCCTAATCTCAAGGTCCATCCTTCCTGGATTCCCTGGATCTCTTACTAACCTACCATCGTTAATAGGTCATCTTCGACTCGTGGAACATCCGTACCAATATTTGGCTGCGGGAAGCAGTATATAAGCGTGTAACACCCAAAGACAAGAAGCCTGGTTTCAGGTCAACCATAAAAACCTTCACAACCAGTGCAATATGGCATGGCACCTACCCTGGGTACTACGCGACATTCATCTTCGCCGGGTTTAGCGTGTCCCTCGGGCGACTGGCACGTCAGAACCTGCGGCCGCTGGTCCTTCATCCGCTGGAAATAGTACCTCCAGGTATCTCATCTAAACCGGATAAGTGGGTGAAACTACGGCAAGTCGTGAGGGACACCCCACCTCGACCGTCAAGCCTGCCAAAAAAGGTGTACGACATTGTAGGGACGATCACCACGCTGCTCTTGTTCAACTTTATGGCCGCGCCGTTTATGGTCTGTTACTGGAGGGACACGATAGAGGTGTGGTCGCGCATGGGTTGGTACGGCTTTTGGATTGTCGGTCTTGGGTATGCGTTTTTCTCCAGCGGGGGTACGAAGCTATGCAAGAATCTCAAGGAAGAGAGGTTGCGGAAGGCGGAGAAGGATCTCATTGGTATTGAGGAATACGTCCACCCCATGCTGCGTACAAAGGGCGTGGAGGATATCCAGATGAACTCTATCCCACCTGTGGACGGGGTGATGGTGGAGAAAGTCATCAAGAAGCACAGGAGGGAGCTAAGGAAGAAGCAATAGACACGAAACGGTATTTTTGAGACGGAGTAGGGCCTCGCCGGGAGTTCTCGGGCCCGGTAGGGGAGGGCCCACCGCCGCCAAATTACCCGTGGAAAGGTAGAAAGGTTTATCCAACCAAGAGGGTTTCTCATTAGTTGTGTACAAGCCCGTTCCAATTCTCGCGAACATAGAGTTTTGTGCGAGCGGCTGAGTTTGGCAAGCCGACTTCAGATGGGGTTTGACTGAGATAACATTTGCGAAACGAGTACGAAAGTGCCAACGATCGTTGGGCGTACGTACATGTATCACGACGCTTGCCGGCCGTTGACCTTTTCTAATAAGGTTTCTGGTGCTTTCCTCACCATTTATCATACCAGGTTCGCTTTAATGCCCATACCCTTTGCATTTATCGTCAGGGGCAGGCTGTGCATGGCAATCAAGCTGACGCGTCTTGATCCTTGTTTGGAGAGCAGACCAAATTACACAAGTAACAAATATTACCTTGCTATGGATATCCGGTTTTTTGCCTTTAATCTACTTCTCCGGCTCTCTTGGCGTCCACATTTTTAGCTTCTTCCATGAGCAAAAGAATAACCCGCCATTGCTAAGAGCAGTCAGTCCAGTAAACCACCGAAACCGCGATACATACTTCTGAGACCACACCCTTATCATCCAGCCAGTCAACAATTGCATCGGGCTCGTCTATCGACTTGGGTTGCCTCCTCTCGCTCGAATCGATCCATTCACGCCCATTTCTCAAACGTGCGGGATTCTTGATCTTGTTCTCAATGATGTCCTCAATCACGCGGAAAAGCGACCATTCCCAGTGTGAATATCGGTGAAACAGTTCGACTCGTCTCGCGCAGTGTTGTCCGAGATTTAAAACGATGTGTGCTTCGTTACGCCATTCAGAATCTGAGCTGGAATCCTCTTCAAGAGGCTAACCCAAAGGAAAGGCCATTAAGCCAAGGGATCTTGCGAGTTCCATTCCACGTACCTCGTAGCCTTCGTCATAACGGTTTCCCAAGAGGCGCATTTGCCGGGTGGAGACAGCAGCACCTCTCCTACAAGCGTCGCAATAGTTTTCTGGCCCGATTGTGACAACCTCGCACTCGGGAAAGATCTCCAATTGTCTTCTGAACTCCTGGCTCCATAGTGAAGACGCAAATGAATCTCGGGTGGATGTCAGTTTGCGACGTAGCTGATGGAGTCCGTTTTGGAAGTATTCGGAGTGTTCCGTATTCCCTACAGATCCCTTTATCACATTTCTCTCACTGAAACTGTCGGACTGGACCAACCAACGAGTCTCTTCATGCCCTCCTCACGCAAATGGGGTTCCAAGCAGCTGACATGGACGAAGAGTTGAAATATGACCTTGAATGAGCTGGCTAGGGGTTGGACGCTTGCGGAAGAGAAGTTGGTGGGGAGATCGATTTGTTGGGGTCCATCTTCGTCATCAACGATAAAGTCATCCGTGTCGCCCTCGTCATCACTTGGAGTATTCGTAGTACCGTCTTGCGCTGGTTGTGCATCTGGTATGATATTCAAATAATTTCGTTGAGCTTCCCGGTCCTCTTCATTTTCTTCATCAAAACCTTGGCGTTGCCCTAGCAAACATCGTAAGATCAGTATATAATTATGAACTCTTACGCGTACTTCTTCGCTTTTCGAGCTTTCTCGAAAATGCGGTTTTTCTGGATCTAGCCCGCAGACGACCCTCAATAATCACTGCACCAACGTTCTATCATTCAAACATCTTTAAACCAGTCGAGTGGCCTCCTTACATGCGGGGTCTGGCTTGTCATCCTCATCGTCCTTATCTGGTCTGAGTCCACGCTGAAGCAGTCGTCTACGCTTGTGAGGTAGTTCGTCTTCCGAGTCAGATTCCGTTATGACCCTGTTTAATTTCCTCCTTCGCTTCCATTTGACAGGATCCAGGTTGTCCCCGTCAGAGCTCAAGTTCACAGTGAGGTTACATCCCATCGGCGCAGGTCTTGCTGGATGTGTCCTACTGGAAGGAGGAGATGAGGCTGCAGCAAAGCTACTAGCGCGGTTCTGCGTGAGGTGGGTGACAGGCACGTCTGAGTCTGTCTCATCCACCACATTTGGCGAGGAGTCAAAATCAAGCGCCGATTTTGTCTGCTTCTTTGATCGTAAAACCGATGGGCGCGAAGGATTTGTTAGGAATTTAGTCAGCGTTTGTTGTCTGGCCATAGTTGAGTTCGGGTTCAAGGCTCAGAATGCATGGCTTCATACCCCATCCCTATCTAGAAATACAAGATAAATCCAGAGCTACAGTGTACGATCCCTGGGTGTTCGTCCACTCAGAACTTCCTAGTTGCCTTCACTGGACTCAAGCCTCCGCCGTTTCCGTTCTCTGTACCGATCAAGTGCATCTTGAACAGCATGGTCGTCGTTTCTACGTTTCACTTGTCGTTCACGGGCCTCTGCCTCTGCTTTCTGGCCTGCTTTCACCTGCCTCTCCTCCTCTGCTACCTGTGTCTCCAGTTCACGTCGCCGCCTCTGTTCTACCTCCCTGCGGCTAGCAGCGGCTCCTACTGCTGTATGTATGACCGCGGGTTGGCCATTGGTAGCAGGAGTACGAAATTTTCGTAGGGAGGCTAGATCACGAGTATTTTTACCAGAAAGATTGAGCCCTGCTGACAGCAGCTCTCTCTTATCTATTATCTGGTTGTCGTCATTGAGTTGGACATGCTTCCCTTGTGCTTGCGCCGTTCGGGCGCGTTCTAGGTCGGAGGTTTCCTCTACTGCCGATGCGGCCAAGGCGTCAGGCTTGCGGATAGCGAAGTTAGGATTGCTTAGTGGTTCCAGGGGCTTGGAGACGGCGGCCACGGTCGCGGCGTGCTTCTCGTTAGACTGTTGCAGCAATGTTTGGTAGAAGTGCACCATCCCTGTGGTCATCGAGACCGGCTTTTTGTCCAGCTCTGAAAGGTTTGAGTCAGTGAGAGAAACGGGAATACACCATGGCACCTACCTGCTTTCTCATCCTCCTCAGCCTGCCGGATGGCAGCGAGTTGTTCCTTGTACGCTTCGGTCACGAACTTCTCTTTGTCCGCAAATTCATCACCTTCCTGTGCTCTCTCCCTCTGGATCATTTTCTCTTCTGCACGTAAGTGATCAAGCTTTCGCACATCGGCAGCCTGCAAGAGGTTTTTTATGTACTTGGGCTGCGTGGAAGTAAGCATAGTGTCGATTGCACAAGAGCTGCACGACCTTACTTTTCTGATCTTGGCTTCCTCCTCCCTTGCGAACTGGGCTTGACGTTCTGCGTCCTTCATTTGGTCCCAAACCTCGTCGTATTCGAAGGCACGAGGATCGATCTTCTTCTGTTCCTCGAGTTGTTTTCGCAAGGATTTACTCATTGACGCCTCTGTTGCCACCAACGGCCCTGGTGCTGTCCGACTTGCTTTCGCTGGTTCATCGTCGTCGAGGGAAAGGAAGGAGCTGGCCGCTCGTCGCTGTGGTGCAGTGGTATTTGTCTTTGATTTCTGCTTGAGCGAGAAGCCGAGCTTGACTGGGGCGGCTGGTGGTAAGTCCATGAGGTTGACCAGGTTTGGCAGGCAACCTGCTCCCCGCCACCACTCGCCACGCCAACTCGACTCGATGGATCCTGCCGCCCAAGTCTACGACACTCCCTCAGACGAGTCAGACTCGCCCATCGAGGTCGACAAGCCTTATACAGACGTCCAGAGGCAGGGCGCCCATCCCCCTGCTATCGGCGGCAGCAAGCGCCGCCTAGCCAATCCAAGCAGCAATAGAGAGCATAAAGCCCGTCGCAAAGATGACTTTCCTCCAGGGTCCACTACACACCCTTCCAGCAAAGCGCCCGCCGCTTACTCCAATGCAGCAGGTGACGACCCCTGGCGCTCCAGAAGAGAGGAACTAGTGGACCAAAAGACAATGGAGGAGCTGAAAAAAGGTCAGTGGTTGTTCCGGTTCCATCGCGGCTACAGGCTGATCGCGGGCGCCCGGTAGAATTTGGCGATCCATTTCTGTCTTGACCGATGGTGCCCTTTCCTGTAACCGTGTAACCGTTTTCGATCAGAACTGGCCAAGAAATATCTCGACTTGATTACACAAATAACATGATGAGGTGACAATCAAATATGAAAACACATCTCTAACCACCTGCAGTGAGGCACACCGCCCTCACTACGCTGAGGGAGGCTTCTGTAGAGTCGAATGGCAAATCGACCGTAAAGAGAACGTCGCTTCTGTCGTTGTTAAGGTAGACAGGAAGCGTTACGAGCTCTTGCGATTCTCCAAGCTTCGGACAGTCACTTGCTTGTACCCAGCGTATTTGTGAACTCCCAAGTCGCATCGCATCTCCATTGTTGATCGCTAGATGGTCCTCAACCCACACTGCACCCTCTAGAATCAAGCCTTATAGATCGCCTTCCTGTGAGTGTTCTGTAGGTCGAATACATGATAAAAGTGGACGCACCTCCCACACCGAAAGCTGCTGGGTCGCTCGGTTGTTCTAAGTCAATTCGTAGTGCCAATGTCTCCAACGACCACGACATCCGATGCGCGACGGCTTGCCGGGTCGCTGTGATGTATGCTTCAGGGTAAAATAGTCCCCCCAGCCGGACACTGAGCCCAGAGAAGGATGCGAGTTGTGAAACACGTTCGAGTTGAGCCAAGCGTGAACTAAAATCGGGAATCCAGCTGGCGACTGCTAACGATTTGGGAACCTTGAACTGTCGCCAATGTGCTGGAATTGTACCTAGTCCGTTGAGGTCGGTGCTTATCAAGGTGATCGGGATGGACTCACCTTTGGTAAGGTCGCTCATCAATTGGCGTAGGTGATTGGTTTGCTTCAGCGCCCCTTGGCACGCCAAACCGACATCCTCTAGATCCTTCCGAACCTGTCGCAACAACTTACGTCCGACAGCGATCTCCCGAATGAAGAAGCGATAGAGGGGATCGTGCCCATCTTGCGATTGCTTAGGTAGGCTGGTCAAGTTCTTTGGCTACATCAGTCAGGTGTTCGCAAAGCTAGTGCGTCGACTCACCTGTGGAAGCAATGAAAGCCATTCTTTACAGCTTCCGATGAGCGTTCGCATCCAGGCAGGTTGTTGGGAGGGTGTCGATGTTGTTCTGCCTGTCGTCCCGTCGTCACCTTCGTCATCCTGAAGAGTCCGCATTTTACGCATTTTACTGAGTAGTTCGAGTCCTTGAAGCAAACATTAGTGGGACGCATCGACCATAAAAAAAACATGCCTTGGGAAATTGCAATGACCCTTTCTGCAGTGGGAGGAAGACTCAACCAGGACGGTGGCTCCCTCTCCGGCAACAAGGAGACCCAGCCAAGGAAATGCTCAATCTTAGTCCCCTCCGGTGCGGTGACAGTGGTTCCAGTAGACGAATGACTTGGAACCAATTCAAAACCCAGATCATAGGCTTTTGGAGTGAAAAGTGTGTCCACAAAAGCATCGAGAACGCGCTGGTCAAAGTCGCTGTCTATCCTTCCACCATAAACCGATTGCTTTACAAGTGTCTTGACTGCATCCCATGGAATTAAGGCCGGATCAATATTTGCCCTTCCTTTGGCAACTGACTGCAGCCACTGATCAATCGTTTTGAATGCAGAATCCATGTCCGAGTCATTGAAGTCATAGACTTTGCTCCACCCCAACGGGGCATAGCGCAAACGCTCCTGAATCACGGCATGGAACCAGGCGAGGAGGAAGTAGAGACGGACTTTTTCTGTGGGTCCCTGCGCAAGTCGAGTATGGGGAATATTCTTCAAAGAATCAAAGAGATTGGCGCGAATTCCCGGAGGAGGTTCATTCATGATGATGCGGGATTGGCGGAGGATGTTCACTGGGACAACAGGGTTTGCTTCCATCGTCAAGAACAGACGGAAGGCTTTGCTGGGATTGGCATTTTGAACCCGTTTCTCAAGCTGTCCTAGCCAGGATGGTGCCAAATGGACATTCTTGAGGAGCACCCATGTTCCCTGCCTTGCAGCCATGGCGATAGCTTGTTCAGCTAAGGCAAATCCTTCTTGAGATCCCATGGCAACTGAATGGCATTTTATTCCGCGAGTCTGAATGAGATTTTCCACCTTAAAGCTTGCATCGAACCCGGTAACTGAAACCATCGCCACGGGAGTTGTTGGGAGGACTTCATCGTGAACGACTGTGCCAAGATCCACAATGGACTCTGCATTCAAGTCTTTTCCGAAACTCGAAGTTGCAAAGATAGCTGTTGCTTGCAGCAAGCGATCCGGTCGAAAGCACTTAATCAACAGCAGCGCACGCATCGTCAAAACAGGGCCTGTAACTCGAGTGAGGCCAGGTATCATTACTAAGGAAATAGCTAACCAAGTTCGTTTGGCCATACCGTTGGTGTTTCCGTTTCTGGAGTCGAGCTGTGAAGGAAAGCACGCCAAAGTTCCTCGTGATTTGCCACATGATCTTTAACAGAGGCGAAAATATGATGGCGTGAGTAGTAGCTAAGGCGTTGAACTTGATCGGGCGTGAGTAGCCCGGCGTTTGCATCCGCATCGGAGGTCAAGGGTCCACTTTCACTCTCCAACAATATCTCTATCTCCTCGGAGACATCCACGGTGCCTCTGAGCTTGATCTGAGCTAGAAGGACTGCTAGGACAACGCGATCTTTGTGAAGCAGAGCATGGGCTGTTCGCCGGTACACGGTAAGGAATAGGTCATTCCACAGAATTTCCCGGCGCATGGCGTAGTCAGTGATGGACTTGAGATTTGGGTTGTGATGGAGGACGAAATTGAAGATCTCAAGGAAGAAGTTCAGCGAGAACTGGTAGAAATGATTGATGGTGCTGATTTGTTCCAGAACGAAGAAGGTGGCACTGCAGGCTTGGGCGAGTGGTAGATACTCAGCGGTGACCTCCTCCACTTCCTTCATAACGACGTCTGTTTCTTCAACCTTGCGTGTAATCTCTGCTGCCTCCCGTTTCAACGTCTCCAAAGTCGCTATGACTTTATCATCATCCAAAATGTTTCCAGTTGAATCATTCAGCGCTTGTAACAGGAGCTTCTCAAGAGTACGCAATCTGAGTCGAAACTCTCCCTGCACCTTCATTAGATCGGTACGCTTCTTGTCCGTATCGGGGCGTTCAACCTTCAGAGCTTGATCCAGCGACTGACTCTGCAAGCTACTCCGCGTCATTGTGAAGTTAACGAAGGTCACACGAGAGCAGATATCGGGGGAGAATTCAACTGATGGATCCCGAGTGGATAGGAAGAGTGTGAACGAAGGGGAGAAGTCGATATCCTGACTACCGAGACGGATGAGCACACGACCACCGGTCCGGCGGATCTCTTTATTGAGGACGGCATTCAGCACTGGATCAAGGTGCTCGACATCTTGAATGAGCAAAGGGTTGCCGAAGCGGAGGGCACTCTCCAAATTCTTGAGAAATGCCTCGTCTAGGAAGCTTGTTATAGTGATTTTGCGTTCTCGATACTCGTTGAGGAGGAAAGCGGTGGCCTGCCCAGTTGGATCGATGATGAGGGGATAGCGATTGAAGCGATTGAGCATGATGGCATTCTCTGTGCAGAGGGTATCCGTTGGAAGGGCTTTAGATTGCCAGTTGAGTCGATCGTCCGCAGTCGAGAGGTAATCGGGGAATGAGAGTTCGGGTTTGAACTTGATGCCAGCTTCGGTTAAATGGCTGCTCCATTCTGACCACATAACCTCTCGATAATGTTGGTCAAAGAAACCAGCGTATGCAAGGAAAGCTGATGACAGCAGACAGTCGCCGACGATGGTACTCATCTCTGCGTTGAAGGTACGACTGCCCATCTCCCATCTAGTCCTCTCAGAGGACAAGCTATCTAAGAGAGTCATACTCCGGTTGACCTTGCTCTCTACGCGTTCCATCTCTGCTTTGATCGCCTGCGTTTCGCTAATGAGCAACGCGTACTCTTGTTTGTAACGCTCGATGCTAGACTCAAGTCCTTTAATCATATCTATGATCGTGACCGCCTGCTGCTTCGTGCTTTCCGCCTGCTCCTCGAGGGACTGCACTTCATTGCGCAAGGGTTCGATTCTGTCAAGGATCTCGGAAAAGCGCACTTGTGCGATGACCCATTCGACAAGGGGACCGCATGCCCTACTAGCGCGATTGACCGTATCGTAGTTATACGAGCCACGGCTGAGGAATTCTTTCTGCATGTGATCGCGAAGGGCTGGGGTCATCGACTTATTCGTATCGAAATGGACAATGCGAGGTATGAAGTTGTCACCACGGAGAATGCCTTGAACGGTCTTCCAGGAATCGATCTTGTGGCCAAGTAGGGTACAGACTGATTCCATCGCCAGCTTGACTGCTTCAGGGGGGTTCGCCATGGTTCTAACTTCAACAAGATGTTGCCTTTTAATGCCGCTAACCGCTTGTTGGGCCTTGATAACGGCTGGTTCTGCCTCGGCAAGGTCGTTCATCACTATGGCGCGACGCTGTTCGATGTTCTTCTCCTGTTCCACTAGAGCTGCCTGGATTTTGATAGAAGCTGCCTTCTTCTGCTCCGCTTCTTGTTGATCGGCCACCATCTGTCGCAGTTTGGCATTCGCCTCCGCATCTTTAGCCTCCAGTTGGGTCCGTTTGGCTGCCAAGCTGTTTCGTAACTCTTCGACTTGCGTTACTGTGTCCCTGAGCTTGTCAAGGCCAACATGTAGATGGCGTTGCTGTTCTTCAAGTTCGCCCCGCTTTTCACCGTAAAGCCGCACATAATGTGAGATGCTATCTATCAATGAGCACCGGCCCATACCCATAGTTGATGATTCAAAACTACTTACAAGTCAAGGTAATGACGAGGTGTGACGTAGTTATAGCGGCCCTGTCGGCGACTGATCCGAGCGTTCACTTGGTAAAGAGTCTGATGGACGTAAACAAGGGCGTTGATCACGGCGGTCCTGTGCACGGGTGGAAGCTGAAGGTGACGATACGCGATAGGGAAAGCAGCAGGTGGGGAGAACGCTGGCAGGTCCAAATCGAGGGTGTGAGTGAGTTCCATACCAACTTGATAGAATGCCTGGTCGGGCCAGTCACCGAACCAATCCAAGACACATCGGTTGAAAAGCGCTGGAGAGGTTGCCGCTCGTGAGGCAAGGCCGTTCTCTGGTGGGTTCATGGTAAAGACAACGTGGAGGTTCTTCGCGACTTGCTGGGTAAACCAGCGGTATAGTTCTTCATGAGAATCGAGCATTACTCCGTCCCTTTGGGATCCTTCCTTGCAAGCCGTCATGAGTGCAGAGTGCTCATCGCCTTCGAACAAGCCTGGGACTTCCGCATTGGCGAGGAGGGTGTTCATCCGTTCCAGGAAACCGGAGTCCAAGACGTTCGACTCATCCATTATGAAACAAATCTTCTCTCCCTTGCATCCAGCTCGACGAAGAACTGTGCGAAGGTCTTCGTCAAAATCTTCACCAGTATACTTGTTCGACACTTTGATCTGGAAGATGCTGAGCCCATTCATCCACGCCACAAATCTTGAAAGTGTAGTCTGTAATGCTTCAGTCAGCAGGGGGGAGGTTCACACAGAAAATCGGGTCACCTTGCCACTTCCACTAACACCAATGAGGAGGAGATGCCCTTGGACTTGTCGGAAAACACGATCGATGCGCAAAACGTGGTCCAGAACGTCGTTGAACAGAACCAATTGTACATCCAACTCTTCTTCGTGAAAAACCTTCAATCGTGCCTTGACATACTCCCGGAGCAATTCTCTGTCAACTGGGACATAGTTCTTTGACGTCCAATTCGAGAACAGAATGGGGCGGCTTAATGACTCTTCACGATTGATGCCCGGGAAATGTTGCAATGCGATCGAGTCGATGTGCTCATCCGTCCATAGTCTCTCTTCCTCCGTCACCAGCCTATCTTGGAAAAGCCTCAGCGCTTCATGGGCCCAGACGCGCACCAAGCCCTCGACAGCCAGCACCTCGAGCGGCTTGATCGCTTCATAGATACCTCGGACCCAGCGCGTGAGCTCTCTGGGACTGTAAACATAGTGAGCTTGGGCATCTGTGGTGAATCGCCGCTGAGAGGCGAGATAGAACGAGACCATAGCGTCCGTCAAGGCCTCCCCATAAGGACGTAAATTGGGTACAACCTTCAGGAGAGCACGGGAATATGTGCCATAGATCTGCTTCAAGGACACCTCTCCAGGATAATCAACCATAATGAGCGGCGCGTGCCGAAGGAAGCGATGGCTAAGCGGGACTCGTCCAGGATCCGTCGGGGGATTGCAAGCACCCACAAACTGGATCCTCTCTAGCTTCACCCAGGACATGTCTGTAGTCCGATAAAATCCTCCAGATTCCACAAGCTGGCGAATAAATGAGATGACGCGCTGAGTCCCATATTTGTCAGCAGCAGGGAGATTGATCTCATCACAGAACAGGACAAGCCACCGTCCCAGTTGGACCGGGGATAGGATGACACCGTTTGGTGTTTTCTTGTATTCACAGTATTGCTCGAATGTCTTGAGAATGAGCTCTGGAGTCGTTGCACTTGAGAAATTGAGGCCAACGACCTCCATGTCCGGGAGCTTGCGGAGGGCGCTGAAGAGGGTCATCGTCTTCCCTGACCCAGGGGGGCCGCAAAGCATGAGGGGCTTATGTTCCGAAAGCCACGAATAGAGGACTTCCTCATGGCGGACGGTATCCATAGTAGGGACCACAACATCCGAGGCTGTGACAGCGTGTGGCTCGATATCGATGGTGGGCACGCGCGCCTGCCAGGAAAACCACTCTCCCGATGAAACATGCACATCAAAGTCGAGTAACGAGGATCCGGAGGACAAGTTGGGCAGATCAACAGCGGTCTTCCCTCTCAAAAATTCGCCCATCTGCGCTCGTATATCCAGCTTTGCATCCCCGCAGAATGCCCATATTGTGGCAATCAGTAGACGTTTGGTGACATACTCCTCAACCTTCTCGGGGGAAAGTGGGAAGTCTGGGTGCTGGATATTATACTCCACCACGTTGCGACTCGTTTTATTGAGAAGAGAAAAGAGCGTGTTGAGGGCGCGAATGGATGTAAACTCCATGATATGATCAACAGAGGTGGAAAAGTCAAGAGCCTCTTCAATGACTCCTCCGGCTTGGAAGAAGGGTTCGAGGACCCTGGCGATGCGGCGTTGCGTATCGAGATGGGGAGTAGCATTCTCCAGGGTCCCGTCGCCCCGTCGCACTGGCGACTCGTCGTCTTCTGCATCCAATGCGATAGAGGATAGTGTGTCTAAATAGTTGCGACACATCATTGGCACCTCCAGGACATCCTCGCTGAACCATATCATTCCGCATCGGCTGACGGTCGCGGGAGTGGCGTATTTCAGGTGTTCGACCTCAAACATGATTCGGACATTTGGCGGCAGGTTCAGGCGCTCTCCATTGGGAAGAGTGAGCAGCTTGTTGTCATCCAGAACACTATGATAGGTCAGAATATGGTAACCACGACCCGAGTGCTACAGTACCTATTTAGATTCTCCACCCATTCAGGATCTACGTCCCCATCGAATATGATCCAGTGTCGCTTCCCACTCTCGCCGCGAACATCGTCCACGATTTTGCGCAGAATATGAGTGAATAAACCATCGTTCCACTCTCTGGTGGTGGGATCCAATGTACCATATAAAGCATCCTTGTGGATGGCCTTAGGGTCTATGACGTACGCGATGCCTTCAATACCATCCAGGCGCTCCAATGCCGCCAAGAGAACCTGCCATGCGTTCGATTTCCCACTGCCAGAGGGGCCCACCATCATAAGACCATGCTGAATCTTTTGTATCTGGTAGAGTTGCATGATCTTAGCCACCCATTTTTCACCAGTGACCAATCGTCGTTCTGCACAGACCCTGTCTATCTGCTCGCGGAGGGCGTCGAGGTTGACGGGTTCATATAGAGTTCCTGGGAACACATCAGCCAAGAGACTAGAGAGGTCGATATCAGCATAGCTCTAGGTTGGTGCAAAGCCTATACCAACTTTGTGAGTAGAGGCACATCATCTGCGACGAGCTTCGGTACGATAGTTTCTGTAACACTCTGAATTAGAATAACTTGTTCGGCTAGAGTATCTGAAACGGTGACATCGTCTCGCTGAGCATTTCCTTTGAGATCAGCGAGACGCTCGCGCTTGAGGATACCCGCGCTGGCGAGGACAGCCTTGAGGGCACGAAGACCAAAATCGTAGTGCGGTTGTGGAGACAATTGTTCGGCACAGAGGTTGAAGAAGGGTACGATCTTCGATGCAAGTGTTTCAGCAGTCCTGAAGCCTTGGGAGAATAACATGACCTGAGCTATGAGTTCCCGGTCAGGACGCGTCATAGCCATGCTTGGGAACAAGTCAGTGAAGGTTTCTCTACTGGCGCGTTAGACATACGGGCGGAAGAGCTTAGTCAGGTTGGGAGGGAGTGTGGATCTTCCAGCATAGGTTGGATTGGTTGTAATAAAAATCCCTGATTATAAGTGAATTCAATCCTTGCGGCTGATTCTGGAATACACCCACCAATATTCTTGTTGATGCGTAATTGCTTGCCTACTAGCTCGATCTCCGTATTGGGATTGTGCACAAGGGCAGCCAGACCCTGTTGAATGCTCTGCACTTGCTGCGATACGGCACTGAGGATTCGCTCTTCCAGTCGGTTGAATTCGTCGAAACACCCCCAGGCGCCGACCTGACAGAGACCAACGAAGATACGCCCCATCGCTTGAAAGTCAAACGTCTCGTCGCAGCAGAAAACCAAAACAAAACGGCCGAGCTGTACACCTAATGCCTTGACAGATTCGGTTTTACCTTTCTATAATTTAGAGAATGTCGCGACTCTCGAGCCTCAGAGTGCTTACCGGTACCAGCAGGTCCAAAGGGCGAGCCCCCCAGTTGTGAATCGAGTGCTTGTGTGAGGGTCAGATAGCAGCGGTCAGTGAGTGGCGTTTGCACCAGACGATCAGGAACCCCAAGGTATTCCCATCCATATGGAAAATGTGCGTCGGCGATTCGAATGGATAATCTATCCAGAGGATTGGTTGTGGATGTATCCAAGTAAAAGCGCATCTGATACAACCAGTCAAAGTCAGTTGCACTGTGAACACCTTTCGAGACAATTGTGCGAGTGACATCGCGCTGATGCACGAGCTCGGTGATGAGATGCTCGCATTTTCTCCTCGTAATGGGTGCCAGCTCCGTCAACACAATATCGGCGAGTAAGTCAAGACTGCGAAGTACTGTATCTAGTGGGACTCGAGGTATCTGGGCTTGCTGGAGGGCGTCTTCTATGCCCATGGTCCAAGCAACTTGAATCGCGAGCGTGACGAGTTGAGCGGGATAGTGATTGATCCAGCTGATAAATGGGCCAGGATCAGACAAGCCCGATGGGGAATAGAACTGGCGTAGTTCTGCTACACTGTCGCAGAGCAGTTGTGCCAGAGAGATACGCATTTCTGACTCCAACTTGGCTAGCCAATCGTTGATTTTTGGGAAGTCCTTGAGGAATATAGGCTCTCGGAACAGCACAGCTTCGCCCTCTCGAGAGGCCAGACCTTGGATTTGTGTTATGTCGTCATCTAGTTGAAGGGTAGCGATACCGGCAAACATCTTCTTGAGATGCTTCATAATGCGTAGAATATCCTTGCTGTTGCCGATAATCTCCAGGAGGTCTTCATCTCCAACAAAATAGAAGCGAGGAAAAGACGAACGCTCGCGCTCTAGGTATTCCCCCAGGGCTTTCTGGATCTTGTGAAGCATCTCGGCCAAGCGTTCTAGATTCTTTTGAATACCTTGAATCCCCAATACGTCGACAACGAAAGGGGACTTGTAGACTTTCTTCATAACAGACAAGAACTCGGTATTGATGCTTTGGAAGCGCTGTGTTTCGACTGGAAGAAGGTGTTTGATATCTGCACTACCAGAGAAAATGCCCTCGAGGTAAACCCATTGGCGTTGCACGTCAATCCAAACGTCGAAGAGTACGTGTATCCGATTCAGTCTCTCCTCCCAGATTGCAGCGTCTTCTTCGAAAACTGGGTAAATGTTGAATCAGCCAAGTTACATCGAGCCTATGTCGCGTGTTTTCACCTTTGTAATAAGGGGAGAGCTTCATGGCAACGAGAGAATTGAGATTTTCCGCGCATTTGGTGAAAAGATCATCCCAACCCCTGTCCTCCAGTCTCAGGTAATCGAAGAGGCCCAAAGTTTAGCGACTTACCGAATCAACCTGCACTTATTTTGGTAGTTGACCAGATCGAGAGTGTAATTCGTCCACGTTTCTTTCACCTGTTTGATGTACTCCTCCAAAGCCATCTCACCCTGAGCTTGTACGATCACTTCGCGAATGGGAGCTTCGTTCTTCTTGAGATTGAGGTCGTACACGTTTCCAAGCGTGAGGTAGGTCAAGTTGATTTGCGAGGGAACGCGCAAAACCTTGAAGAGTTGCTTCCAGTGCCGTTCCTTAAGAGCTTCCGACTTGAGTTCAGAGAGAAGAGCATTCGCTTTGAGCAAACCGCGCAGTGTCTCTTGCACATATTCGAAGGCGGCGTACTGACGCATCCGGTTCGGCATGTCCTTCGTTGAACCTAGAAAACCATCTATGCTTTGGCGAATCTTTCTGGGTTGGACAGAGGACCAGAGAGTCTCTCGGAGTTCGGCTATTTGGCTCCATATCCCGGACAAGGCGGTCCATACGGCTTTGAGATCGCGGAGTTCGTCAAAGACGGGATCGAGGCGAGTATGTCGGACAAGTTCGAGGTCGAGTGCCTCTTTGGCACGGCAAACAAGGTCGTACTCCTCCTGAACTCGCATCAACTTGCCCTCAAAGACATTGATGGTGTTCATAGCCGTGTCGGCACGAAGGTTACCCTGCACGGGCCGCGTCTGCTCCCACTCTTGAAGAATATCATGTATCTTGTTCTCCACTATCTTGTCTTCGGCAACTATCTTGAGTTGCAGACCAGCTAAGAACACGGTAATGAGGCCCCTGGTCGTGGCAAGCAACTGAAACAACAATACCTAGCTGCTCCTGGATGGAATCGCTTTTCCTCTTGAGTATCTCGTTGTAAGCACTCCATTCACCACGAAGTTGATCGCCGTAGAGCCAATCGTCGGGGAATTGGTATCGAAATCGTTCTAGCGTCTTTTCTCCGCTGGCGCATAGTTCTATCATGGGAGCCCATGCCTTCGACTTGCGCTTGAGGTCCTGTACGAATGTAATGAAGGAGACGGCTGCCGCAGTCCCAGATTGGGGTGAGAGCAACGCCTGTGACAAGACAGATACGATCAGCAACGGGACAGACCAAAAGACGTGCGTTAGAATCCTGCTGGAAAGTACCCAGGACGAGGGCCACGCGTACCTCCATCTGGCTGTTTTGGTTCAAAGAGTTGTCGTCTTTGTTTCCATTTTGACCTAGCCCACTATGTCCGGCCGTCAGCAGAGAGTGATGGTCCAACCCATCGTCAGTATGAGTTATTAATACTAACCGTGCTTGTCTCACCGCTGTGTTCATAGAATGTCATCTTCAAAAACCTCCAACAGGTAAGCATATCCACCTTCAAATTAAACACCCATCGTGACCTAAACACATTCTAGAAATCAAAGGTATCAATATGGCTCTATGATAACGTTGAAATGCGTTTGGAAGGCCGGATTATTGTTGGTCCCTCCGTTCTGGTCCCCGTCATCCCCTCCCTAACGCTTGTCAGGGCTTTGATGAGTACATGAATGTCGTAATGGACGACACATTTGAAGTCTATGTGAAAGGTGACCAACCTTCGCTGCCACTGGGTTTGTCCTGTCCACATGCCTGCCCTTTCTTTCCTCATAACGCTCCCATGCAGGGAGAGTCCTTCTCAAGGGAGACAATATCACGCTCATTCAACCCCTCTGATTTGGCTGTTTGTTTTTGGTCGGAAGATGACAGCGACGAAAGTGGCAATCTAGCTGCATAGAACTGAGTGTACATGTCATTCCCATAGACCGCATGGAGTTGTGCCGAAATCCTGTGTATTCGCGATGACCTTTAATGTATCGGTGTGACTAAAGGAACGTGACAGGTTGGGTTTCCACAGAAGTAACCAGATACTGTACTCCTATTGACGCAAACGCCTTGTCATCAACAGGAGAAGGTGGAATAACGTCACATATCCACCGTGAATCCTTCACTACAGTAGTGAAAGTTGAATACAGAGCCACATGTTCGCGACGTGCAAGCTGACCTGAAGAAATTATGCACGGATACTTCTCTTTCATTTCAGTATTAGATTTACTGGGTGAGAGTGAGCGTGGCACCCCTTGATGAAAGTGGGACAGTGCTCACTTCAAAACGAAATCTTCAAGGAGGTTTCCAATCATAATGTAATTCGTCAAATGGCAGGGCTCCCAGTTAGATTTTAGGACTTCCTCATGGAGGTCGATGTAGCAGAAGGGCATGAAGACAAGTGTGGGTTCCTTGAGTATATGATCGCACTGCCAAGTCAAATGGGTGTGAGCAAAATCGCCGTCAGTGAAGATATACACCTATACTTGGTGGTTGCTGAGCACATGGACGCCGAGTTTCTTCAGCTCGAGGCGGTCGTCCTCCGAAAACACTGGATCCGAGAATGTGAGGTTATTCCTTGGCTGGATATCATGAGTATATGCCACGTGCGTGGCTTTTGTTCTCGTACAACGTTCAAACGATGTGTTATCTCCAGAATGAAGGCGAACTGCAGCCTTGCGTTTCGCGATACAGCAGGCGACCCGAGCCCTAGGCACAAGATCTGAGGTTGCTTTGCACCCTTGGAAGATAGCGCCCGTGATACATTCCCTATGCTTTCTTGATTCAAGCCGATGGTTCAGAGAATTAAATATCTGACTGACGCATGCATTCTTCAATCCAGGCGTCATTGGCAACCAATTCACGACTATCTCGTTCCATTTTGTCGACCCATGATTGCGGGAGTATGTCATGCCGATTAGCACGTCTTTTTTTCCTTTTGACGGGAGTGAAAAGTCCAGACATTGAGGACAACAATCTGCAATAACGATATGTACGATACTACCAAACCACAAATCTCTGTAGAAGCAAAATGTATACCATAGTTCCCAAACAAAGCTCAGCCTTGATCTTCATCACGCTTTCGCTTCATTTCCTTGGAAACCTTCTGCTGAGCAGCTTCATGTCTGGCGAGCTCTGGTGGTACTTTGCTGATTGGGCTTTTACCAATTTCTGCAAATGACCTGAGTATAACTTTGTGGACGAGAGAGTAGGGCGAACCTTGTTTAAGATCGTACATCACTTCATCATCATCGTTAGTAAGGAAGGTAATTGCAACGCCCTGCTTGCCAGCTCGACCCGTACGACCTGTGTAGAGAATCAGGAACCAGCACTCCTTTCACAGATAGGCTACACACCGATGCGATGGACATAACCTTCAATTGTATTCGCCATCTGGAAGTTGATGACCAAGGAAACATCGGGTACATCGATACCTCGACCGGCTAGATCGGTTGCGACGAGAACATGAGCTTCGCCGTTGCGGAGTTGGGCGAGCGCAGCTTCTCTCAGCTCTTGAGTCTTCCCTGAGTGCAGAGTAGACGTAGTCCACTATGCGAAATTCGGGTTAGTGATATGAGGAGTCTGGAAATGCGGAGAACATTTGGCGCACCCCAGCACGTTGTAAGTCTTTTGCGACCATATCGGCGGTCTTCTTTTGATTGACGAAGACGATGATAGGAGAAGCGAAGCCCCCGTTGTTGAGTATATCCAGGAGTCGAGCCCTTGGCAAGTGTCAGCAACTGCAGCCCAATGACGTTGCAGTCTGGACTCACTTCTTTTTTTCGTCTCCGTTGACAAACTCTACCCGTTGCTCTACAGTGTCGACAGCACGACCGGCTTCACCGATTGTGATCGTTGCGGGTTTCTTCAGATATTTCCGTGCAATCCTTTCAACCGCAGGTGGCATAGTAGCGGAAAAGAGTGCTGTGACGCGAGTCCTACCCTTCTTGACGTCTACGCCGTCGATGTCCATTGTATCGGTCGATTCGCCTTTGAGCACATCGGATGGCAAGGCATCCAAGATAAAGTTCAAGTCGGCCTCAAACCCGAGGTGAACCATCCTATCAGCCTCATCCATCACAACGTATGTGCATTGTGATAAAACGAGCACATGTCGATCAATGACGTCTTTCAATCGTCCAGGAGTTGCGATTATGATTTCTGCACCCTCCCGAAGGTTGAACTGCTGTTCCTCCACCGCGCGCTATGGACTAACATCAGCGTGTGCGTGGAGAACGAGAGGCTAAATGTTTGTACATACGCCACCAACAATAGAAACACATCGGTACCCCAGTGGTGCTGCAAACCTTCGCGCTTCGGTTTCAATCTGCTGGGCCAGTTCGCGGGTCGGGGCCATTATCAACGCATACGGTCCGAGGTGGCGAGTGGCATCCGTGAGGAGCGGTAGGCCCAAAATATAGACCAGCATCGGGATGACGAAAGCCGCGGTTTTACCAGAGCCTGCGTGACAGATCAGGGGTAGACAAAATAGAAAATAACACCAGTGCGCACCTGTTTCTGCAATCCCGATGAGGTCGCGATTCTGAAGGCCAATAGGAATCGCTTGGCGTTGGATAGGAGAAGGGTCTTTATACCCAATACTCGCAATCACATCGAGTAAAGGAGCTGGTATCGATGACTCCTCCCAAGATCGGAGAGGCAACGGAATTTGGCCACCTTGAGAAAATTTATTCAGTTCAGGAATCGCCAGAGGAAAATAAGGTACCTCGAGCTGATATGCTGAAATCTTCGCGGAAGATTCGCCAGTCTCTCTCCTTCATCTCGGAGAGAGGCTTTTCCGACCAATGACGCTCGTCAACGACTCCTTTCTTCCTATCTCCACTGCCAAGTCGACCTCCAGAAGCCACAGCTGCATGTGCTGCATCCAAATCCATGCCGGCAAGGTGGCCTCTGCCGAACATGACGGCAGCTCCCTGTCGAGCGCCACCTACCGCGGAGGGTGAGTCTGAGCTGAACGTGTCATCCTGTTCCGACCAGTCGAAGACAAACTTGCGGTCGCTCATCTTTCGTATTTGGCGTTTCTTCTTGTCGACCCCCAGATACCGCGAGCGAATCGCTGACAGCTCCGCACTTGACATGCTCGAGTCGGTACTGGTTTGTTCGGTCGTATGTGCTTGCTTTGGAGCAGGTTCCTGTTGCGCAGTTGCAGTTGAAGCTGGAGCCGGAGGTGGAGCCATGCCTGAGCGGTGAGAAGTGGCGGGCTTGTCGCGGTCAGCTCGAGGACCAGTTGGGATACCATTCTGGTACCCTGGACGGGGATTGCGATCGCGACTATCAAACCCGCGCGGGTCACGACGACGGTCATCGTCTAAGACGAAGGTCAGGGCCAATAGTGAACCAAAGGCAACAAGACGACTTACACCTTGATTGTCGTCCGTCCTGTTCACGGGTGTCTCGTTCTTTTGCCCTCGACTGGGAGCGAAACACCTCCACCTCTTTGGCCATTGCCTCACGGTGAGCGCGAGCACGATCCTCTCTTTCACGATCTTCCTTGATCTCCTGCTTCCGCTTCTCAATCGCAAGTTTAGCCCGTTCCTCCTTAGTAAGAAACTTGGGCTAGACGACATAGACAAAAAGATGTGAGAGTCAGCTGGTATTCCATTTGGGATATTCGGAGGAGAACACTACTTTTGCAGCAGCCTCTCGCTGCTCTTTCTGCTTCTGGAGCAATGTTTCAATTGATAGAGGTTCTTTGCTCATTCTTCTACGGAACTCTCCAAAGCGCCAGATCCAGAGTGTTTGAAACAAAGGACCAAAGTCGACAGCAAAAAGCTGTTTGGATTACAACACATTGGATTAACATGCGGATTAACATGCTCTAGTACAGCGGATAATAACAGACATGACAACAGTGGCAGTATAGAGATCCACATTAAGGGGTCAAGCACGTAAGTAGCTACCGTTTGTGATGGGCGTGGGGAGGACTAGCAACAGTAGGAGCGGAATTAACGGAGTGAGGAAGATTGGCCCCGAAATTAAGTACGAGAGCATCCCTACGATCCATTGGAGGCTTATCCGACCGATGGCGAGCAGATCGATTCTTCTTGCCTGGCTTATAATAGCGACGGCAGAAGGATTTGACAAGACAGTCACCGGGGCGGGTAGTGGTGAGGGCTCGTCTGTTGTTGTGACAGTGAGTGCTGGGCTGGGAGCGCGTTCTTGCAGGGCGTCTTCATATCGGAATACGAATGGTGAAACGACCCCTTCTTCTGGTGGTTTGATTTCGACTTGCAGAGTTCGACGGATTTCCCGGGCTTGGGGACCGAGATAGCGCTGCGATTCGATATGCCAGATGACATTGCCTCTGCGTGCTGTTAGAAACGGAACAAGACGACAATGACAAATGATTGCTTACACTGTGTAGATCTCAACTCCACGCAAGTACTGGCTTACAACGGGGTCAAACTTTTCTCCAAAAGATGGGACCTCCTTTCTCTCCCGCCAGAAGCGTGCGATAGCCTCGAGGATCATAGAGTACGCAAAGTCGATGGCCGCCTGTACTGATAAGTTCTTCTGGATGGCTGCGATAGCTACTAAGTTATGGCAGTCCTGGGATGTGTGTGAATGGTCAAGTGGAGCAAAGAGGAGAGCTTCTAGACTTACACCACGAGCTTGTTCATTGTTAAACGAATAAATGTCCTAGATGGCTCGTCAATTGACAAGCATAGTAAGGTGGGCAAAGCCAACAAACATTTGCCCAGGAGATGATATCATTTCCTGCTTCTGAGGCCGCAATGACGGCTGGGTGGGAATATGCAGCTTCAGGAACGTCTATGTCGTAAACGTATTCAATAAGGGTCAAAAGATTCTAAGAGATTCAGTTCAAGGTTAGCTGATGTTTCATATAAGGTGGACCACCCACCCAAATGGCCGAGGTGTGACGCCGCAGTTCGACGTAGCTTTCGATGCTCGGGCATGTCTGATCGACGCGGTTTACCACTTGCTCCTGTGTTGCACGGACGTAAGCTTGACATGTATCGATGAAGCGTCGCTGTTGGTTAGGTGTCGCGTCGCGAGAAAATCGGATCCAAATGCTACACAGACGGTCAGCGGGAGTGGAGAGGGATTTGACGGCTTACTCGTGAAAGGCCGTGAGTACAGGAAGGGTATCGACTGGCTTGAATTCTTCGGGCTTTTTGAAAATCTGCATGAGCATTTGATTGGCCTTTTGGACGCCACGGGCGGAATGCATGTATTTCGTCTCTTCATCATCGCCAGGGACATCCATGAGATCGTCGTAGGAGAATAAGGCTAAAGTATAATCCATGCAAACTCTATTTCATGGGGACGTGAGTCAATGAAAGCGTTTGTGACTGGAATACGTACCGTAGCTTGTCATCGGGTGCATCTGGGTAAGCCATTGCAGCCAAGAGGGCGAATTCGTTGGTCGCCCATTTCTCGTATTGGTGAGGGGGAAGCAATTCATAGCTAAGGAGGTATAAAGGTGAGAGCAGAGTGTTGGTACTCGGGTAGGATCCTACCTAGCAAACCATTCGTTTGACATCCTGGTCATTTCGCGTTCATTAGGGTGGACACGGAGTTCCCAATCGAACACTGCGGCCGGAATATCTGAAAGAGCATTTGGGCAATCAACGGGAGGCGATAAGCTTATCACACAGGGACCATAGCGTACCGGGTAGTCGGAGGATGGGCATGAGGACGATCAGGAAAGCGCGAGAAGGGGGTGAGAAAGACCGAAGGCAGGAGGAAATCGAGCTGAGTGAAAGCAAGGGAGCCGAGATCTCACATATATACCCGAAGAATGATCTCAAAATATATACCCGGGGAATGATCTCTGATCCATGCAGTCACCGACTGTCTGGCATCGAGCGGGCAGTTCAGTTGAACGGAGAACCTGACCAAGGCACCCGAATTCGGCACGTGCAATCTAGCAACCGACCTTGGTTTAAACGAGCCAGTGCGAAGTGAGAAGAGAGTGCTTGCCGCATCAGGCCTAGTGGGATGTGCCTCGAGGCTCTCTAGAGGAGGGTCGATGGTGGGCAACAGCAAACCCACCTCCGCGGTTAAAGGAAGAGTCCGACGCGATAAAGGACGGTTTTGAATGAGATTCGTCCACTTGGAACGGAGACTCAGGACTCGGCACAATGAATCAGAATGAACGTAAGTTGCGAGAAAGATCACACTCCAATCAACGACCCTGTGACCACAGATCCTGGGGTTCATTCAGGTGCGAACGATAGCGATAGCAACCCGCGGACGGCGAAAGACAAAACCCGCGGACGATCGGACACATATGGCTGGTTGTTGGGTTCATCCACGAGCGGGCAGCCCACGCCGAACTACGCGCGACGTGGGCCGACGTGCAGGAGGGTGGGTAAAGGGGGCAAACGTGGCCGGGTGGTGTGTTGGGAATTCCTTATCCTTCGGCGGCGCACCGGAGCGTACGACAGCGTAGCGTAGCGTAGCGCAGTAGACAACGTACGACAGGAATAAAAATTTGCCATTAGACCATCAGGCCACGTGGTGATGCATATGTATTGAGTTGGGCAACACGATGCATGATGCACGATGCACGGAACACGAAGCCCGATGTGGTGGCGAGGTTTGAGGTGTTTCGCTGTGGCTGGCTGCTGGCTGAATGTTGGCTGGCCTCCTACCAGGAAAGGCTCGATGGACGATATGATCCCTTGTATTTCTGCGACTTCTGCGACTTCTGCGACTTCTCTTCCCTTTGGAGCTGGGTTCCATCCTCCGGTCTGTCTGTCCATCTGTCGTCTGTCCATCCATCCATCCATCCATCCGTTCCGTCCGTCCGGCTCTCTCTTCTCTTCTCCGTCTTTCCTCGATACTGGTCTGCGCCGCATGAGAGAGCAGGTTAGCTTACTCAGCGCATCAGACGCGCCGCACTCACCCCCGAAAATTAATATCAGAGCGTGAGAT
>Ga0307515_10004977_pt1 | contig 27105 bp, 27 predicted proteins | sample 17_EM_MG_FD_194513 | JGI IMG/M metagenome (GOLD analysis project Ga0307515, IMG submission 194513) | Populus trichocarpa ectomycorrhiza microbial communities from riparian zone in the Pacific Northwest, United States - 17_EM | ecosystem: Host-associated > Plants > Roots > Unclassified | place... | reverse complement strand
AAGACGTCCAGCTATATGCGGGAGGAAGTCGATCGATGGGCGACGGTGATCAAGTCGGCCAATATCGAACTGCAGTAAGAGATCACCGGCGGATGTCGGTGGCGCGGTGGATCGCGAAGCAATAATGGAAGAGGATCGCGTTCGGCATCGACGAATTGTAATATTTGCGCGAAAAGGCAATCAAGCAATTGCGATTGCCCGAGTCTGTCCCGGACTGCCGATTCCATGTTACGTCTTGGGCAGATAGAGTGATCCGATGACATCCCGCCTGATTCTGATTCCCCTTCTGATATCGATGGGCCTCGCCAATGCCGCCGCGGCATGGGCGCAGGACAAAGGCACCGTCGATCCCAAGCCGCTGCCGCCGCTGGCCAACCCGGACGATCCCAAGATCGCCGCCAAGGAATTGTTCGGCCGCAAAGTATTGCCGGCGGCCATGCCGACGAGGGTGCTCGGCTTCTATGCCCATGGCTGCATCGCGGGCGCCGAGGGATTGCCGATCAACGGCGACACCTGGCAGGTGATGCGGCTGTCGCGCAATCGCTACTGGGCCCATCCCGACATGGTCGCGCTGGTGAAGCGGCTGGCGAACAAGGCGCACAAGGATGCCGGCTGGCCCGGCATTTTGGTCGGCGACATGTCGCAGCCGCGCGGCGGCCCGATGTTCACGGGCCACGCCAGCCATCAGGTGGGGCTGGACGCCGACATCTGGCTGACGCCGATGCCGAACCGCAAATTGTCGCGCAACGAGCGCGAGGAAACCTCGGCGGTGATGATGGTGCGCGGCGACCGGCTCGACATCGATCCCAAGGTGTTCACGCCAGGCCATCTGGTGGTGATCCGCGCCGCGGCGCAGGAGCCGACGGTGCAGCGCATCTTCGTCAATGCCGCGATCAAGAAAGCGCTGTGCCGCGAGGCCAAGGGCGACCGCAGCTGGCTTCACAAGGTGCGGCCGATGTACGGCCACGACTATCACTTCCATATCCGCATCAAATGCCCGCCCGGGATGAGCGAATGCGACAGCCAACCGGATCCGACGGAAGGCGAAGGCTGCAGCGTGGGCGACCTCGCTTACTGGTTCAAGGATTCGACCCTCCATCCGAAGCCGCCGGCCGTGCCACCGAAACCAAAGCCGCCGATGACGATGGCGTCATTGCCGCCGGCCTGCAAAGCCGTGCTGGCCGCGCCCGACGCGAAGCCATAGACGGCGGCGCGGAGCCTTTGCGCCGCCCCAACAATGCTGTAAGCTTGCCCACGCGATATTCCTGATCGACCGTAAGTCACAGGAAATGACCGGAACGGCGCTTCCGATTGTCGCATCCCTGACCCAACCAACGCCTGATTGCGGCGCACGGACTGTGCGCCTGTAAGCACGCCCGGAGCGCCACTATGCATCGTCTCGCCGGAATTTTTGCCGCCTTCGTCCTCCTGCTTGGCGTGGCCCATTCGCCCGCCGCCGCACAGGACAAAACCATCACGGTATTCGCGGCTGCCTCGATGAAGAACGCGCTCGACGACATCGACGCCGCCTATACCGCCAAGACCGGCGTCAAGATCACCGTGAGCTATGCCGCAAGCTCGGCTTTGGCCAAACAGATCGAACAGGGCGCGCCGGCCGACGTGTTCATCTCCGCCGACACCGACTGGATGGATTACGCGATCGGCAAAAAAAACATCAACGAGCCGACCCGGGTCAATTTGCTCGGCAATTCCATTGTGCTGATCGCGCCGAAGGATTCGGGGATCGACAACGTTAGCATCGGCGCGGGCTTCGATCTCGCCAAGCTCGCCGGTGACGGCAAGATCGCGACCGGTGACGTGAAGTCCGTGCCAGTCGGCAAATATGCCAAGGCAGCGCTTGAGAAACTCGGTTCATGGCAGGCGGCCGAGCCGAAATTCGCGATGGCCGACAGCGTGCGCGCGGCGTTGACGCTGGTGGCGCGCGGTGAAGCCGCACTCGGCATCGTCTATTCCACCGACGCCAAGGTCGAACCCGGCGTCAAGGTCGTCGGCACCTTCCCGGCCGATTCCCATCCCGCGATCGTCTATCCCGTCGCGGCGACCACGACCGCGAAGGCGGAAACCACGGACTATCTCGCTTTCCTGCGCTCGACCGCGGCGAAAAACATTCTCGAGAAATATGGCTTCAAATTCCTGGTCAGCCCCTCGACCTGATGTTCGATATCTCGCCGACCGAATGGACGGCGATCCTGCTCAGTCTGCGGGTCGCCGTCATTGCAACGCTGGTGGCGACGCCGTTCGGCATCGCGCTGGCGTGGCTGCTGGCGCGGCACAATTTCTGGGGCAAGTCGATCCTCGACGCCGCGGTCCATCTGCCGCTGGTGCTGCCGCCGGTCGTCACCGGCTATCTGCTGCTGCTCACCTTCGGCAAGCGCGGCATGGTCGGCGCATTTCTGGCCGAACATCTTGGCATCGTGTTCGCCTTCCGCTGGACCGGCGCGGCGCTCGCCTGCGGCGTGATGTCGTTTCCGCTTTTGGTGCGGCCGATACGTTTGTCGATCGAGGCGATCGACCGGCGGCTGGAGCAGGCATCGAGCACGCTCGGCGCCGCACCGTGGCAGGTGTTCGCGACCGTGACACTGCCGCTGGCGCTGCCGGGCATCCTGGCCGGCATGGTGCTGGGCTTTGCCAAGGCGATCGGCGAGTTCGGCGCCACCATTACCTTCGTGTCCAACATTCCCGGCGAGACCCAGACCATTTCCTCGGCGATCTATTCGCTGATCCAGACGCCTGACGGCGACAGTGCCGCGGGTCGGCTGGTGATCGTCTCCGTCGTGATCGCGATGGGCGCCCTTATCACATCCGAATGGTTCGCACGGCGCGCCACGCAACGCCTGCACGGGAACTGACCATGCTGCGCGTCGACGTTACCAAGCAGCTTGGCGAATTCTCGATCGAAGCTTCCTTTACCAGCGAGGGCCGCGTCACCGGCCTGTTCGGCGCGTCCGGCGCCGGCAAAACTTCGCTGATCAACATGATCGCCGGCCTGTTGCGGCCGGATCGCGGCATCATCACCCTTGATGATGAAACGCTCGACGATACTTCGACCGGCGCGCATGTGCCGCCGCACCGCCGCCGCATCGGCTATGTGTTCCAGGATGCGCGGCTGTTTCCGCATCTCAATGTCCGGCAGAATCTCGACTACGGACGGCGCATGAACCGCCTTGCCGACGATCCCGGCCAGCGCAGCCGCGTCACCGACCTGCTCGACATCGGCGGCTTGCTGGATCGCCGGCCCGGCCAACTCTCCGGCGGCGAGCGCCAGCGCGTTGCGCTCGGCCGCGCGCTGTTGTCAAAGCCGCGGTTGCTGCTGATGGACGAACCGCTGGGTTCGCTCGACGAGGGACGCAAGGTCGAGATCCTGCCTTACCTGATGCGGCTGCGCGATGAAGGCATTCCGATGGTCTATGTCAGCCACGATGCCGCGGAGTTGCGCCAGCTCGCGACGCAGATCGTAATGCTGCGCAACGGGCGCGTCACCGCACTCGGTGGAGTGAAGGTACTGACGGCCGCTACGCCCGTCTGATTCCGAGCGTGATCCAGATCACGCCTGAATAATGGGAATTCAAATTATCCTTTGTTTATGGGCACTTCCTGAACAGCTGTTCAGGAAAATGTTTCGAACTGTTTCGTTGCTGAGGACGTCTCACTAACGCATCAGGCAATCACGCCTAGCAAATGGAGAATACAAATATGTTTCGCAAAATCTCTCTCGCTGCCATCGCCGCGCTCGCTCTGACCGCTGCCGCTGTCGCCCCTGCTTCGGCTGGTGGTCACGGTGGCCACGGTGGTGGGCATGGCGGACATGGTGGCGGACACGGCATGCACGGTGGCCACGGTTTTGGCGGCCATTGGGGCCATCATCATCACCGTCATCACCACTTCGGTTCGGGATTCTATGTCGGCGGAAGCTGTTGGAAGACCGTGTTCAGCGAGTTCGGACCGCGCCGCATCTACGTCTGCGATCGGGTGCTCTAAGTTTCCGGCAAGTGCCCGCCAACAGGAGGGCCTCAGCCGACGGCTGGGGCCTTTCGTTTATTTGCCGCCCGCGAAAGCCTTCACGAGACGGTAGAGATACTCGCCACCGTCGAAGAACGATTTGACGAGAATGCGCTCATCGCGGCCATGCACACGCGCTTCGCCAACATCGCTCGCGAGCCCCGAATGCCCGTAGGTGGGGATGCCGGCGTTGCGAAGGTAGCTGCCGTCGGTAGCGCCGGTGCTCATCGTCGGCAACACCACCGCACCGGGCCAGAATTCGGCCGATAGTTTGGTGATCGGTCCGATGATTTCGTCACTCAGGGCGGACGGCGCGCTGAGCACCGGCGAATCCAGCTGCGTCACGACGATCTGATCGTCGGCCAGCACCTTTTCGAGCGCCGCCTTTACCTCCTCGATCGGCTCGCCGGGGAGGAGCCGGCAATTGACCTTGGCGCTTGCCAGTTGCGGCAACGCGTTGATCGCGGCTCCGCCTTCGAGCATCGTCGCGACGCATGTTGTTCGCAATTGCGCGTTGTAGAAGGCACCGCCCGTGAGGCGTACCGCCGATAACGCCGTCGAATCTGATGGTGCCGACAGCACCGCGCGCACATCGTCAGCGAACTGACCGCCTTCCATTTGCGCGGTACGCTCGAAATAGGCGCGGGTTGTTTCGGTCAACTTCATCGGAAAGCTGAAGGCCGACAGGCGGGTCAATCCCGCCGCCAATCGATAGATCGCGTTGTCCCTGACCGGCAAGGAGCTGTGGCCGCCCTTGTTTTTGACTGTCAATGCGTAGCTCACCGAGACCTTCTCACTGGTCTGAACCGTGTTGCGGACCCCCTTGCCGTCCTTCAAGCTTACGCCGCCGCCTTCATTCAACGCGAATTCGGCATCGATCAGATCGCGATGGTTCTTCAGCAGGAATTGAATGCCGAGCCCATCCTTGTCCAGGATCTCCTCGTCAGTCTCCAGCGCTATGATGATATCGCGGTCCGGTTTGTAACCCTCCTCACGGTAACGAATGAGATTGGCGACGAACACGGCTGCCATGTATTTGTCGTCGCCGCTGCCGCGCGCATAAAAATAACCGTCCTGCTCGACCAGCTTGAACGGATCGGTCGACCAGTCCTCGCGAGCGGCCGGGACCACGTCGATATGGGCGAGCAGCAGGATCGGCTTGCGCGCACCGGTTCCGCGCAGCCGCGCCACCAGATTTCCCTTGCGCGGCGCCGGCGACAGCACGCGGACATCGGCTTCAGGAAAGCCGCCGGCGCGCAAGCGGGCCGCCATCGCCTCGGCCGCCTTCAGCGTGTCGCCGGTTGCAGTGACCGTGTTGATCTCGATCAGTTCCTTGTAGATGTCGAAGGCGCGCTGCTGGTTGGGATTGAGGCCCTCGACCGCGACCGCATCTGATACCGCCAGCGACGCCGATATCAGGGCCGCCGCACACACGACGCCCAAGCGATAAGCGAAAGCCGAACCGGAAATCCGAAGCATCTCATCCCCCATCAATTCGATTTGCCGACTTGTCTTGCGCTATCCTTGCGCTATTTCGAATCCTTTGCCGCGACGACTTCGATCTCGACCAGGAATCCAGGATTGGCCAATGCGGCGATGCCGACAACCGAGCGCGCCGGAAGATTTGGCTGCGCGCCGCCGAAGAACTGGGTGTAGCCCTCCATGAACGCCTTGAAATCCATTGGCGCGCGGGCGTCGTGGACCAGAAACACCTGCATCTTGATGACATCGCCCATACCGAGCCCCTGCCCTTCCAGGATCTGCTTGATCCTGTTGAACACACCGACGGTCTGGGTTTTGACATCGCCATAGGCCTGCGGGCTCGACGGATCGGCATCCTTGTTGATCACGGGCGGTACCTGGCCGCTCACATAGGTGACGACGGTATCGCCCGTCACCCGCACCGCCTGGGCGATCGGGAATGTCGAATTGGGGATGGGTAATCGAACAATGTCCGCCAGAGCGGCGCTTGAGCCGAGCAAGAGGGCGGCCAGCGCGAGCATTCCATATTTCATCTTCGTCTCCCCATGATGGCGATTATCTCCTAAGGCCGGACGCGCTTGACGTCGTCGGCCGTAACGGCGTCCTGATACTGATTACCGAAATGGGTCCTGATATAATTGACCACTGCGGCGACCTGGTCATCACTCATCATCGCGCCGACCGGCGGCATCGCGCGCTGCCCCCTGACCACGACGTAAACCGGATAGCCGCCGGCCTCGAGATTACTGTCCTGTACGAGCGACGGATAGGCGCCCGCGCCGACCGCGCCTTTGCCATCAGGCATGTGACAACCCTGACAGGAGCTCGCAAACAGCTCCTCTCCGGTCGTTTCGGTAAACCTGAAGCCGGGGCTCAGCGGAACCTGGGGCCGCGAGCGGGATTCTTCGTCAGCATGGGCTGCGAGCGGCATCGCCAGAGCCAGCAGGAGAGCGAACACAAATCGGCCACTCGTCATCATCGAGGTCGATCTGACTAATTTGGGAGAAACTCCCTCCACACAAACAGTCCGACTCGCGGAGACACCCCCACCCCAGCCCTCCCCCGCAAGCGGGAGAGGGAGCGCAGCTCCATCGTGGACGCAACTCGATCTAGTCTCTTCGTGCTGTGGCTCCATCGCATCACATCCTGACAACACGTTCGTGCAGCCGGGTAATGGCATCGAGCGAAGAAAGGATTGCGCCCTCCTGCCAGGCCGGAATGTAGGAGGCGTGCTCGCCGGCCAGAACGATCCTGCCGTCGATCTGGCAGAGATTGTCGTAATGCTCTTCCCGCATTTTGTCGGTCCAGCTTCCGGCGCAGCCGAGCGTGAAGGGCACCCGGTGCCAGGCTACGGCTACGCCATTCTCGAACTCGGCGCGGTACTGGGGATGAAGGCGGGAGCCGAGTTCGACCGCGCGCGCCACCCGATCCGAAGGCGTCATCGATGTGAATTCGTACGCATTGGCGCCGCCATAGACATAGGCGCCGAGCAGCACGCCGCGGCCGCTTCGATTGAAGCCATTGCTGGGATAGGAAATCTGCCGGATCGGCAAATCGGTATAGCTGATGCCGCCATAGATCGCATCGTCCTCCTCCCAGAACCGGCGCTTGAATTGCAAGCCGACCTTGATGGAGGACGAATAGGGCACCGCGTCGATCGCGGCCTTCATGCGCGGGCCGACGTCGATCTGGATCTGGCTCAGAATGGACAATGGAATTGTGCATATGCACCAATCGGCCTTTGCCAATTGCGGCGCGGCTGGGGCTTTGGAATCCACATAGCTCACCGTGACGCCGGCATCGCTCTGCTGGATCCGGGTGACTTTCGCATCGTAGCGGATGAGATCGCCGACTTCCCGGGCGAACGCCTTGCCGATCATGTCCATGCCGCCGGCGGGTTCGAACATGGTGGTCTGGAATTCATAGAGGGCAAAATTCCGTAGATATCGCCAGAGCTGCGATTGCAGGATATCCGACAGCTTGATCGGATCGCCGGCGACCGGCGCAGCATTGAGCCCGCCGCCGGGATCCCTGGCGTAGCCGCGATAATCCGCGGAAATCAGATTGGCTTTGTAAGCGTAGTTCTTGTCCAGCGCGCCCCACGATTGCAGCGCCTGCAGCAAGATCTCCTTGTCCTGCATCGAGACCGCTTCGTCGAGCTTGCTTTGCTGCGTGACCTTGGCGAGCAGTTCCGAAACATGCCCTTGAAAGTCGGTCTTGATATCGCGGATCCGCTGCGGCTTGCCGCCGAATGCACCGGAGGCGTGCAGCAGCGCGTTGTGATTGAGCTGGATGAAAGGCTCCAGCGTGACGCCGAGCCGCTTGCAATAATCCAGCACGGCGCGGTGATGATAGGGAATCCGCCACGGGCCGGGATTGAGATAGAGGCCTTGCTCGAAGCCGCAGGTCTGGGTCGCGCCGCCGAGCTCGGTAAAACTGTCGCCGCCGCGCAGCGTCCAGTTCCGTCCGCCGGGACGGCTGTTGAATTCCATCACCTGCACCTTGTAGCCGGCCGCGCGCAACTCCAGCGCCGCCGTCATGCCGGCAAGGCCCGCGCCAAGGATCAACACCGAGGCGCCCCGAGCATCGCCCTCCAGTTTGATCGGGCCTTTGTAGATGGACTCCGACGCAAAACCGAGGCTGGTCATGGCGTGATACATCGCGGCACTGCCGGCGACCGAGCCCACCAGCGCCAACAGATCGCGCCGGCTCAGGCCTGTCTCACCCTGGTTCTGCATGCCGGTTCCGCCCCGCCATATCGCCTCGCGATGCGCCCCCAGCACGCCCGCATCGAGAAAACATAGGCGATGGTTTTCGCGCGCGCAAACAATTGAACGCCAATCGTGTTCACGAGTTCGCAACTGGGGCTCGGCCTGACCCGTCATTGCGAGCGAAGCGAAGCAATCCATTCCTCGGCCTGGAGCAGTATGGATTGCTTCGCTTCGCTCGCAATGACGGATGCAGATGAAGCTATCCGTGCCCACCCGCGCGACCGCCCAGCAGATCGCGCAGCGCCTCGATCTTCGGCGAGCCGGCCCCCTTGCGCCAGATCAAATAGGTGTCGGCGCGGTTTTCGCCCGGCGGCAGCCGATGGACACGCAGGCGTTTGCTCTCGGGAAACGTCGTCAGCACACTTCTCGGCAGCAACGCGACGCCCATTCCCGCCGCGACGCAGCCGAGCATCGCGTGATAGGAGCCGAGCTCGATTGTCCGCTCCGGCATCTGGTCGCGAAGCGCGTACCAATCCTCCAGCCGCTTGCGATGCGGACAACCGTGCTCGAAGGCAATGATGGTTCGCGGAAAATACTCTTTCTTGCCTTTACCGATCGCCGGCGTGCCGGCGGCGGAAACGATCACCGGCTCTTCCTCGAACACCGCGACCTTTTCAAACAGCGCATCCGCAATCGGCAACGTCACCAGGGCGGCATCGAGTTCGCCGGCCAGGATCGCCTTTGAAAGCGTCGGCGGATTTCCCGTGCGAAGTTCGAACTCCACCTCCGGATATAAGCGATGATATTCGCTCACCGGCCCCGGCAGGCGGACGGCCGCGGTGCTCTCCATTGCGCCCAGGCGAAACAGTCCGCGCGGCCGCGGATCCTGCACCGCATGGCGCGCTTCGTCGGCCAGCGCGAGCAGCCGGTCCGCATAATCGAGCAGCACCTGTCCGGCCGGCGATAGATGCAGCCGCTTGCCCTCGCGAATGAACAGCGAAACGCCGATGTCGTCCTCGAGCTGACGGATGCGCGTCGTGACGTTGGATTGAACGCGGTGCAAATGCTCCGCGGCCCGCGTCACGCCGCCTTCGCGAACGACCGCAGTGAAAATCTTCAAATCGGATAAATCCATATCATCTCTCCACGAGATCAAAATCATCTTAATTATTCATTTTATGTGATGATCGCGCGATCGTAAAGAGATCCCATCGCAGCGCCCCGGAAATGCCGAGACGCCAATCACGATCGATGGAGGTCACGATGCCGACAGGACATGGAATGCAAGCCGAACGATCCGACATCCGTCGGACCTCGCCGGTCGGGTTTCTCCTGCTGACGGAGCGGATCGTCCGCGAGGCACGTACCGCCCAGGCCGCGGCCATTGGCAACGCTCTCGTTGGGGCATTCGCGACCGCAACGCGCGGCGTGCGCTTGCTCGCGTCGGTCTTCCACGACGCGTTCGCCTTGCGTGAAACCTTGATGCCAGCGTGTCAACGCAGCCGGACGTGCCATCCCAATCACTATCACTGACGACGAAACCGCGCCGCCACCGGCGCAAACTCTGAAAGAGACACGACCATGCTGATCACCATCATGAGACTCGCCGAATTCAACTCCGGCGCCCTTCGCACACTGCAAACCGCCTGCGCGGCACTCTGGCGTTGGCAGCAGCAACGCAAAGCGGCAGCCGACCTTCACGCGCTGAGCGACTACTCGCTGAGGGATATCGGCCTCGCGAGAAGCCATATCGACGAACAGGTGCGCCTTGCCGCGAAGCGCTACGTGCACCCGCACAACTCAACCGGACGGATCTGAATTCCACATCACTGGAGCATTGCAATGTCACCCGAGAACAAGACACTCGTAAAATCTACCTGGGCGATGGTCGTTCCGATCGCCGATGTCGCGGCCACCCTGTTCTATGACCGGCTGTTCACGCTCGACGCCTCGCTACGGCCGCTGTTCGGCAAAACCGACATGGCCGAGCAGCGCCGCAAGCTGATGCAGGCGCTCGCCGCCGTCGTCAACGGCCTCGACAATCTCGAGCCGCTGATCCCGGTGCTGGAAACCCTCGGCAGAAACCATGTTCGATATGGCGTCATCGACCAGCATTACGACACCGTCGGTGCCGCACTGCTGTGGACGCTCGAGCAGGGCCTGAACGATGCATGGACACCGGCGGTCAAGTCCGCCTGGACCAGCGCCTATGGCACGGTCGCGGGCGTGATGCGCACTGCCGCCGCGTCGAACACACCCGCAGCCGCCTAACCCGAACACGGAGAAACATCATGGCCAAAGCATACTGGATCGTGCGCGTCAGCGTGCATCAGCCGGCACAATATCCGGACTATCTCGCCGCCGCGCGCCCGGCGTTCGAAAAATTCGGCGCCAAATTTGTCGCGCGCGGCGGCGCCTTCGAACTGATGGAGGGGCAGGCGCGGGAGCGCAACGTCGTCGTCGAGTTCGCCGATTTCGCCACGGCGACCGCCTGCTATCGCAGCGACGAATATCAGAAAGCAAAGGCCATCCGTCAGGCGAATGCGGATGCCGATTTCATCATCATCGAAGGCGCGTGATCACCACGGCGTCGACACACAGTTATTTGCAGGATATTGAAAATGAAAGCCTGGATATTCATTCTACTAGTGCTGGCGTCAGCCTCAGGCATCGTAAGCGCTCACGTTTCCATACCCGGCGATGCCCGTCACATGGTGACGCACAGCACCGCGACGGACTAGCGTTCCGGCCGCGTGATGCAGCTAAACGATCTCGCGCGAGCGCAGATCCGCGATCGCGTTCGCGTCAAAGCCGAGCGAGGCCAGTACCTCGTCGGTGTGGGCGCCGAGTTCGGGCGCCATGCGATCGAGCTTGCCGCCGCCATGGGCGAGCTGGAAGCCACTGCCGGCAAAGCGCAGCCGGCCATAGGGCGTGTCGATTTCCTGGATGGCGCCGCGCGCGGCGATCTGCGGATGATCGATCACTTCCTCGACCTTCCAGATGCTGGCGCAGGGTGCACCGGCGGCATCGAGGATCGTCTCCCACTCGCGCGGGTCTTTTTTCGACAGCGCGCCCTCGATGATGGCGCGCAGTGCCGGCTCGTTTTCCTGCCGCGCGAACCAGTCGACGAAGCGCGGGTCGTCGAAGACGTCTTCGCGGCCGATCGCCGTCATCAATGCGCGATATTGCTTCTCGTTATTGACGGCAAGCAGCAGATGGCCGTCGCCCGCTCTGAACAGATTGGCGGTCGGCTTGCGGCTCACCGCCTGATTGCCGGACAATTGCTGGCGATGGCCGGCAACGGAATAGTCCGCGATCTGGCCCGACAGGAAGGCCAACGACGCCTCCAGCATCGAGACGTCGATCATCTGCCCCTTGCCGGTGTGGGTACGCTGGAACAGCGCGCTGGAGACGCCGAACGCCGCCGTCGAGCCCGACAGCACGTCGCAGACCGCAAAGCCGGCGCGGGTCGGTCCGGTCTCGGCGTGACCGGTAATGGACATGATGCCTGACAACGCCTGGATCTTGCCGTCATAGCCGGCACCGAGCCGCGCCGGGCCGGTCTGGCCGAAGCCCGAGATCGCGCAATAGATCAGCCGCGGGTTGATCGCCGAGAGCGCCGCATAGCCGATGCCGAGCTTGTCCATCACGCCGGGGCGGAAATTCTCCATCACCACGTCGGCTTGACTTGCGAGCTTTCTGACGATGTCGATCGCGTCCGGCTTGGAGAGGTCGAGCGTCAGGCTGCGCTTGTTGCCGTTGATCGCCTGCCAGCCCGGAGCAAGCCCACGCTCGGCCCATTCGCGGGAGAGCGGCGTGCGGCGCATATCCTCGCCCTCGCGCCGTTCCACCTTGATGACGTCGGCACCGAGCAGCGCGAGCTGGTAACTCGCATAAGGGCCGGCCAGCACCTGCGTAAAGTCGAGAATCTTCACGCCTTCGAACGGTCGGGTCAATTCAGTTTCCTCCGGCGAGTTTATTCTTGTCAGGTGGTGAGCCGACCACCGTCATTGCCTGCAACAAACGCAGAGCGTTTGTGCAAGGGAGCGAAGCGACGAAGCAATCCATTCTTTCTTTGCGCGGAGAGATGGATTGCTTCGCTTCGCTCGCAATGACGACCGCGGCGGAAGCGTTGGAGATCACGCCGCGCGGTTGCCGCGGGCGATCTCTTTCTGCTTGTCGAATTCGGCGCGGCGCCGCGCCAGTTCTTCCGGGCTCATCTGCGCGATGTTGTTGTAATCGAGCTTCCAGGAAGCATCCTCGCTCCAGCGCAGCGGCGATTGCATCGTGGTGCGGGCGCCGGGCGCGGTTTCCAAGAGACGCAGCGCCAGCTCTAACGTCTGCGCCTGCGAGGCCACATCCTGCGGCTTGCCGGCGGAATTGCCGAGCGGGAAATCCGAGAACAAAAAGCGCGGCACGGCGGCGTGCTCGACGATGTCCTTGGCGCAGCCCATCACGACGGTGGAGATGCCGCCCGCTTCGAGATGGCGCGCAACCAGAGCCGAGGTCTGGTGGCACACCGGGCAGTTCGGCACGATCACGGCGACATCGACCTTGTCGGCTAGGCAACGCTCCAGAATCTCCGGCGCGTCGGTATCGATGGTGACGCGATGGCTGCGATTGGTCGGCGCGCCGAAGAAACGCGGCGCGACCTCGCCGATCCGGCCCGCGGCTTTGGCCTTCAGGAGCTGGGGCAGCGGAAACCAGGTGCCATTGTCGGTGGCGGTCGTGTGCTTGCGGTCATAGCCGATATGCGAGATCCGCAAATCATGCTGCTGCGACGAGTCCCCATCATAGACCTTGTAGAATTTGGCGCCGCCATTATACGCCGCGCCGGGTCCCTGATCGCCCTTGGTGGGATCATATTGCGCGGCTGTGGTGATGATGGTCACCCGCGATTGCGCCAGCGGCTTTTTCAGCGGCTGGAATGGCGCCTCGATGTAATGCGCCCAGCGATAGGCCGTGGTGTAGCCGATCGCGGCATAATAATCGCGGGTCCGCTGCATATAGGGGATCGGGGAATCATAGTCGGGCGCAAAGCCAAGCTGGTCGTCGGACGGGCCGGACATTGTTGGGTCTCCTTGCGTTTCCACCGTGGGTCGTTGCTGGAGCCCAAGCTAATGATAGTCCGCCTGTTCCTCAACAGCGGATATGCGATACCGCCCTCGCGAATCCGGGACCCTAGACCCCCGCGACCTGCGACCAGATATCGGCGAGCTTGCGCCGGAACCGCTGCCAGCGCGTCAAGGGCACCGTCACTTCCTCGTCCTCGGGCAGGCGAAGGCCGATGACGTTGACCCGGCCGCCACCGAGACTGCGCGCGACCAGGACGATGGGATCCAGCACCAGCTCCGCGCCCTCCTTGGGCGCGTAATCGAGGTGAATGTCGAAATAATCCGACAGCGTCAGCTTGGCCTGTTCTTCATCGACCGTGACGCCGTAGATTTCGGCGAGTTCGCCCAGCGTGTGCTCGCCGGACACCGTGAAATCGCCAAGCAGATGCGGATCGGGCGCTGAACTCGGCGCCATATCGACGAAAAAACGATCCAGCGCTTCGGCCTTTTCCGGCGGCGCCAGCAGATAGATGTAATCACCGGCCGCGATCGGATCGGCCTCGGCGGGCGACAGGATGTGTTCGTCACGGATCACCAACGTCGGCTTCGACCAGGACGGGATCAGCCCGCGCCGAAAATACAGGCTCTTTGAACGAACGGGATAGCCGACCAGTTGCTGCTCGAGCTGACCGGGCAAATCGAGCTCAACGCGGCGCGGGCCACGATCGGCGCGTGGCAGCGCCACATGCAGCAGCCTTGCCGCCGGCGCCAGCGTCCAGCCCTGCAGCAGCAGCGAGATGAAGACGACGACAAAGGCGACGTCGAAATAGAGATAGGCCTTCGACAGCCCCACCAGCATCGGGATCGACGCCAGGAAGATCGCGACCGCGCCGCGCAGGCCGGTCCAGGCGATGAAGAGCTTTTCCCGCCAGTTGAAGCGAAATGGCGCCAGACACAGAAACACCGCCAGCGGCCGCGCCAGCAGCATCAACACCAGCGCCACCAGCACAGCCGGAACGATGCTGCTCACCAGCCGCTGCGGCGAAACCAGGAGGCCGAGCAGCACGAACATCACGATCTGCGCCAGCCATGTGGCGGCATCGAGGAACGTCACCACCGAATTATGCGCCCGCGTCGGCCGGTTGCCGATGATGATGCCGGCGAGATAGACCGCGAGAAAGCCGCTAGCATGCGCGATCTGGGCCGCGCCGAAAATCACCAGTGCTGCGGTGGCGACAAAGGGCGCATGCAGGCCTTGCGGCAGCGCCACACGGTTGAGCGCTACCACCACCAGACGACCACCGACGACGCCGACGACGGCGCCGAGCCCGGCTTCGCGAAGAAACTCAATTGCGATATGCCCGATCGAGCTTTGGCCGAGCGAAATGAATTCGACCAGCATCAGCGTGAGGAAGACGGCGAAGGGATCGTTGGTGCCGGATTCGGCTTCCAGCGTCGCACCGACGCGGGGACGGAGCCGCAGGCCCTGCGCATGCACCAGCAGGAACACCGCCGCCGCGTCGGTCGAGGCGACGACGGCGCCGACCAGCAGCGACTCGGTCCAGTTCAGATCGAGCACATATTTGGCGAAGGGCGCCGTGACCACGGCCGTGAGCAACACGCCGACCGTCGCCAGCACTGTGGACGGCGCCAACACCGCACGGATACTTTGAAACCGCGTTTTCAGGCCGCCATCGAACAGGATCAGCGCCAGCGCCACCGATCCCACCAGATAGGTCGAGCGCACGTCGTCGAAGCTGAGCTGGCCGGGCCCGGAATCGCCCGCCAGCATGCCGATCAGCAGGAAGACCAGCAGCAATGGCGCGCCGAAACGCAGCGCCAGCAGGCTCGAGAGGATTCCGGCCATCACCAGAACCGCACCGAGCAAAATCGCCAGACTTACTGAATCGAGAGAAGCCATGAACCTCTGCAATGTTGCGCAAATACTTGCAATTGCATCCTTATCGTCGCCACAGTTGAACGCCAACCCATTTTCTCTGGATCGCGGCAAAGTACCCGGTTTATCGGCCTGGAGCTTCGGCTCTGATTGAATCAGAACCGAAGCTCCAGATTCTTGTTTTGACGCGTTTTCTTCACGCGAACCGGGCTCCACTTCGCTCGAAAACGCTCCAGGCTCGCCTTGCGGACATGCCGTATCGATGGCATCCGCAGCTTGCTTGTGGGAATCTGCCGGCACTTCGAATCAATTTTTGCCTGATGGGGCGGCTTGAGGCGCCCCGAACGAGATTTTACCGATGGATCCGAAAGAGATTATCGAACTGCTGCACGCCACCGCACGGTCGCTCGGCGCGGAGGTCACCTCGCCCTGGTTCTATCTGCAATTCGGCCTGATCCTGGCCGGCGCCGGCATCGCCTATGCGAGCGACGCGGCCATCCGCTCAAAGGTCGACATGACCTCGTTCGCGATGGGCCTGCCGCTGCCGCTGCGGCACTTCGCCCGCGTGCTGGTCTTCAGTGCTTCCACCGCGGTGTTCGCGATTTTGATGACCGCGGCCCGCATCGCGATGGTCCACTCGACCTGGCCGAGCCGAAGCTATCTGCTGGCGGTCTGCGCCAAGCTGGCGGTGGCCTGGCTGGTCATCCGGCTGGTGACGTCAGTCATTCGCAACGAGTTCATCGTCAGGCTGGTGTCGCTGTCAGCTTGGCTGATCGCAGCGCTCAGTGTCATCGGTCAGCTTGATCCCGCCCTGGAGTTGCTGGATTCGGACCCGGTCGCCGTCGCACTCGGCGGCTTGCGGCTGACGCCGCTGCTCCTGATCAAGGCGGGCGCGCTCTTGATCCTGGCGTTGTGGCTGACCAACATCGCCAGCAATTTCGCCGAAAGCCGGATCACGAAATCCACCGACCTGACGCCATCGATCCAGGTCCTGCTGGTCAAGATGATCCGGATGGGGCTGATGGTGGTCGCCATCGCCATCGCGCTCAGTGCGGTCGGCATCAACCTTTCGGCGCTCGCGGTGTTCACGGGCGCTGCCGGCGTCGGCATCGGCCTCGGCCTGCAGAAGATCGTCGCCAATTTCATCTCGGGCATCATCCTGCTGGCGGATAAATCCGTAAAGCCCGGCGATCTCGTCACCATCGGCGACAGTTCGGGCCGCATCAGCGCGATGAAGACGCGCTACATTTCGGTCGCCGCCGGCGACGGCCGCGAATTCCTGATCCCGAACGAGGATCTGGTGACGCAGAAGGTCGTGAACTGGACCTACACCGACAAGAACACGCTGGTGAAAGTACTGTTCGGCACCAATTACGACGCCGATCCGCGGCTGGTCTGCAAGCTCGCCGTCGAGATCGCCGCTAGCGCCCCCCGCGCCATCAAGAACAAGCCGCCGACCTGCCTCCTGACCGAATTCGCCGAAGCCGGCATGAAATTCTCGCTGACCTTCTGGATCGCCGACCCCGACGGCATGGACGGGGTCAAGAGCGACGTGATGCTGGCGCTGTGGGACGCCTTCAAACGCGAGGGCATCCGGGTTCCCTATCCGGTGCGCGAAATCCGGATCCGCGGCGGCGCGCTGCCGGTGGAATCCGTGGTGGAGGTTTCGAGCTGAAATCAAGCCTTTTGAACGCCTCCAGCACCCCAACCTCCGCTTGCCGCTGACCGTTCCGATCACTAAATTAGACCGGAAATCAACCGTTAACGCCCTTAATCTCCCGAAGCATGACCCACCCATGAGCTATATCGAAGCATCAGATACCTCCTTGCGAAAAACCGGACAGATCAAACTGCATGGCGCGAGCGGGTTCGCCGGCATGCGCAAGGCAGGCGCCCTGGTCGCCAAATGCCTCGATGAGCTCACCGACATCGTCAAGGAGGGTCTGCCGACCTCAGCCATCGACGAGTTCGTCCGCGACTTCGCCTTCAGCCACGGCGCCTATCCGGCGACGCTGATGTATCGCGGCTACCGCTACTCGACCTGCACCTCGATCAACCACGTGGTCTGCCACGGCATGCCCGGCGATCGCGCGCTGAAGGAAGGCGACATCGTCAATATCGACGTCACCTTCATCGTCGACGGCTGGTATGGCGATTCCAGCCGCATGTATGTGATCGGCCCGATCGCCCGCAAGGCGGAGCGGCTGATCGAGATCACCTATGAAGCGATGATGCGCGGCATTGCCGCCGTGAAGCCCGGTGCCACCACCGGCGACATCGGCCATGCGATCCAGAGTTTCGTCGAACCGCAGGGCATGAGCGTGGTGCGCGATTTCTGTGGCCATGGCCTCGGGCGCATGTTCCACGACGAGCCGAACATCATCCATATCGGCCGGCCCGGCGAAGGCGTCGCGCTGAAGCCCGGCATGTTCTTCACCATCGAGCCGATGATCAATCTCGGCAAGCCGCATGTGAAGATCCTGTCCGACGGCTGGACCGCTGTCACGCGCGACCGCTCGCTGTCGGCGCAGTTCGAACACTCGGTCGGCGTGACCGCGACCGGCGTCGAAATCTTCACGCTGTCGCAGCGCAATGGCGAGAAGCCACTGACGGCCTGATCTCCGGGGATTCCTTCAGGTTGGGGAAATCATCGGGCAGACGGAAGCCCCGGCCCATTAATTTCCTGCCGCTCAGGCCAATCTCTCCCGCAATTCATGATTGCAAAAACTGGGCGGCACGGCATGCTTGCTGCCGATGCCCGCCAAGAACACCGATCCCAATACCGAGCCCGCCGAGACGCCGCATTATCACGGCCATCGCGAGCGGCTGCGCGAGCGCTTTTACACGGCCGGGCCGGACGCGCTCAGCGATTATGAACTGCTGGAGATGGCGCTCTTCCCGGCCCTGCCCCGGCGCGACACCAAGCCGCTGGCCAAATTGCTGCTGAAGAAATTCGGCTCGTTTGCCGAAGTCGTTCACGCGCCGGAAGCGCGCCTGCGCGAGGTCGACGGGATCAAGGATGCCTCGATCAACCAGCTCAAGCTGATCGCGGCCGCCGCCGGGCGGATCGCCAAGGGCGAGATCAAGCGCAGTATTGCGCTGTCGTCCTGGAACGACGTGATCGGCTATTGCCGCAGCAGCATGGCGTTCGCCGATAAAGAGCAGTTTCGCCTGCTGTTCCTCGACAAGCGCAATCAACTGATCGCCGACGAGGTGCAGCAGACCGGCACCGTCGACCACACCCCGGTCTATCCGCGCGAGGTGATCAAGCGCGCACTGGAATTATCGGCGACCGCGCTCATTCTCGTGCACAATCATCCAAGCGGCGATCCGACGCCGTCGCAGGCGGACATCACGATGACGAAGGCGATCGTCGACATCGCCGCCCCACTCGGCATTTCCGTGCACGACCACATCATCGTCGGCAAGAATGGGCATGCGAGCCTAAAGGGGCTGCGGCTGATCTAGCTGCACACCGGCGATCGATCGCCCCATCTTGCCTACCGGCGGAGAAATACCCTATGACCGCACAGCCGGTGTTTCCCAGTCGGGAGAATAAATGGATCGCATCGACGCGATGAAAGTTTTTGTGTCGGCCGTCGACGAGGGCAGCCTCGCTGGCGCAGGCCGACGCCTCCGCCGCTCGCCGGCGGCGGTGAGCCGCGCGATCGCCTTCCTTGAGAACCATGTCGGGGCCGAACTGCTTCACCGCACGACGCGCTCGCTCAAGCTGAGCGAGGCCGGCGAGCGCTACGTCGCGGCGTGCCGCCGCGTTTTGACCGAACTCGAGGAGGCCGATCTCATCGCCGGCGGCGAACGCTCGGCCCCGCGCGGCACGCTGAGCCTGACCGCGCCCATCATCACCGGCGAAGATATTCTGCGCTCGATCCTCGAAGCTTTCATGAACGAATATCAGGCGGTGACGGCGCGGCTCATTCTGCTCGACCGGCCGGTGAATTTGATCGACGAGGGCATCGATGTCGCGCTCCGCATCGCGCATCTCGCCGATTCGAACTTCGTCGCCATCCGTGTCGGCGAAGTTCGCCGCGTGGTCGTGGCGTCACCGGGATATCTTTCGCGGCATCCCGTTATCCGCGAACCGGCGGATCTTGCCAAGCACCAGATTATCGCCATGACCCATTTCGGGCTGGATTCCTGGAGCTTCCCGCCGCTGAAGGGATCGTCTGTGCCACGGGTGGTCCAGTTTGCGCCGCGACTGGTCGTCAACACGGTTCGCGCCGCGATCGCCTCCGCGACGGAAGGGCATGGCATTACGCGGCTGTTTTCCTATCACATCGCCGATGAAATCCGCGATGGACGGCTGCAACTCCTGCTCAGCAAGGACGAACACCCGCCGCTGCCCGTCCACCTGCTGGCCCCGCAGGGGCGGTTGTCGGTGCCGAAGGTGCGCGCCTTTGTCGATTTCGCAGCCCCACGCCTGAAGCGGTATTTCACGCGGCTATCGAATGAAACCAGCCGCAACGCCGACGCCATTCGTTCGCGCGGCGGAAGAGTGCCTTCCGAATAGCGGGCATTCGCACCAAAACCCGAAAGACCTAACTTGATCTGCATCGGCGCCACACGGCCCGGCGGCATCTGCCGCTTCACAGAGATCAGGAGGCTACCATGGGTAAGGAACAGAAAGTCGTCATCATCACCGGTGCGTCGCAAGGCATCGGCGCGGATCTGGTCAGGGGATATCGCGATCGCAATTATCGCGTAGTCGCCAATTCCCGCTCGATCAAGCCGTCGGCCGATCCGGATGTTCTGGCGGTTGCGGGAGACGTTTCCGATCCGGCGACCGCGCAGAAGATCGTTGCGCAGGCGCTGGAGCGTTTCGGTCGCATCGACAGCCTCGTCAACAACGCCGGCATCTTCGTCGCCAAGCCGTTCACCGATTACAGCACGGAGGACTACGCGTCGGTGATCGCACTCAATCTTGGAAGCTTCTTCCACCTCACCAAGCTCGCCGCCGCCGAGATGCTGAAGCAGGGCTCGGGTCACATCGTGCAGATCACGACCAGCCTGGTCGATCACGCCAACAGCAACGTGCCCTCGGTGCTGGCCTCGCTGACCAAGGGCGGACTGAACGCCGCTACCAAATCGCTGGCGATCGAATACGCAAAGAAAGGTATTCGGGTCAACGCGGTGGCGCCCGGCGTCATCAAGACCCCGATGCACGGACCCGAAACCCATGAGTTCCTGGCCAAGCTGCATCCAGTCGGACGCATGGGCGAAGCCAGAGACATCGTCGACGCGGTGCTGTTCCTGGAAGGCGCGGCCTTCGTCACCGGCGAGATCCTGCATGTCGATGGCGGCCAGAGCGCCGGTCACTGACAGCAGCAAAAATCAGATCAAGCAGGGATCATCGCCATGCCCATCGTCACTATCCAGATCACCCGCGAAGGCACCAAGCCCGGTGCCGACGCGGCCACGCCGGAAGAGAAAGCCGCCCTGATCAAAGGCGTCAGCCAGCTTCTGCTCGACGTGCTGAAGAAGCCGCTGGAATCGACCTTCGTCGTGATCGACGAGGTCGACACCGACAATTGGGGCTGGGGCGGCCTTCCCGCGCTCGAGTTCCGCAGGAAGCGCGCGGCCTCCGCGAGCTAGCGGCGAGAATATTGAGATCGCAGCGGCATCGCCAGCAGCGATGGCTGCGATCTCAACTCATCATTTTTCACGAGCCATCCAGGATTCTAAGCCATGGCTATGACGGGGACGAATCTCGGTCAACACGGCGAAGTTGCCATAACAGATCATCGCGATGAGGGCGGACCGGTCTGGCTCTCGGCGATGGCGGGTCTGTGCGCATCGCTGGTCGGATTGGGGCTGGCGCGCTTTGCGTATACGCCCTTGATCCCGGCATTGATCGCCGCGAAATGGTTCAGCCCCGCGGAAGCGGTTTATCTGAGTGCGGCCAATCTCGCAGGGTACCTTGCCGGCGCATTGATCGCGCGAGAACTCGGCAACCGCGCAGGCTCGGTTCGTTCGCTGCGCGCGATGATGGTGCTGGCGTCGCTGTCTGCCTTCGCCTGTGCGGTTCCGATCTCCTTCATCTGGTTCTTTGGCTGGCGCTTCCTCGCCGGCCTCAGCGGTGGCGTGATCATGGTTCTGGCAGCTTCGACCATCCTGCCGCATGTCGCGCCGGGCAAGCGAGGCTTTGTCGGCGGCGTCATCTTTGCCGGCGTCGGGCTCGGCGTCGCCGCATCCGGCACGCTCGTTCCATTGCTCTTACAACAAGGGGTTAGACAAAGCTGGTATGGCCTCGGCGCATTGTCTGCACTCCTGACACTCGTGAGTTGGAAGGCCTGGCCAACCGAGGCGCCGGCCTCGGGACGTGCCCCCAGCGGTCATGTTGCTGTACCCCGCCGGCAGTTGGCCATCGTCCGCGCGCTGGGCGCGGAATATGGCCTCAACGCGCTGGCGCTGGTGCCGCACATGGTTTTCCTGGTCGACTTTGTCGCGCGCGGGCTTGGCCAGGGGATTTCTGCGGGCTCGCATTACTGGGTGCTGTACGGCATCGGCGCCACCATCGGTCCGCTGCTGACGGGACATCTCGCCGACCGCACGGGATTTGGCCCGGCGCTCCGCGTCGCCTTCGTGATCGAGGCGATCGCGATCCTGCTGCCCGCGCTAAGCTCAGCGCCGGCTTCCATGATCGTCTCCAGTGTGATCGTCGGCGGCTTCACGCCCGGCATCGTTCCGCTGGTGCTTGGCCGCATTCACGAACTGGTCCCTCATGACCCGCATGGCCAGCGCGCTATCTGGGCGCAGGCGACAACGACATTTGCCGTGTTTCAGGCGGCCGCGGCCTATGGGCTTTCTTATCTGTTCGCGCACACCGGCGGAGACTACACGATCCTGTTCGTGATTGGCACCGGCGCTGTCGTCGCCTCGCTGGCGATCGATCTCGTTACCGCGTTGACAGTCGGGCGGAGGCGGTAGTTCTTCACAGCTTGATCCAGCGCTGCACCGCCTCCGCCGTATCCGCCGGCGTGGTGTTGAAGCAGATCCGCACATGCGGCACGTGGATCAGGACGAGATTGATGATCCTCTCGAACAGCAGCAGTCGTTCCGCGGGCTCGCGCAAGCCGGCGCCGATCACGACGCAATCGAGATGTCGCGACGTCAGTGCGGCAACGGTTACCGCCTCCGCGGTTTCGCCGGAATCGATCAGGCAGCTCTCCGCGTCGTAACCGAGCGCGCGCAGCCTTTCGATTTGCGCCTCGATAAAATGCCGCACCAGTTCGGGCGTCAGTCCGGGAAAGGCGCTGTAGTCCGCGAAAGAAGGCTCGATGCCGATCGCGAGCACGGTCTTTTTCGCCATGCGCTTGTTCCATAGAAGACGAGTGGATCACGGAATCAACGCACGAATCCTCGCGCCGGTTCCGCACCTGTCTTCGATTCGACAATTCGATGATCACCGAAGCATTCTAGTCGCGATCACTGCCATGATGAACTCAGTCGCCGGATCGAACCGGCGCTGAATATTTCACAGGAGAACAACATGGCAGCCACTGATAACGCCAACCAAAGCCTGGTCGTCACCGCGTTCTGGGAAGTCAATCCGGGCGAGGAAGCCGCGGTCGCAAACCTTCTGAAGGATTTCCTGCCACAGGCGCAGCGCGAACCTGGCGTGAAGGAATTCCAGATCCACCAAAATTTGGCCGAGCCGCGGAAGTATTTCTTCTACGAGGTATTCGCGGGCGAAGCGGCATTCGCCGACCATCAGCAAACACCGCATTTCAAGAACATCATCGTCGCGCAGGCTGTTCCAAAGCTTGCCAAGCGCGAACGTTCGCAGTTCCGGTTTATCTAACCTGAGGCCGGCGCGCCGCTGATGTCTCAGCGGCGGTGCTGGCGTTATCTGCCACCGCCATCATCCTGTTGTACAATCGCCCCTCCATCAAGCTCCCGCGTTCGTAAATCCATCGCCTTACCCACACACTGTGGTAGTGTTACTGGTTTGCGCCAACGGACTCGGTGGCAAATTGGATCGCTTAAGTTGGAGCGTTGTGGGCCATGCCAGGGGAAGCCGAACGTCCTTACCTCAAGAGTTCGATTTTGCAGCTGGAAACTTTGTTCGATCAAGCCCGAACGAGCATCGAGACTCTTCAAGCACTTGACCACGAGCTCAGCCATCGAACGACCGCTAGGGCAGGAAAACTTCAGTCTAGCGTATCGGAATCGATTGCAACGCTGTCAACGGGGCATGTCAATGCCGCAATCGGGCGTGGACCCCGCGTCGCCTCCCCGGCCACCCCCACTGCGGCATCGATCGCTTTTCCAAGAGCCCGATAAGCGAACAGTCTCCGCCAACAGCACAAGAGCCGGAGAAGGAATCTGCACGCGTCCCTCTTCCACTAACGGGCATTTTTGACGACCTGCCATCGTTCCCTAAACCGAAGGGATCCAATGAGCCTTCGGCAATTCTCGCGACTTGGATCGCGCAGGAGGCACTGTCGCCGCAAACTTATCGCCGTCCAGAGGATCTGGCGGCTGGCGATCGCCGGTGCGTCGCCGACCTCTCGAATGGCCGTGTTCCTTGGGGAATGGGTGAGCGCTCACGCCCGAAGAAACAGCTCTATTACCAAGTTATCCTCGGCTCTATTCCGATCGGACGGGCGACAGAGGATCTGGTGAAGGCGTTCGGAGATGATGAAGAACGCAGCCAGCGGCCCCGTGATAAAGCAGCAATCGGAGCGATACTCGTGGACAAGGACGGGGCTGTCGTCGAGGAGAACGGCATTGCCGTATCAAGCTTCGCATGGGCATTACCCCTGGCCTTGGAGTTGAATCTCGGTGCCCTCGGCGCTTGGCCAAAGATCGAATCGAAAATCATCGAGAAGCTGGACAGCATCGTTCGTCGCGTCGATCGCGAAGGAAAACCTGTTCCGCTGGACCTACCGACGATCGACAGAGCCTACCGCTGGCTCGTCGCACAATTCGGCCTGCCGGATCATCTCGTTGAACCGCCGACATTCGCAATGCGCGTCTACCATTATTATAAATCGAAGAATCCGCCTGAAGCCTCGCTACTGAACTCATTCTTCCTCGGCGACCTCGCTCGTGGCGCAGCGCTCGTCGCCGAGAACACCGCACCGGCCGGCCTGCGGCGTTATCTCGGTACCGAACGTCCGAAGGAAACCTTCGATCTGTTGGATGACAAGGCCGCACTGGAGAAGGCCGTTGCACCCGCGATGATGCCCACCGCCCGATGGCCTTCTCCGGGTGGCCATCCGCTGGTGATGTTGCAACAGGCCGCTGTTAATCTTACTCGGTCAGAGCTTGCCCGCGGCGAAGGCATCATCGCCGTGAACGGCCCGCCTGGGACCGGCAAGACGACGTTACTTCGCGACATTGTTGCGGCCTGCGTCCTCGACCGAGCGCTTGCGATGGCAACATTCGATGATCCGGAGAAGGCCTTCACACCCTCGGGCCAGAAGATATCCGCCGGTGAGATGGCGTTCTTCCATCTGTACGCGCTTGATTCCAGACTCAAGGGCCACGAGATTCTGGTTGCCTCTAGCAACAACAAGGCCGTCGAGAATGTTAGCAAAGAGCTGCCGGCGATAAAAGCGATCGGCCGAACCACAGACGAATTGGCGTACTTCAAGTCGGTTAGCGACCTAGTGCACGGACCGCGCGAAGCCGCAGATGACGAAGATGATCAGTTCACGGCAGAGCCGGTCGAGACATGGGGCCTGATCGCCGCCGTGCTGGGCAACGCGAAGAACCGGGCCGCCTTTCAGCAATCGTTCTGGTGGCACGACGATCGCGGCTTTCGCCTATATCTGAAAGCCGCCAAAGGTGATTCGGTGGTTCGAGAGATCAAGGACCCCGACACCGGTAAGACGATCGAGCGCCGGACACCTTCCGTTGTCCTCAATGAAAAACCGTCCTCACCGCAAGAAGCCAAAACTAACTGGCGCAAGGCGAGATCACGACTACTAGCCTTGAAGAGTGAAATCGATGCCGAGCTAAAAGCACTCGAAGATACGCGGCAGCTTTGTCTTCAGCTTGCCGACGCCCGCCGTGAGGTCACAAAAAGTGAAACGATGCTTGGAGCTCTACTGTCGAAGCGAGCAGCGCTGGGAGCGACGGCAGTTCAGAGGCGTGGGGCCGTCGAGAATGCACAAACCGAACGCGATCGGCGAGCCACGGACCTGCAACGTCATCAAAAATTCCGACCTGGCTTCTTCGCTCGCTTGTTCCGAACCCAAAGCTGGAAGGCTTGGTCGAGAGCGAATACACCATTGATCGATGCTGAAGTGGTCGCGATACGCCAGATCGGCACGGCCAAACAAACCCTCACGGAAGCGACGGCAACGCTAAACGCGCTGACGGCCGATATCAAAAATGCAGAAAAGAGTTTGGCTGGCTCTCGACATCGAGTGGCCGAGCTTTCTCAGAGCGTGGAGGTACAGCGGCGCATCCTCGGCGACAGACTTGTAGATGAGCGATTCTTTGCTCAGGGCCACGAGGCTTCCAATCTCACCGCACCGTGGATTCCTGACAGCCTACACCGAAAGCGCGAAAACCTCTTTATTGCCGCTTTAGGAGTGCACCGGGCTTTCATCGACGCCTCGGCGCAGAAGGTGCTTCACAATCTCAGCGTATTGATGGACGTGTTTTCGTCAGGACCGATGCAAGACGAGACTAAACGCAAACTGCTTGCTGATCTTTGGTCGACGCTGTTTCTCGTCATACCAGTAATTTCTACTACCTTCGCCTCCGTAGATCGCATGCTTGGAGACTTACCGGCCGGAAGCATCGGGTGGCTCTTGATCGATGAAGCAGGTCAAGCGTTACCGCAGGCGGCGGTCGGCGCTATCATGCGGGCGAAGCGGTCCATCGTCGTCGGCGACCCCTTGCAGATCCAGCCGGTCGTGACGCTGCCTGAGCAGTTAAATTCAGAGATTTGCGGATTCTTCAAGGTAGATAAACCGATCTGGGCCGCGCCCGATGCCTCTGCGCAGTCCCTAGCCGATCAGGCGTCGCGATTCCAAGCCGCGTTCCGATCCAATCAAGAACCGCGACGGGTGGGCATTCCCCTTCTCGTACACCGACGTTGTCAGGAGCCCATGTTCGGTATGTCAAACAGAATCGCCTATGACGGCCAGATGGTTCATGCGCCGGGACCTCGGGGCGTGAACACCATCGGCGCCGTTCTCGGGGCGTCGAAATGGTTCGATATCGACGGGGACGCCGACTCGAAATGGTGCCCGGCCGAAGGTGAACTGGTCATCGCGCTGCTCAAAAAGATCGTAGTTGCCGGCGTCACCGATCCGGACCTGTTTATCATCAGCCCGTTTCGGATTGTCGCTCACGAAATGAAGCGACGACTGGAGCATGAGGTCGCACTGCTTGCCGCGATCCGGGTCGATGCGAATGAATGGACTAACGACCGGGTCGGGACGATCCACACAGTCCAGGGCCGTGAGGCGAATACGGTGATCCTAGTTCTCGGTGCGCCCAACGCCTCTCAAAATGGAGCACGAAGTTGGGCGGCAGGCACACCGAATGTCTTGAACGTGGCGGTGTCGCGGGCGAAGCAGAACTTTTACGTCGTTGGTTCTCACGGCGCATGGTCGGGCGTCGGGCATGGCCGCGAACTCGCGTCTTCGCTGCAAACCGTTCGCATTTGAATTACGTCGGCGGCTCCCACTTCTGCCGCGCGCCGTTTCAAGAGTTCCTGCTCGCGCGTGTTGCCGGCAAGGCTGGCCGCCGCCTCGAATGCGCTGCGCGCTTCTTCGAAACGCCCGAGCTTGTGCAGGAGATCGCCGCGAACGCTCGGCAGCAGATGGTAAGTCTTCAGCACCGGCTCGTGGGCCAGGCTGTCCACAATCGCGAGCGCCGCTGCCGGCCCCTCGGCCATCCCGACCGCCACGGCGCGATTGAGTTCGATGATGGGCGAGCGCACCAACGCGGCGAGATCAGC